>PPYF01028083.1_pt1 | contig 15984 bp, 19 predicted proteins | sample 1559871 | NCBI WGS metagenome assembly PPYF01 (sample SAMN08240021, study PRJNA423297) | Human gut metagenome, whole genome shotgun sequencing project.
GTTTGGCAGTATCTTATTTTATATTTTTCAGTTCTCAACTGCCATGATTCTTGCAGTGGCAGCAAATACTGGTTTTTCAGCCTTTCCGATGTTGTCCTTTAACATGGCTAAGAATAAATACATGCCTCATATCTATCTTGAAAAAGGTGCACGTATGGCCTACTCTAACGGTATCTTGACGCTGGCTATTGGGGCCATTACTCTCTTATTCATTTTCCGAGGAAATACGGAACGTTTGATTCCGCTTTATACAATAGGGGTGTTTGTTCCTTTTGCACTTTCTCAAACAGGTATGGTTGTTCATTGGAGTCGTGAATATGGCAAGGATTTCTGGAAGCATTCTTTAGCTAATATTTTAGGTGCCTTAATTTGTTACGGTATTGTTCTCATTCTCATTCTCTTCCGTTTAGGGGATATTTGGCCATTCTTCCCAATTATTGCTATTTTGATGTGGATGTTTCTTAAGATTAAGAAACATTACGATGGGGTTGCTCAACAGTTGCGTATTGATGGCCCAATCAAAGAACATCATTTTCAAGGTAACATTGTCCTTATCTTGGTGGGAAATGTTACAAAGGCTAATATTGGTGCCATTTCTTATGCACGTTCTATTGGTGATAAGGTTATTGCTATGCACGTGTCTACTAAAGATACAGAGAATAAGGATAAGGAAATCGAACAAGAGTTTAAAAAATATTTCCCAGAAATCGAGATGGTTCATATCCGATCACCTTACAGCTCAATTACACAGTCAACTATTCAATATGTAGACGAAGTGGCTACTCAGGCTGATAAGGATAATGCGACTCTGACTGTTTTGATTCCACAGTTTGTTCCGAAAAAATCATGGCAAAATATACTTCACAACCAGACGAGTTTACGATTGAAATATTATCTCAAATGGCGTGAAAATATTGTCATTTCATCATATTCTTACCACTTAAAAGATTAAATAAAGATAAGCGAAAACGGTTCTCATGTGACGGGGAGTTTTCGCTTTTTTGGTTAGAATTCAGCTAGACAATTTTATTTTTTGCAAGAAAAATCAAGCAAAATGAGTTATAATAGATAGTATGAAGTTCATGATGAAGTTGTACTTGTTAAGGATATTCCTTTTTACTCTATGTGTGAGCATCACTTGGTTCCTTTTTATGGCATGGCTCATGTAGCCTATTTGCCAAGTGGGGATAAGGTGACAGGACTATCAAAATTGGCACGTGCTGTTGAAGTGGCAGCCCGTCGTCCACAATTGCAAGAACGTCTCACAGATCAAGTCGCTACAGCGCTTGAAGAAGCCCTTAATCCTCGAGGGGTCTTTGTTATGGTGGAAGCTGAGCACATGTGTATGACTATGCGTGGTATTAAAAAACCAGGAAGTAAGACCATCACAACGGTTGCTAAAGGCATCTATAAAGAAGACCGTGAAGAACGTAAGGAAATTCTTTCTTTGATGCGTGATTTTTAGGAGTTGATAGGAGTTAAAATGTTTATTGGTAAACATGAAATTGCAGGTAAGGCCTGCATTATGGGAATCTTGAATGTTACCCCAGACTCTTTCTCAGACGGTGGGGATTTTGACACAATTGAAGATGCATTAGCCCAGGTTGAGCGTATGATTTCCCAAGGGGCTAGCATTATCGATGTAGGTGGTGAATCTACAAGACCTGGAGCGGAATTTGTAACCGAGGAAGAAGAGATTGCTCGTATAGTGCCAGTTATACAAGCTATTAAGGAAAAATATGATGTTCTTATCAGTATTGATACTTACAAGACAGCCACTGCCAGAGCTGCTCTTGAAGCAGGTGCAGATATTCTTAATGATGTCTGGGCAGGACTTTATGATGGTCAGATGCTAGCCTTATCAGCTGAAAAAAATGTACCGATTATCCTCATGCATAATCAAAAAGAAGAAAAATACAACGATGTCACAGAGAATGTCTGTACTTTCCTTAGTCAACGTACGCAAGCTGCCTTGGAAGCAGGTGTAGCTAAGGAAAATATTTGGATTGATCCTGGCTTTGGTTTTGCCAAGAATGTTCAACACAATATTGACCTGCTTAGGGGCTTGGACAAAGTTGTTGGACTTGGGTATCCTGTTCTTTTTGGGATTTCTCGTAAGCGTGTTGTGGATTTTCTCCTAGGTGGAAATATTCCTGCCAAGGACCGTGATCAAGGGACAGCTGCTTTATCTGCTTATGCTGTTAGCAAAGGATGTCAGATTGTCCGTGTCCATAATGTTGAAGCCAATCGTGATGTCGTTAAGACTATCTCAGGAATTTTATGAAATTAAAAAAAGCTCAAATCGAGCTTTTTTCTTAGTCTTGAATTGTCCAAACGCTGACAGATTTTTCAGAGACTGGGAAGTCTCCCCACCCGTCTTCGTCAATTGTTACAGTATCAGAGCAGTTTCCAAGAATATCATAGAAAGTTTGTCCAGCCCAGTCACTTCCAATTTCCATAGATTTGTTGTTGGCAGCATCATTAGAAATGGTTACGGCTAATGGAGTACAGTCTTCATTACCAGAGCGTGTCCATCCAATACAGTTAGGGTCGTCAAAGTAGTCTGTTTGCTCTCCATAAGCCAAATCTTTACGAGCGTAAAGTAAGGTGTCTAGGACCTCTTTGAAACTTTCTTGAGCAAACTCACCATCAATGCCATAGTAGTCACCATAAAATAGGCAAGGAAGGCCGTCTTTACGAAGAAGGATGAGGGCATAGGCAGATGGTTTAAACCATTCTTCAACAGTAGATTCCAATGCTTGTCCACGTTGGGTGTCATGGTTCTCTACGAAGGTTACCGCATGCTCAGGGTGATTTTTGACCAATGTTTGTTCGAAAATAGTCGTCAAATCGTAATCTGCTCCTTTTAGGCTGGCATCATATAAATTGTAATGAAGGCGAACATCCACAAGATCAAAGCGGTTTTCAGTTTTTTCGAGATAAGTATTATTATCCTCTTCCTTGGCATTCCAAAATTCACCAAAAACATAGAAATCTTGACCTTGTTTTTCTTTGACGTCGCGAATAAAATTACGCATAAAGAAATAATCAATGTGCTTGATGGCATCCATTCGGAAACCTTGGACACCAGTTGTTTCGACGAACCAGTCAGCCCATTCGTAAATATTTTCTATAACTTCAGGATGCCTATAATCTAGGTTGGCAAACATAAGGTAGTCAAAGTTACCATTTTCATTGTCAACCAAGTCATTATGTGCCCAGCCTTTGTTGTCACCTTGGATAAGATAGATACCTTTTTTATTTCTTTTGGCATCGAAGTCAGTCCCGTTAAAGTGGTACCAGTGCCATTCAAAGTCGTTGTAAGCTTTCTGACGTCCGTCAAAAGTGAAATGAGTCCAACCCTCGATTTCAAACGGTTCGCTGATTACTTTGGTACGGTCCTCAGGGTCAACTTCTACCACATAAAAGGTTTCAAGTTTATCCGCGGCTGCCTTGTGGTTGAGCACAACATCGGCCATAGGGATGATACCAACATTTTTGAGTTGGTTGATGGCATTAAGGTATTCTTCCTTGAGACCATATTTGGTGCGTATGGTTCCTTTTTGGTCGAATTCCCCAAGGTCAAAGAGGTCATAGACTCCGTAACCAACATCATCTTTGTTAGTAGCTTTGAAAGCAGGTGGCATCCAAACATGGCTGATGCCAAGGTCTGCTAGATGTTGGGCATCTTCAGCTAAGTTGTTCCAATGCTGGCCGTCACTTGGGAGATACCATTCAAAGTATTGCATTGCAGTTTGATTTGTCATAGTTTTTTCCTTATTAGTTGACATAGTCTTGGTTTAGATATCAGGGAGTTTTTAAACTTCTGTGCCTTTATTTTACCAAATCAGAAGAATTACGCAATCGATTGTATGGCCGAAAAACAATAACTTCAGATTTGTCTAAAATATCATACTAATTAGAGCCCAACTTTTCAACTTTTTTGTGTTAGAATAAAGATGAGTTTAGTCGTCTTAAGGAGAAAATATGGATAAAATTATTTTAAATGGTTGCCGTTTTTATGGCTATCACGGGGCTTTTGTTGAGGAGCAAACCCTAGGGCAAATTTTTGTGGTAGATCTGGAGCTGGCTGTTGATTTGACCAGGGCTTCACAAAGTGACAATCTAGCAGATACGGTTCATTATGGTTTAGTTTTTGAAGCCGTACAGAGACAGGTGGAAGAAGAAAAGTATATTTTGATTGAGCGTTTAGCTGGTGCTATTTGTGAGGACTTGTTTGATCAATTTGTGCCAATCCAATCTATTAAAATTCGAATTACTAAAGAAAATCCACCAATTAATGGGCACTATAGAAGTGTTGGAATTGAATTGGAGCGTAGTCGATGACAAAAGTTTATTTAAGTTTGGGATCTAATATGGGAAATCGTCAAGACTATCTTAAAAAAGCGGTGGAGTCATTGGATCGCTTGCTTGAGACGGAAGTTAAAGCAGTGTCCTCTTATTATGAGACGGCTGCTTGGGGATTAACTGACCAGGCTGATTTTTTGAATCTCGCTTTAGCACTTGACACTCAGTTGCCGGCTGAAAGCTTGCTGAGTGCTTGTCAGGCAATTGAGAAAGATTTAGACCGCGTTCGCCATGAGCATTGGGGCCCTCGAACTGTGGATATTGATATTCTTTTATATGGGCAGGAAATCTGGGGGACTGAGCACCTTAAAGTGCCTCATCCTCTCATGACTCAAAGGGCCTTTGTTTTGGTTCCTCTGCTAGAAATTGCCGAGAATTTAGTTGAGCCTCAAACTGGTCAAGCCTACAAAAAATATTTGAGTCAAATAGACACTAGTGATGTCCGCAAATTGGAGCAAGTGGACTAGTTTTTACTAAAATTCCTTGTCGTCAAGATAGGGATTTTTTGCTATAATTAATTTTGGCTTTTTGTGGTATTTTTCTTTTAATTGTTAGGGAAAATACTAACTCATTTTGAGGTTGTGATAGTAATAAGGGGAAATTTTTCACAATACCTACAAAGAAATAAATGTATAGAAAAAGTATGGGAATTAACATGTTAGATGAACTTAAAGAAGATTTAGTTGGGATTGATATTCGTTTCGACGAACCCTTAAAACGTTATACTTACACCAAGGTTGGAGGTCCAGCGGATTATTTGGCCTTTCCACGTAACCGATATGAGCTTTCTCGTATTGTCAAATTTGCCAACAAGCACAACATTCCATGGATGGTGCTTGGTAATGCCAGTAATTTGATTGTTCGTGACGGTGGTATCCGAGGTTTTGTGATTATGTTTGACAAGCTTAATGGTATCGCTGTCAATGGTTATCAAGTTGAAGCAGAAGCGGGAGCTAATTTGATTGCAACAACCAAGGTGGCTTGTTTCCATAGTTTGACCGGTTTTGAATTTGCGGCGGGAATTCCAGGTAGTATTGGTGGTGCTGTCTTTATGAATGCGGGTGCCTATGGTGGCGAGATTGCACATATCTTGGTTTCTGCTCAGGTTCTTACAAAAGATGGTGATATTCGTACGATTGATGCAAGAGATATGCGTTTTGGTTATCGTCGTTCGGTGCTCCAAGAAACAGGTGAAGTGATTATTTCAGCAAAATTTAACCTCAAACCAGGAGACTACGAACAAATCAAACATGAGATGAACCGCCTTAATCACTTACGAGAACTTAAACAACCTCTCGAATACCCATCATGTGGTTCGGTCTTCAAACGTCCGCCAGGTCATTTTGCTGGTCAGCTTATTATGGAAGCTAACCTCAAGGGACATCGTATCGGTGGTGTTGAGGTTTCAACCAAGCACGCTGGTTTCATGGTCAATGTCGATCAAGGAACAGCGAAAGACTATGAAGATCTTATTGCAGATGTTATCGCTAAGGTTAAGGAAAATTCGGGTGTTACACTAGAGCCTGAAGTTCGCATCATTGGCGACAAATTAAATTAATAATACTAACCCTATTTTTGATATCCATGGAGGATTTATGACAATTGACTAATCCGATTATTGCCTTTCAAAACGTCTCGAAAGTATTTGAAGACAGTGGCACACAAGTTTTAAAAGACATCAACTTTGAACTGGAAGAAGGTAAGTTCTATACCCTGCTTGGGGCTTCTGGTTCTGGTAAATCAACTATCTTGAACATCATTGCTGGTCTCTTAGATGCGACCAGTGGTGACGTTCTTTTGGATGGAAAGCGTATTAATGATATCCCTATCAATAAAAGGGATGTTCACACCGTTTTCCAATCTTATGCCCTCTTTCCACACATGAATGTCTTTGACAATGTGGCTTTTGCGCTTAAGTTAAAAAAAGTGCCTAAGAAGGAAATTGAAGAGCGTGTAAAAGAAGCATTGAAAATGGTTCAACTAGATGGTTATCAAAAGCGCTCGATTCAAAAATTATCGGGTGGTCAACGCCAACGTGTAGCTATTGCCCGTGCGATTATCAATCAGCCACGTGTGGTCCTTTTGGATGAGCCCTTGTCAGCACTGGATTTGAAGTTACGTACTGAAATGCAATACGAGTTGCGTGAACTACAGAAACGTCTAGGGATTACTTTTGTCTTTGTCACCCACGACCAGGAAGAAGCCTTGGCCATGTCAGACTGGATTTTTGTTATGAACGATGGTGAAATTGTTCAATCAGGAACGCCTGTTGATATCTATGACGAGCCTATCAACCATTTCGTTGCAACCTTTATCGGAGAATCTAATATCCTACCAGGAGTCATGATTGAGGACTATTTGGTCGAGTTCAACGGAAAACGTTTCGAATCTGTTGATGGAGGAATGCGTCCAAATGAACCTGTCGAAGTGGTTATCCGTCCTGAAGATTTACAAATCACGCTTCCTGAGGAAGGTAAGCTTCAGGTTCGTGTAGAAACACAGCTTTTCCGTGGGGTCCACTATGAAATCATTGCCTATGATAATCTTGGCAATGAATGGATGATTCATTCAACCCGTAAGGCGATTGAGGGTGAGATTATTGGCCTTGATTTTACGCCTGAAGATATTCATATCATGCGTCTTAATGAGACAGAGGAAGAATTCGATGCTCGTATTGAAGAATATGTGGAAATGGAAGAGCCTGAGGATGGCTTGATTAATGCCATTGAGGAGGAGCGTCATGAAGAAAACAGCTAGCCTCTTCTCGGTACCATACCTTCTTTGGCTTCTACTTTTCGTAGTTGCTCCAGTACTCATGCTGCTCTACCAGTCATTTTTTGACATCAGTGGCAATTTTACTTTGGACAACTATGGAACCTTCTTTTCCAGTTGGACTTACTTGAGGATGAGCTTTAACTCGGTCCTTTATGCGGCCATCATAACCTTAGTGACACTCCTCATCTCTTATCCGACCGCATATCTCCTAACCAGACTGAAGCATAAACAACTTTGGTTGATGTTAGTTATTTTACCAACCTGGGTCAACCTTCTTCTAAAAGCTTATGCCTTTATGGGGATTTTTGGCCAACAAGGTGGAATTAACGCCTTTCTTGGTTTCTTTGGGATTGCTCCCATGCAAATTCTCTTTACAGATTTTTCTTTCATTTTTGTAGCCAGTTATATTGAAATTCCATTTATGATTCTACCGATTTTTAATGCTCTGGATGATTTGGATGAAAATATTGTCAATGCAAGTAAGGATTTAGGAGCTAATGATTGGCAGACCTTTACCAAGATTATCTTTCCTTTGTCGCTTAATGGGGTACGCTCGGGTGTACAATCGGTCTTCATTCCTAGTCTTAGCCTCTTCATGCTAACACGTTTGATTGGTGGGAACCGAGTTATTACACTAGGAACGGCTATCGAACAGCATTTCCTCACAACACAAAACTGGGGAATGGGTGCGACCATTGGTGTTGTGCTTATTGTTACTATGATTGCAATCATGTGGTTAACAAAGGAGAGACGTCAATGAAAAAATTTGCAAATCTCTATTTAGCTCTAGTCTTTGTTATCATCTACCTGCCAATCTTTTATCTAATCGCCTTTTCTTTCAATAGTGGTGGCGATATGAATAGTTTCACAGGATTTACTCTTGATAACTATCAGAGCATGTTTTCAGATAGTCGACTCATGTTGATTTTAGCTCAAACCTTCTTTTTAGCTTTTCTTAGTGCCCTCTTGGCGACGATTATTGGTACCTTTGGGTCAATTTTTATCTATGAGAGCAAGCAGAAGCAGCAGACTGGAATCTTATCCCTAAATAACGTGCTAATGGTTGCACCGGACGTTATGATTGGTGCGAGTTTCTTGATTCTCTTTACCTGGATTGGTTTCCAACTTGGCTTTGTATCGGTTTTGTTGAGTCACATTGCCTTCTCAATCCCAATCGTGGTTCTCATGGTTTTGCCGCGCCTCAAGGAAATGAATCGAGACATGGTGAATGCAGCTTATGACCTGGGTGCGACCCAATGGCAGATGTTACGCGAGGTCATGTTGCCATACTTGACACCTGGTATTATCGCTGGTTATTTCATGGCCTTTACCTATTCTTTGGATGACTTCGCAGTAACCTTCTTTGTAACGGGTAATGGTTTTTCAACACTTGCTGTGGAAATTTACTCACGTGCTCGTAAAGGGATTTCCTTGGAAATCAATGCCCTATCAACGGTTGTCTTTCTCTTCTCTATTCTTCTAGTCATTGGATATTATATGATTACCCAGGAGAGAAAGGAGGAGCATGATGCGTAAACTCTATCAATTTCTGTCAGGGATTTTAGCAATTATTTTCTTCCTTTGGGGAATTTCTGCCTACATGCAAAGTCGCACCGGAAGTGCTTCGGACAAACTGGTTATTTATAATTGGGGTGACTACATTGACCCTGATCTCTTGACCAAGTTCACTAAAGAGACAGGAATAAAAGTCCAGTATGAAACCTTTGATTCTAACGAAGCTATGTATACTAAAATTAAGCAAGGTGGTACGACTTACGACATCGCTGTACCTTCGGACTACACCATTGATAAGATGGTCAAGGAAGACCTTTTGGTGAAGTTGGATAAATCTAAAATCCATGGCTTCGATCAGATTGGCTCAAGCTTTAAGGGTCTTAGTTTCGATCCCAATAATGACTATTCTATTCCTTATTTCTGGGGGACAGTCGGAATTGTCTATAATACGAAATTGGTGAAAAAAGCACCTCAGCACTGGAATGATCTTTGGTCACCTGAATACAGAAACCAGATTATGATGGTTGATGGTGCGCGTGAAGTCATTGGTTTTTCTCTCAATAGCTTGGGTTACAGTTTGAATACCAAGAACATGACGGAATTGCGTCTGGCTGAAACTAAACTTAATAGCCTTACACCGAATATTAAAGCTATTGTGGGTGATGAGATGAAGGGCTACATGATTCAAGGTGATGCAGCTATTGGAGTAACCTTCTCAGGGGAAGCCAGTGAGATGCTTGATAAAAATGAAGATCTTCGTTATGTTGTTCCATCTGAAGGCTCAAATCTGTGGTTTGATAATCTGGTCATTCCTAAAACAGTGAAGCATGAAAAAGAAGCTTATGCTTTTATCAACTTCATGCTTAAACCGGAAAATGCAGCGCAAAACGCTGAATATATCGGCTATGCCACACCTAACGAGGCAGCTAAAACCTTACTTCCAAAGAGTATTACTAATGATAAAGCCTTTTACCCATCAGAATCAACCATCAAAAACCTTGAAGTCTATAATAACTTAGGTAAAAAATGGCTTGGGATTTATAATGACATTTACCTTCAAGATAAGATGTATCGTAAATAAAAAGTTTCCTTTTGGACCGTTGGGTTTTAAGCTTAGTCACAAAATACAAGAGGCTGAAACGCTAGTGTTTCAGCCTCTTGTATGATTGTCAAAGCTCTTGAAAAAGATATACTATTTTTCTTGAATAGTTGTATTACTGTGCTATAATAAAGCAAAGAAATCTTTAATGTTTATTTTGGAGGACTTAACATGCAGGCAGCATTTCTCTTTTTACTGATTTTATTCTTGATTATCTTGGGAATTCTCATCAGTATGCTTTATGTCGTACGTCAACAGTCAGTAGCCATCGTTGAACGTTTTGGACGCTATCAAAAAATCGCAACGAGTGGTATTCATATGCGTTTGCCATTCGGTATCGATAAAATACAGCTCGTATTCAACTACGTTTGCTTCAAAGTGAGATTGTGGTTGAAACCAAAACAAAGGACAATGTCTTTGTTATGATGAATGTGGCTACTCAGTATCGTGTAAATGAACAAAATGTTACAGATGCTTACTATAAACTCATGCGACCAGAGGCTCAAATTAAATCATACATTGATGCCCTTCGTTCATCAGTTCCTAAATTGACGCTTGATGAGCTTTTTGAGAAGAAAGATGAAATCGCTCTTGAGGTTCAACATCAAGTAGCCTAAGAAATGACAGCTTATGGATACATCATTGTTAAGACCTTGATTACCAAGGTTGAGCCAGATGCTGAAGTTAAGCAGTCTACGAACGAAATTAATGCTGCTCAACGTAAGCGTGTAGCAGCCCAAGAATTGGCAGAAGCTGATAAAATTAAGATTGTCACAGCTGCCGAAGCCGAAAAAGACCGTCTTCATGGTGTTGGTATTGCCCAACAACGTAAAGCCATCGTTGATGGTTTAGCTGAATCTATTGCAGAACTTAAAGAAGCCAATGTTGGTATGTCTGAGGAACAGATTATGTCTATCCTCTTGACCAACCAATATCTAGATACCCTTAATACTTTTGCGGATAAAGGTAATCAAACTTTATTCTTGCCAAATAATCCAAATGGCGTGGATGATATTCATACCCAAATTTTGTCATTCTTAAAGGTCGATAATAAAAAATAAGTAAAAAAGGAGCCAGAGTTGAGATAATCTGACTTCTTTTTCATTATTTTTCCAAGAACTGAGCTAACCGGATGACCTCGATTTTATAGCCATCAGGATCAGTAATAAAGTAGTACATTTTTGGTTTACCAGGTAGACCTGAGAGATCAGTAACATTATAGCCAGCCTCTTTATGGGCTTGGTGTGCGGCCTCTAGGTCATCAACACCAACAGCGATGTGTCCATAACCATTCCCAAGATCATAAACTTCATGATCGTAGTTGTATGTCAATTCCAACTCGTAATCAGGATCATCTTCTAGTTGCATGTAGACAAGAGTGAACTTATATTCTGGGAAATCGTTACGACGGACTTCCTTAAAACCAAGCGCTTCTTGATAAAATTGTAGTGAAGCTTCTAGGTCTTTAACACGGACACAAGTGTGTAGAAATTTAGTCATGTGAGAGACTCCTTTTATCTAGTTTTCTAAAACTATGATAGCATTTTGATAGCGTTTTTTCTAGTTTTAGCAATTGATTTTGGAGGGACTCAGGTAAAGTCTGCTCTTGTTTCAGAGGACCTTGTCCTCGAAAAGAGTTTGCCAACGCAATCATCCCCTCAGACCTTGGATAAGGCTCTCGATGTTATTGATCATTTAGTAACTTCGGTTGAAGTAGCTTTATCAGGCAGTGCAATTAGTGTTCCTGAAACTGTTGATATGGAAGGAGGGTGTGATTTATCACGGCGGTTTGTTGAGATTCTTTCATGGTTTTCGTGTCAAATAAACCCTGCAAGCTAAGTATCATTTTCCAGTAGCTGCGCTTAATGATGGTAAAGCAGCAGCCTTGGCTGAACTAGCCACAGGTCATTTGAAAGGAGTGACTAACGGTGCTGCTCTTGTTTTAGGGTCAGGCCTTGGTGGAGGTATAATAATCAATGGTAAACTTTTTCAGGGAAGCCATTTCCAGGCAGGAGAGTTGACCTTTCTCCTTCCTCTTCAAATGGAAAAACTTGATCCTTCATTGATGCAAGAAACAACTCTTTCAGCTATTGGTTTGATTACTAAAGTTAATGAAATTTTAGCTAGTCTTGATTTAAAAGATGGTTTACTAGCCTTTAAGGCAATTAATGCTAAAAAGGAAGCAGTTTATCCAATCTTTGAGACCTATTGTCGAAACCTAGCTATTACTATATTGAATCTTCAAACTATCTTTGATATGGAAACCTTTGTTCTTGGAGGTGGTATTTCAGCTCAGTCTATTCTGATAGAAGAAGTCAACCGCCAGTTTGATAAGGTTCACCATGAGATTGATTTTATCGGTAAAATTATTAAACGTCCAAAGATTGTAGCCTGTCATCATCATAATGGAACAAATCTAATCGGTGCTGCCGATTTTCTTAAGCAAGGATAACGGATAGTAAATCTGATTACTTGCAAAAATATACATAAAATACCTAACTTTTTTGTGACGAACGGGCAATTCCGTTCGTTTTTTACTATTAACACTTTACAATATTCAGTAAATTCGCTATAATGGGCCCATTAAAATTTTGGAGGTGTCTTTATGACAATTTATAATTTCTCAGCAGGACCTGCTACATTACCAAAACCTGTGCTCGAAAAAGCACAAGCTGAATTGCTTAACTATCAAGATTCCGGTATGTCCGTGCTAGAAATGTCCCACCGTTCTCCAGAATTTGACAAAATCATTAAAGATGCGGAAGCGACACTTCGCGAGCTTATGGCCATTCCTGATAACTATAAGGTTATTTTCTTGCAAGGGGGCGCTTCAACGCAATTCACAATGGTTCCACTGAACCTTGCTCAAGGTAAGAAAGCTTACTACCTTGTAGGTGGTTCATGGGGTAAAAAAGCCTATACTGAAGCTGTCAAGCTTTCAAAAACTATTCCTTTTGAACCAATTCTTTTGGCGTCATCTGAGGATACTGTTTACGATCATATCCCAAGTTTTGATCCTTCAACGATTGATCCAGAAGCCGCTTATGTTCACTTGACTACCAATAATACAATTGAGGGAACATCTATCTATGATTTGCCTGATACTAATGGTGTGCCAATTGTAGCAGATATGTCTTCAAATATCTTAGCAGCTCGCTATAATGTTGAGGATTTTGCTCTTATCTATGCTGGTGCTCAGAAAAATATTGGACCTGCGGGTGTGACGGTGGTTATCGTCCGTGAAGACTTCCTTAACGACCAACCACAATTGTCTGCCATGTTGGACTACCGTATTCAAGCTGAAGCAGGATCACTCTACAATACACCACCATGTTTCAATATCTATATTTCAAAACTCGTTTTTGACTGGGTAAAAAATGAGATTGGTGGCGTAGATAAGATGGCGGAAATTCAACGTGAAAAATCAGGTCTTCTTTATGACTATATCGAATCATCTGATTTCTACACCAATCCTGTTAAAGATGCCAAGGATCGTTCTGTCTGCAACATTCCATTTGTCACACCAAGTAAAGACTTGGATGCCAAATTTGTAGCAGAAGCAGATGCTCTTGGTTTCAAAAATATCAAGGGACACCGTTCAGTGGGTGGTATGCGTGCCAGTGTTTATAACGCCTTCCCGCGTCAAGGTGTGCTTGATTTGATTGACTTTATGAAGAAATTTGAAGATGAAAATAAATAATTAGGAAAGAGATGGAAATTAGACAAGCTTTCCCAAATGAAATTGGTGCTATCATGACCGTGATTGAGAGTGCTAGAATTGCTTTAGCGGAAGCTGGTAGTTCTCAATGGCAAGGGGCTGATGGTTATCCTACAGAAGAAATCATCTTTGATGATGTTCTTAAAGGACAGGCCTATGTCGGTATCATTGACGGTCAAATTGTTTCTTATGCTGCGGTGGTTACTGATGGAGAGCCCGCCTACGAAAAAATCTATGATGGAGATTGGAAGCATCATAATAATCGCTATGTTACCTTTCATCGAATTGCCGTTTTAAGAGAATTTACGGGACAGAAAAATGCTCAAACCTTTATTCAAGGTCTTATTGAGGGAACTGACGCTCATGATTTTCGTTGCGACACGCATGAAAAGAATCTTGTCATGCAGCACATTTTGGAGAAACTTGGCTATGTCTATTGTGGTAAGGTTCCTATTGATGGTGAACGACTTGCCTATCAGAAAATCAAAATCAAGAGGGAGAAGGCTTTTTATCAAGAAGTTGATGAAGCTACTCACCACGGAATTCATTAATTTAAGAGGAATAAAATTATGGTATTTAGCGTAAAAACATATAATAATATTAACCAAATTGGTTTGAAGGAACTTGGAAATCATTTTCAAATTGATGGTGATTTAGCGGAAAATCCGGATGCTTACATTATTCGTAGTCAAAATCTCCATGATACAGTTTTCCCTGAAAATTTGAAAGCTATTGCGCGTGCTGGTGCTGGGACTAACAATATCCCAGTTGATAAAGCAACTGAAAAAGGAATTGTTGTCTTCAATACTCCAGGAGCTAATGCTAATGCAGTTAAAGAAGCTGTCTTAGCTTCTATCTTGCTTTCAGCACGTGATTATATTGCGGCCAATACTTGGGTTAACAAACTTAGCGGTGATGATGTGCCTAAACAAATCGAAGCAGGTAAGAAGCAGTTTGCGGGTAGCGAGATTGCAGGTAAGACACTGGGTGTTATTGGCTTGGGTGCCATTGGTGCGCGTATTGCTAACGATGCCTATCGTTTGGGAATGAAGGTCTATGGCTATGACCCATACGTTTCTATTGAAGCAGCTTGGAATATTTCTCACCACGTTAAACGTGTTTCTGATCTCAAAGAAATCTTTGAAAACTGTGATTATATCACTGTTCACGTTCCATTGACACCTGATACGAAAGGTACTTTCAATGCAGACGCCTTTAGCCTCATGCAAAAAGGAACAACAATCATCAACTTTGCCCGTGCAGAATTAGTAGAGAATGATGCGCTCTTTGATGCTTTGGAAACAGGTGTAGTAAAACGTTATATCACTGACTTCGGGACAGAAGAACTACTTAACAAGCCTAATGTGACAGTCTTCCCACACGTTGGTGGTTCAACGAGTGAAGCAGAGCTTAACTGTGCTATTATGGCTGCTCAGACCATCCGTCGCTTCATGGAAACAGGTGAAATTGTCAATTCTGTTAACTTCCCACGTGTACAACAGGTTTTGAGTGCTCCATATCGTATCACTTTGATTAATAAAAACGTGCCTAACATTGTAGCCCGTATTTCAACAGCGGTCTCTGATTTTAATATTAATATAGATAATATCATTAACCGTTCAAAGGGAGAGTATGCTTATACCCTTCTTGACCTTGATGAGACAGACAAGTCTAAGATTGATGAATTGGTCGCTAAGTTTGAGGCGAGCGATAACATCGTACGAGTACGTTTGATTAAAGGTAAATAATTCAGAAATAAGCTGACAGGAACAAGGCTTTCCTGTCTTTTTTGGAATAATTGAAATATGTTTTATCGTCAGTATTTTGTATCACCTATTGGTCGCCTGTCCTTGGTTGCAAGTGAGCAAGCCCTCTATGGTATGTGGTTAGAAGGACAAAATCATTTTAGGCTGGTTTTAAGGAAGAGGAGTTAGTAGACATCTCAAATCCTATTTTAGAAGTGACCAAGAAGTGGTTGCAGGCCTATTTTAAAGGTGAAAGTCCAAGTCCAGATGACCTTCCTTTAGCTGAACAAGGAACAGCTTTCCAACAAAGAGTTTGGTTGGCTTTAAGTGAAATACCTATGGGGCAAATCAGAACCTATGGTCAGATTGGTAAGGCAATCTCTTGTCAATCCGCACAGGCTGTAGGAACTGCTGTTAGTAAGAATCCCTGGCTGATTCTTATCCCTTGTCATCGTGTTTTGCCTAGTAGTGGTCACTTAGGAAATTATGCGGTAGGAGAGGATGTCAAGTGTTTCTTACTTCGTTTGGAAGGTCTTAGGTTTGACAATCCTTAGATAGATTGCTTATGCTAGAGAAAAGGAGAAAAACATGTACACTTTTTATGAATATCCAAAATGTAGCACTTGTCGTAAGGCAAAAGCTGAACTCAATCAATTAGGTCTCGAGGTCGAGTCTGTCAACATTAAGGAAAATCCACCCTCAGCTCAATTTTTAAGAGAGCTTCTAGAGGGGGCAGATTTAGAGCTTAAGAAATTCTTTAATAC
>PPYF01103178.1_pt1 | contig 15982 bp, 11 predicted proteins | sample 1559871 | NCBI WGS metagenome assembly PPYF01 (sample SAMN08240021, study PRJNA423297) | Human gut metagenome, whole genome shotgun sequencing project.
CGGCACAGGCGCTGTTCTGGGCTGGATGAGGGTTAAGGCAATCTGCGCCAGCGGAAATAAGAAGCCTCAGGTGATGGAAAAGGACAAGATGAAGGCGTATACGAAGAAGTGGATTGCCTATCTGAGAAAGCATCCGCTGACAGGAGATCAGCTTCCAAGGCTTGGGACAGCAGGGCTCGTTCGACCTATGCAGGAAAAAGGGATGCTTGCCACAAGAAACTATAAATATGGACGGTTCAAAGAGTATGAAAAGCTCAGCGGAGAGACGCTTGCAGAGGAGTATAATCTGAAAAATAACGGCTGTCTGAGCTGCCCGATCCGCTGCGCCCGCACCGTGAAGGTGGAGGGAAAGGCCGTAAAAGGACCGGAACTGGAGACTCTGTCTCTTCTGGGAAGTGGATTTGAAAACGCAGATCTGGGAGTAATTATGAACTGGAATCACCAGTTGGATGAGCTTGGACTGGATACGATTTCCTGCGCAAATACCATTGCCTATGCAATGGAAGCAAACGAAAAAGGATTATGGAAAAACGGGCTGAATTTCTCAGAAACAGAGAAGCTTTCAGAGCTGTTTGAAAAGATAGCCTACCGTCAGGGAATCGGAAAAGAACTGGCGCTGGGAAGCAAACGCCTGTCAGAAAAATATGGAGGCAAAGAATTTGCAAACCATGTAAAAGGAATGGAACTGGCAGCATATGAACCGCGTAAGGCAGTTGGTCTGGGATTGGGTTATGCAGTGAGCAACCGGGGAGGCTGTCACTTAAATGGAGGATATCTTACGATTCTGGAAGGTCTGGGACTTTCAATCAACCAGACAACCTATCATGGAAAAGGCGATTTGACAATGCTGTTTCAGGACTTAATGGAAATGATTTCTGCTACCGGAGAGTGCCTTTTCACCAGCTATGCTTTTTTCCCGTCGCCTCTGATCCGGCACCCGAAGGCTTTTTATACAAAGGCTGTAAACAGTGTTCTTCCGTGGTGCGGAAGTGTGGTGAGAATTATAAATAAGTTCCCGGAAATTGCGTTTTTCCATCTTCCTGTTTTTCATCATACAAAGGCGTTTGAGTATGTGACAGGAATGAAAATGTCTTTCGGAAAATACATTCGATGCGGAGAAAGAGGATATAATTTAGAGCGTGAGCTGAACCGCAGATTTGGAGTAAATGAGAAAAAAGATGTCCTTCCGAAGAGACTTGTAAATACCCTTCAGGACCCGAAAGACCCTACGTCAAAGGTGCCGCTGAAGAAGATGAAAAAGGTATATTATCACGCAAGAGGATGGGATAGAAGAGGGCTTCCCACAGCCCGTCTTCTGCACAGATTGAAAATTGAATAGGCGATTCAAAAAGGGTTATGGAGGTGACTTTATGAATAATCTGAAAAAAGTATATTGTCGTATTTATCAGGAAGTTTTTCACATGGCGATTCCGGTTCTGCCCTATACAGAGCCGAAAATTCTGAAAGGAATGGGCTCTATTGTTCCCCTCTTAAAGAAGAAAGGCGTAGAATCTCTTCTGATTCTTTCCGGTCGTACAGTACATCGCCATCCGCTGATGCAGAAGCTGGAAAAGAAGCTTACAGAAGCTGAAATCCGCTATGAGGTTTATGACAAAACCGTGCCAAATCCAACTATAGATAATATCGAAGAAGCAGTAAAAATTTATCACGAGATTGACGCGCAGGCAATCCTGTCCATAGGAGGAGGCTCTGTAATGGACTGTGCAAAGATTGTGGGAGCAAGAGTGGCGCGCCCTCATCTGCCTGTACAAAAAATGAAGGGACTTCTGAAAATCATTCGTCCGACACCTCTCAGCATTGCCATTCCCACAACTGCAGGCTCCGGCAGTGAAACGACTCTTGCAGCGGTGATTACGGACAGTGAAACCCATTATAAATATCCGATTAACGACTTTGTACTGATACCGGATTACGCAATTCTGGTTCCGCAGCTTACAACAGGACTTCCGGAAATGCTGACAGCTACTACAGGTATGGACGCCCTCACTCATGCTGTGGAAGCCTACATTGGACGAAGCACCACAAAGCTTACCAGAGATATGGCGGAAGAGGCGGTCTGCCTCATTGTAAAGAATTTATATCGCGCTTATGAAAAGGGCGAGGATAAGGAAGCCCGCAAAAATATGCTCCGCGCTTCCTACTGCTCAGGCGTTGCTTTTACCCGTTCTTATGTAGGATATGTCCATGCAGTCGCCCATTCTCTCGGCGGTCAGTATGGTATTGCCCACGGTCTTGCAAACGCGATTATTCTTCCTTATTTTCTGGAGGAATACGGAACAGACTGCAGTGAAAAACTGGCGCGTCTGGCTCGTCTTTCCGGAATTGCAGATAAAAATGCCAGTGACGGAAGAGCCAGCGCCGCCTTTATTTCATGGATTCGAAGGATGAATACCCTTATGGGAATTCCGGATAAAATACCGGAGATCCGCAGAGAGGATATTCCTGAAATGGCAGCGCGGGCAGACAAAGAAGCCAATCCTCTTTATCCGGTTCCGAAGCTAATGGACAAACGAGCCCTTGGGGAAATGTATGAGCGGCTGATGCCCTGACGCCTGTTTTTGACGTACTTTGGGGAAAACATATTGGCTCATAAAATAAGAAAATCCCCAGAGGAAAATACCGAACAGTGAAAGAATTTTACCTGCTTTTACACCGGGAGCGCGGTATGTTATTTCCAGATGATGCGTTCCTTTGGAAATGGGAAAACCAAGGAAGGCAGTGTTGACTTTTTGAGGTGTGACTGTGCATCCGTCTACTTTAACTTCGAAGCCTTTGTCAAAGGGAATCGAAGCAATTACCCAGCTGTTTTTTCGGGGAGAAATCTCTCCGACAATGTGATTTCCCTTTGTATGAGCCTTGTCAGGAACAAACTCTGACTGATAAAGAGAGGTATCGGTCAGAAGAGACGAGACACCTGTATAACTTTTTATGCCGGTCAGGGTGTAATTGCCTTCGCTGAAGGTGACAGGGATTTCACTCTGTCCGGCTTCCAGTTCAGTGACGAAGGTGAATGTGGTATTATCGTTGTGATAAATATGATTAGCTGCGCTTAATTTATTGCGGATACCATTAAGCTTTATGGTAACACTGTGGTTTGGTTTTCCGTTTTTTACTTCAAACTGCAGGAAAAAAAGCTGTTTTTCTCTGCCGGATTTCGGCTCTGTATGAATAATGGTATCTATCGGTTTTGTTGTTTGGATATGATAGCAGTCTCCTTTCTTTTGGATGGCGCTGTCTTTGGGAAATGCGATTTCCACAGGGACAGCGCTGTCCATTATTTTTTCTTTTTCACCTGCATTTATCCTTTCTGTATCGTCTGTTACAGAGTATTCCATAAGCGCTGTCTGATTATATGGAAAAGGCAGTTCATCGTAATCTTCTGAGGAAAGCAGCGTATCAGTCGCATAGAGAACCGGCGCTGCAGAGTCCATGAAATGTGTGGAAAAATTTCCTTTTTCATCCTTACTTATCAGGCGTTTAACTCCCATAATCTTACGAAACAGAGGGTTTCCGGAAGTGGAGTGGGAGATGGCATTGTTGTAAGGAAACTCTGTTCTGAAAGTGTCGGTAAGGAAGGTCTGATAATCCTGATTATAGGCAGAGGAATACAAGGTTGTTGTCCACTGGGCAGGATTCCAGATACGGTTCATATTGGAGTTATCCTCTTTAAGAGAGCCGTCCTGTTCCATTCTGTAAAGCCCTCTTTCCTGATTAAGAGCCGCATCTATTTCGGATTTCCATGAGGAATCCCACAGGGATTTACAGAGTTCCTTATCTGCATTTGAACCAAGCTCCTGATTGATATAAAATCCCGCACATGCAAGATAAATCAAAAAAGGTGTTAAAAGAATAACCGGAAGATATTTCCGTGAAAACAGGGTTTGTATTCTTTGTAAAAATGAGGCTGTAAGGTAACAAAGCAGAGGAACAAAAGGAATAAAAGCTTTGTCTCTGATATAAAGTCCGCCGTTTAATATCCATGAAAATACAGGCAGTGTCAGTACAATGATACATAAAATACACATGATTTTTTCGCTGTATTTTAAAAGAAAGATTCCCAGTATCAGCACTGCTAAAATCCCCAAAGAAAGTCCGATACCATATCCTGTATAGGTGAAATGTTCCAGAGAAAAATCAGGTATAAACAGATTTTTTAACTGTGTTTTTGGGGATTTACCGCTTCGCACAAGAAGGGCGCAGGCAGTAGGAATCAGGAGGAAGGCAGAGGTAAAAACAGCAGTAAAAAACGGTATGGTAAAGTGAAAAAATGTACGGATTTTTCTGTTTTGCTTCATCGGAAATTTCGAAATTCCATATATAAATATCACCAGCATTCCACAGATACTGTAATAAAAACTGGTCATAACCATGAGGAAAATTCCGGTTGTTAAAAGCATGGAACGCTTCTTTTCCCAAAAGATATCTACCCCTATAAGTGCCAGAAGGAGAAAGGGCATATAGTTTACAAACATAATCTGGCGGTAGGACTGAAAAATCATAGGACCTGCCAGAAGGAAGAGAAGAGCTGTGCCAAAACGGATACTTTTGGAAAATCCATGTCTTCCTGTCCAGTAATAAAAAAGCAGGACAGAAGCGGCAAGTGTTAGGAAGCTGACTGCCATCAGATAGGCGCTCATTTTTACAAAAGGAAGCAGATAAGAGGGCAGTATAAGCGGACTGAAAAGCCCGTAATAGGCAAAGTTATAGATGTTCTGACCGCCTCCTAAAGATGGCGCAAATTCAGGAAAAAGCTCACCTGTCTGGTAGAACTGCTGTCGAAAATAATCAGGAATAACACTGTGCTGACTCAGCCAGTCAACCTCAGAACCGAACATACCAAGACGTCCGGCAAAGAGCCAGCAGAAGAACAGTGTAAGCCCGAAAAGTATGATATATGGAACGAATTTTTTATTTGATTTCAAGGAAACAACCTCCTTTTTAAAAAAAATATACTGTATTATAACGCAGGCTTCTTAGAAAATCTCGAAAGAAATTCTTAAGTTTTCTTAAAGAAAATAAAGTTTTTGAAAAAATGAGTTATAATAAAACCACTATAAGGCAGCTATGTATTGAGAAGGAGAAAAGATAATGACAGACAGAAATCCCTGCATTTTAATTGTTGATGATAATCCGGAAATCCGTGAGATCGTAAACGTACTTCTGTCCGGAGAAGGATATCTGGTAAAGGAAGCATCAGACGGAGCAGAAGCTTTGAGGCTTCTGGAGGAGTATCGTTTTGACCTTGTTATCCTTGATATTATGATGCCCGGAATGAATGGATATGAAACATGTATAAAGATTCGGGACAGAAGTAATGCGCCGATTCTGTTTCTGAGCGCCCGCACAACGGACAGCGATAAGCTTCTGGGATTTTCAAGCGGAGGGGACGATTATTTGGCGAAGCCTTTTTCCTATTCGGAGCTGATTGGAAGAACGAAGGCGCTGATTCGGAGATATCAGGTATATCGGGGGAAAGAGGATGCGGAGGTTCTTCCAAAGGGAGGGGTGATTCATTATCACGGATTGGAAATCGACGCAGTTCGGGAAGAAGTAACTCTTGATAAGAAGAAGGTAGAACTTACGAATACAGAATATGAAATGCTGAAGCTTCTGGTGACACACAGGAGGCAGATTTTTTCCGCATCCAGATTATATGAGGCAATATGGAAAGAGCCTTATTATTACGGGGCAAATAATACGGTTATGGTACATATCCGGAATCTGCGCCAGAAGATTGAGAAAGACCCGAAGAATCCGGTATTGATTAAGACTTCCTGGGGAAAGGGGTATCATTGTGATTAAAAAGATTCGGACGAAGCTGATTTTACTGATTGCTGTAACGGGGCTGACAAGTCTTTTACTTTTTCACGGGCTTTGGACACAGAAGTGGCCTTTCTGGCATTGGCTGATAGAAAATTGTCCCATTGAATTTTCGCTTTTGCCGGAACCTGAGGAGGATATTTTTTCCAGACTGAGCGAAGAGGCGCAGAAATATGAGGTGCCGGAATCGGAGGACGATGCGGAAGGGGTAGAGGCAATACAGCCGTTTTTTGATCTTGCAGACAAATATACGGCAATCTATATTTACGGGATTGAGGATGGAATGTACAGGGCAGGCAGAGCCCCTTCCGCATTTATAGAAAACAGAGACAACTTTCTTTTTAATATGAGCTATGAATGGACGGATGGTATTGCCGAGCGGTTCCATTCCGTTAATCTGAAATTCAAAAACGGGTATGCGTCTGTTATGATATATCTTTATCACAGCATGTTTTTTATTGTTCCATATCTGATATTTTGCCTGACAGTGTGCATCCTCTGGTTTCTGGCGGTGATTTTATATTTTGTCACAGGAAAGATGCGCGTGGTAGAGAGACTTAAAGGCGAGATTCTTGAGATGGCGTCAGGAAATCTTGACACACCTGTGAAGGAGGAAGGGCAGGATGAACTTGGCGTTCTTGCAAAGGAACTGGATAGTCTGCGTATCACTTTGAATGAGAAGCTTGCCGATGAGCAGGAACTTCATAAGTCAAATCAGGAGCTGATTGCCGCGCTTTCCCATGACCTTCGTACGCCCCTTACAATCTTAAAGGGGTATCTGGAAATTGTGCAGCTTGGACGGAATCAGGAGCAGCAGGAGGAATATGTCAGGCGTTGTATGCGAAAAACAGAGGATATTCAAGAAATGACAAACCGGATGTTTGAATATGCTCTTGTCTATGACGAAGTGAAACTTGAAAAGGATTATCCGGAGCTGGAAAGAGTTATGCAGAGCATGATTCTTAAAGAACTTAAGGAGTATATGGAATTTCTGGAGCTGGCAGGATTTCAGACAGAACTGGTGAATGATTTGCCGGAGAAAGAGGAAGAAACAGTGCTGGCAGACACAGCTATGCTGAAGCGGGTGTTCAACAATCTGTTTTCAAATATCATTAAATACGCAGATAAAAAAACGCCGATACACATAGAAGTTACATCAGAACCGGAGTTTTGCATCCTTATAAAAAACAGGATAAAAGCAGAGCAAAATCCCATAGAAAGCAACCGGATCGGACTGAAAAGCGTCAGAAAAATCATGGAGTTTATGGATGGAGATGTGGAAGTGACAGAGGAAAACAGGGAGTTTGCCGTGAGGTTGAGGATGAGAAATAAATAGAAGACAAAATGGCTGCCCTCAAAGAAAATAAGGGCAGCTATTTTGAAATACAGAGGTTATTTCAGAGGTATTATTGAATGAATGACAGCGTCTTTTCTTGCTGCTTCCATATCAAAGCCGTTACCTTGAAAACTGGATTTTTCGTACTTTATGGCATCTTCGAAGCTTTCAAAAACATAGATTTCAAGGGAAGAGACATCCTTTCCGGAAGTAGTGAAAACGGTTTTGCCATAAATACTGTCTGTAGGATTGACAGGGGTAAGAACTTCACCGTCCGAAGTGCAGACAACAACACTGCATTCCCTGTATTCTTTTCCAGCCATCTCTGCATAAGCTTCATAACTGAGATCAGGATCGGAAGCACCAGATTCTACGCCTGTTTTTTCTTCGTATTCTTCTCTGGTTACTTCGCGTTCTGTATAGGGAACATCCACATAGGTAATAACCTGATACGGGGAAACGAATATTTTTTCAAGAGTGTAGCCCTTGGCAGACTGGTCTATCTGGATTTCTTTTGTGGTATCCGCGTCTATATTAAAAGGAATATTCAGATTCCACTGGCTCTCTATGTGGTGTGATTCGGAAATATCTTCTGCATCAATCATTGTTACTTCATCCCAGCCAAATCCGGTAATATTCAGGTTCAGTATGCTGTTTTTCTGAGAAAAATCCGGCAGATTCAATTTCAACATTCCTATGAAGGTGTTGTCGTCTGCTGCGCTTCCCTCCAGAAAGGTGTTTGTAAACTCCTGTGGTTCTGACATATTTTCTGTTTGCCATGTTCCGCACAGATAAATGTTGGCTGCGGTTGAATTTTTTCCTGTATAATGCTCCGGAATCCGGGAAAATCCTCCCTGTTCATGGGATATCTGCACAGTAAGAAAAACAGATAAACCGTCACAGTAAATTTCAGAAGCAGTTATGGTAATTCCATCAGCCGAAATGGTATAGAGAGGGACTTCATCGGAATTATCAGAAAGAGTTTTTGGTTTTTCTTTCTCTGCGGTGGAGAGCTCACTGGCTTTTGAACTATAATTCCCCGGGAAGGTAACGGTTTCTTCTATTTCTGCAAAAATTTTCCCAATTAAAGGAAGCTTTGCCGCGAGGGCAGGATTGGCGAAACAGATTGCGGAGCCTGCAAGAATCATGCAGGCAGCAGCGGCAGCGCAGGTTTTCCAGATATGGCTGTGTCGATGGCGCCCGGCGCATGAAGGAAGAGTGTCAAGTGTGTGTTCCAGCTTTTCCATCACAATGGGAGGAACCTCATTATTATTCTGTAAATGCTTTATTGTGTGATTGAATTTGTTCATAATAGCATCTCCTTTCAGTTGTTCTGGTGAATGCTGTTCAGTAGAGGGGAGGTTTTTGGGGTATACATTTTTTTCCATTTTATCTCTTGCAGAGGCTAGGCGTCCGCTTACCGTTTTTTCATTCAGTTGAAGAATCTCTGCAATCTCACGGATTTTGAAACCTTCTACATAATAGAGAAGGATGAGTATGCGATATTTTTCGTCGAGACAGGTAAGAAATTCCTGCCATTCTACAGAGGAGTAGTTTGTTTCCGTGTAGGAAGGTTCTGTCATTTCCGCATCGGAAATTATACGGCTTTTCTGCCGGTAAATAGTATTGCAGTGGTTAATTAATATGCGAATCAGCCAGGTTTTGAAATAATTGTCTTTCTGCAGGGTGTTAATTTTTTCCCAACATGTGAGGACAGTTTCCTGAATGGCATCTGCTGCGTCTTCATCATTTTTCAAAATAGCTTTTGCCACTTTGTACATATTTGGAGTATATAGTCGGATTAACTGGCAAAATGCGTCTTTATCCTGCATTTTTGCCCGCCGTATTAATAAAATGTTCATAAAGCCCCTTTCTGAGAGTTCCGGACCTCTCGAAATTCATTGTACATTAATTAGACGGACAAAGTGGCGAATTTCCTTGAAAAAATATAATAAATTTTCCTATATAGTTAATTATATGATATAATGAAACCGCTATAGAGAAAGGCTATAACCAGTCCTATGTTTTATGGATTAACACTTTTGGAAAAAACATGGTATAGTATTGTCATTGACGAAAAAGAGAAAGGTGAAGACATGTCTGGTATTGTAATTGAAAATGTGTGCAAGACCTTCCAGACGAAGGATGGAACGGTTCAGGCGCTTAATAATGTAAACTTATCCATTGAATCCGGAGATATTTACGGAATCATCGGTATGTCCGGCGCGGGTAAAAGTACTCTGGTACGCTGTATGAACTTTCTGGAGGAACCCAGTGAGGGAAGAGTCCTGATTGATGGGAAAGCCCTTGGAGACTTGACAAAGCAGGAACTGCGCAGGCAGAGAGAAGATATTGGAATGATTTTCCAGCATTTCAACCTGCTGATGCAGAAATCGGTTTTGGAGAATGTTTGCTTCCCTCTGTATATTCAGGGAAAGAAAAAGGCAGAAGCGCATAAAAGGGCAGCAGAGCTTCTGGAAATCGTAGGACTGGGAGACAAGCAGAACAGCTATCCTGCGCAGTTATCCGGCGGACAGAAACAAAGAGTGGCAATTGCGAGAGCTCTTGCCTCAGACCCGAAGATTCTTCTCTGTGATGAGGCAACAAGCGCACTTGACCCGCAGACCACAGCCTCCATACTGGAGCTTTTGCAGGACATCAATAAAAGATTTGGCATCACCATTGTGATTATCACTCATCAGATGTCAGTTGTCCGTGAAATCTGTACTCATGTGGCAATTATGAAAGAAGGCGTAGTAGAAGAACAGGGGCTGGTATCCGAAATTTTTTCCAATCCGAAATCTGCGGTAGCCAAGGATCTGATTCGTAAGGACACAGGTTCTGATGTGGAAAAGAAGAAGTCCAACACTCAGGACAGAATTCGAAGCGGAGAGATTATCCGAATCGTATTTTCAGAGAACTCAGCCTTTGAGCCGGTCATTGCAAATCTGATTCTTACCTTCCATGAGCCGGTAAACATCTTAAAGGCAGACACGAAGAATGTCGGCGGTGTGGCGAAAGGAGAAATGATTCTTGAATTTGCCAAGGGCAGCACAAATGTAGAGGCAATGAAAGAATTTTTGAAGGAAAGAGGATTAGCGATAGGGGAGGCATCTGAATATGTGGAGTGAAACAGTAATTAAAATGATTATCACCGGAATTGGTGAATCTCTTTATATGACATTGGGTTCCAGCCTTATTGGATACCTTTTTGGAGTTCCGATGGGAGTGTGTCTGGCGGTTACAGATAAAGACGGATTAAGACCAAATGCACCAGTTTACAAGGTACTGGATGTGATAGCGAATATTGTGCGAAGCATTCCGTTCCTGATTCTTTTAATCCTGATCATTCCATTCACGAGACTGGTGGTAGGAAAGAGCTACGGTCCAACGGCAGCTATCGTTCCGCTGACTTTAGCAGCGATTCCCTTTATTGCCAGAATGGTAGAGTCTTCTTTAAAAGAAGTTGATAAAGGTGTCATTGAAGCAGCCCGCTCTATGGGAGCAAGCGATTTCAGAATCATCACAAAGGTTCTCCTTGTGGAGGCGCGTACTTCCTTAATTAACGGCGCGACTATTGCAGTGGGAACAATCCTTGGATACTCTGCGATGGCAGGCTGTGTGGGCGCCGGCGGTCTTGGAGACATTGCCATCCGTTATGGTTATCACAGATGGCAGGCAGATATTATGATTGTAACTGTAATCCTTCTTATCCTTCTGATGCAGTTGTTCCAGGTAGTGGGAACGGTAGTTGCAAATAAACTGGATAAGAGAAAATAAGATGTAACTTTCCGTCTGGCAGAACAGGCGGTGATGATAAAAAGAAATAAAAAATATAAAACAACCTTGGAGGATATTGACATGAAAAAATTAGTGGCAGCAGCATTAACAGGAGTATTGGCAGTAAGCGCATTAAGCGTAAATGTATTTGCAGAAGACGATAAGACTATCACAGTAGGGGCATCCGCAACACCTCACGCAGAAATTCTTGAGCAGGCGAAGCCTCTCCTTGAGGAAAAAGGTTATGAACTGGAAATCGAGGTTTTTGACGACTATGTACTTCCAAATGAGGTTGTAGACAGCGAAGAAATAGACGCAAACTATTTCCAGCATATTACATACATGAACCAGTTTAATGAGGAAAAAGGTACTGAACTTTTTGACGCAGGTGATATTCACTACGAACCATTTGGAATTTATCCGGGAACAAAGAAAAGCCTTGATGAACTGGAAGACGGCGATACCATCGCAGTTCCAAACGATACTACCAATGAAGCAAGAGCGCTTCTTCTCCTTCAGGACAATGGAATCATCACTCTGAAAGAGGGCGCAGGTCTTAAAGCAACCATCAACGACATTGAAGAAAATCCTCATAATGTTGAGATTATTGAGCTGGAAGCTGCGCAGGTAGCGCGTGTTGCAGAGGAAACATCCTTTGTAGTTCTCAACGGAAACTATGCTCTTCAGGCAGGACTTTCTGTAGCAAAAGATGCGCTTGCCATTGAAGAAGCAGACTCCGAAGCAGCTAAAAATTATGTAAATGTAATTGCAGTAAAAGAAGGAAATGAAAACAGCGAAAAAATTCAGGCTCTTGTAGAAGTGCTGAAATCTGACGAAATCAAAGAGTATATCAACAATACTTACGATGGCGCAGTAATTCCTTTTGAAGTAGAAGAGGAAGCGGAAGATGCCGGTGAAACAGATGAAGCAGCGGAAACAGAAGAGACAGAAGAAACTGCAGAGACAGAAGAGTAATAATAGTATCAGACTGTAAAAAACGGTATGACTTGCCGCAACTAATAAGAAACCCCAGAGACTGACCCTCTCTGGGGTTTTTGTTGATTCTGCCTATTAGATAAGATATAATGAAATACACATTGTATGAAATATACATTATGAAAGGTGTGTCTACATCCGGAGGTGTTATGCGAAGGAAGAATAAGAAGAAATCTTTAAACAGAGAATTTACGATATTGACGATGTTTACTTCTGTCAGCGCCCTGGTGCTGTTCGGGGCTGTGATGCTGGCGCTTTTTTTTATTTTCTTTCACGGCGATATCAGAGAAGATATGGAAAATACGCTGAAAAACACGCAGCAGGAGTACAGGGAAAAAATTCAGTTCATACAGGACGGCGGAGTAGCGATCAGGCACAATGCAGTTCTGAAAAAGTTTTTTGTCCAGAACTGGTCAGACAGAGAGGAGATGGAGAAACAGCTCTCTTACAGTATGGAGCTTTTTTCCGAAAGGAATATGGCGGCGAAGCAAAAACCCTTCGTAGTGAGCGTCTGTCTGTTTAACAGGAAAGGGGAATATGTAAAAAGCCACTATTATCCCATGACAGCTTCCGCAGCGCGGCTGAAAGAGCTTTCCTACCAGAGCCTGCAGCAGAAGTTCAGGGAGGGGGAGGAACTTTATCAGGTCACCAGAGAAAACGGGGAAATTGTACTCTGTTTTCGAATTTACGATGAAGAAATGCAGGAAACAGGAACCTGTGTGGCAGGAATTGATGAGAAAGCTATGGACGTTCTGTTTCAGGAAATAGAGAGCTTTGATAATGGAAGCTGGATGGTGCTTTCCAGCAGGAATGCAGTCCTTGCATCCGGCGGGGAACTGAAGAAAAAGGGAGAAATAAAGAGAAGAGATGAGATAAAACAGTGGATTGCAGCCGGACGGAATACTTCCGGAGAGAGAAAGACAGGCGGCGTAAGAAGCCTTTACAGAAGTGAAACGGCAGGATTTGGAATGTCGGCGGTTGTGGCAGTGGGAATGAATAATATTTACCGTATTCTCAAGCCCACCTTCCTGACCTTTGTAGGAATCATTTTTCTGACATTACTGTTTCTGGCATTTCTCAACCTTGGCGTCAGCTATCGGTTCTCCAGACCGCTGAAAAAGATGGGGGAGGTACTGCGGGACTTCGGTCAGAAGAATTTCGATGTGCGTATGGAGGATTCTGCTATTCAGGAAATCGCGGACATCAGCATTGTATTTAACGAGATGGCAGACAGGATTAAATATCTTGTGGAGCAGGTTTATGAGAAACAGCTTCTTGCAACGCAGGCACAGGTGAAATATCTTCAGGCTCAGATTAATCCTCATTTTCAGTTTAATATTCTTGCCATGTTCAGTATCAAGGCGAAGCTTGCCGGAAATGAAGAACTGTATCAGGGACTTCAGGCTTTTTCCAGACTTGTTCAGGGAAAAATTTTCAGGGAAAAGGAAGTGAAGATACCGGTTTTTGAGGAAATGGAGCTGGTAAATTTTTATCTTTATCTTCAGAAAAGCCGTTTTGACGACAAGCTTGTTTACGAAATTCACTGTGAGGAGGAAATGGGAGACTTTCTGATTCCACGGCTTCTTATAGAATCTATTGTAGAGAATGCAGTTTCCCACGGAATAGAACCCAAAAGCGGAGATGGAAAAGTTGAGGTGGAGCTGTTCCTGCAGGAAGAAAAACTTCACATTACTGTCAGCGATGACGGAGTCGGCTATGTGGAAGACAAAAAGACAGAGGACAGAGCGGAGCAGGACGGCTCTGCGCAGGAAGAAAAAACAGGAGAAGGCGGCAGGTTGACGGAGATTCCGGATAAAATCAGCCATACTCATACGGGCATGGAGAACACCAGACGCCTGCTGCAGATTTTGTATGGCGAAAATTACAGCCTGAACATATATGGAGAGAAGAATGTGGGTACAAAAGTAGAAATCATTTTGCCCGCAGAAAAAAGAGGAGGAATGGGAACATGTGGAAAGTAGCGGCAGCAGATGATGAGGCATATTTGCGTACAGCCTTACAGAAGCTGATGAACTGGGAAAAAATGGACTGTTCATTAGATGCAGTGCTTAATAACGGAAGGGCGCTGATGGAATATATAGAAGAAAATCATCCGGATATTGTGATTACAGATATTCGGATGCCGGAAGCAGACGGTCTTGAGGTATGTAAATTTATTTATGAAAAATATCCGGAAATTCAGGTGATTATTTTAAGCGCATACACAGACTTCGAATATGCGAGAACCGCAATCCGTTACGATGCGGCTGATTATGTTTTGAAGCTTTCTGTTCTGGAAGAACTTCCTCCGGCAGTTGCAAAGGTAACCCAGAAGCTGGAGAAACAGAAAAAAGAACTGGAGCGCGAGCTGCAGGCAGAGCCGCAGAAAAAAGAAACAGAAAGTCTTTACGAAAAAATGCTTTCTTACATTGAAGAAAATTACAGCGGTAAGATTACCTTAAATGATATTGCAGAAGCGCTTCACGCAAACAGCAGCTATTTAAGCCGTCTGTTTAAGCAGAAAAACGGAAACAATCTTTTCGATGCAGTGCTGGAAAAGCGGATAGAGAAAGCGAAGGAATATATGACGGATACAGACTGGAAAATTTATAAGATTTCTCAGGCTGTAGGATTTGATGACACGGGATATTTTTCCAGAGTGTTTAAGAAGTATACAGGTATTTCTCCCACAGAGTATAAGAATGGAAGAAGGAATGAGAATGAATCTTAAAAAAGCTGCTCTGACAGGGTGTCTGTTCCTTCTCCTGCTGGGGACGGCAGGCTGTACAAAGCAGGAAGAAGAGCCTGTAGAGCTTACCCTGATGCATGGCTGGGGAAGCACAGAAGACGACCATGTGGCAATGCGAAATATTTATATGGATTACGAAAAAGAAAATCCGGATGTGAAGCTGAATCTTGTTTCCATGCCATCAGGCAGTGAGCTCCTGAGAAAAGTGGAGGATATGCTGATGGTTGGAGATATTCCGGACCTGATTTTTCTGGGAGGTACGAGAAAAGGGATGGTTTATGACTTTATGGTGGAAAAAAATCTTGCCCTGAATCTGATGCCATATATAGAAAAGGACCCGGAATTAAAGAAAAGTCTTGCACCTGTAAATCTGAATTACTGGACGACAGAAAAAGGCGAGCTTTATACAATCTCAGATGTTCTCCATTTAAGCGGCGGATACTGGTATAACAAAGAAATTTTTGCCCGGGTGGGAATAAAGAGACTTCCGGAAACCTGGGAGGAATTCCTTGAGGTCTGCAAAAAAATCAAAAGTTGGTCAGACAGAGAAGGAAAGAGAGTGAAATGCCTGCAGATGCCGTCTGAAGCATACCTTTATCTGATGGGGCATATGCTTGCTGCCGAGCAGGAAAATACGCAGGAAATCATGCAAAACAGGAGTGACAGTATTCTCTCCGGTCTGAAAAAGCTGGATAAGCCGCTGATGCAGTTGAAAGATCTGTATTCTTTTACAATAGCGGAAAACGATTACAGCTATCGGGATGATACAAGCAGTTTTAATAAAGGGAAATCAGCTATGTATATCAACGGAAGCTGGGCAGCGCCTATGATTTCACCGAAAATAGATGCAGGATATGCTCTTTTGCCCTTCAAAAAAGGAACGACTCTTTCCTGTGAATCCGCCTGTCTTGGATATGTGCTGGGAAATACAGAAGATGAAAAGAAGAGAGAGGCTGCAATCGGTTTCGTAAAATATATGCTGAGTAAACCGGTGCAGGAAAGGATTCTCAGGGAGACGGAGCAGATGCCTGCGAATCCGGAAATAGATCTGGGAGACTATGCAGAGAAAATGCCCCGTTTTTACCACGCGGTGGAGGTGGTGAAGGAGGCGGATTGCCGCATTGAGGTTCCGGATAATCTGTGGCCGGTTCATATTCAGGAAATCTTTACGGAAAGTATTCAGGACGTACTCCTTGGAAAGAAGGAGGAAACAGCCTTTCTTCGGGAGCTGTCAGTAGAATGGGAGTATTCTTTCCAGTCAAAAAAAAGGTAAAATAATT
>PPYF01065814.1_pt1 | contig 15977 bp, 9 predicted proteins | sample 1559871 | NCBI WGS metagenome assembly PPYF01 (sample SAMN08240021, study PRJNA423297) | Human gut metagenome, whole genome shotgun sequencing project.
GACGCGCGTCTCCAGAATCTCGACGTCGGTGCCTGCCAGCGCAGCCTCGATGCCCGGCAGCGCCGCAGCCAGGGCTCGCTTGCCGCCGATGATGGCGACCTTGGTCGTTCCGTACTCTGCCAGCGCGGCGGGCAACTCGGTAAAACAATCCTCGCCAACGGTGTAGTCGCTCATTCCAATCGTGCGCATAGCAACCTTCTTTCGTTCGATAAAGTGCTTTCAGGTATTTTGCTCCAAGAGAAGGTCCACAGCCGCGAGAAATTTCGAACGTATAAAACCAGTGTTGAGGGTTTTTCGCCGGCGCTGAACGTGCTAGCATACTCCGCATAAGCGTTGATGGGGACGAGTAGTCGGCCGTCCGCATGCTACAGAGAGCGGGGAGCGCTGAGAACCCGTGCATGCGACCGATGAAAATCACCCCGGAGCTGCGGTCCCAACGGACGTGCCGCGCAGGTTCGTCTTAGTAGACATCGCCGAGATGGTCGTCGATACAGACCAGCCGAGTAACGGATGCGAGCGCGCGGCGACGCGAGCGAGGGCATCTAAGCTGGGTGGTTAAGCGAAGAGCTTTTACGGACAGACTGTCCGTTTTGTGGCGCTTCGTCCCAGCTTGTAGGGACGGGCGCTTTTTTGGTGCCCAGAGGGCGTGCGCGCCCATGACAAGAAAGGGGTACCGTGGCAAACGAGTACAAGCAGACGATGAATCTGCCCAAAACCGGATTTCCCATGCGTGCCGGTCTTTCCAAGTCCGAGCCAAAGCGACTCAAGGACTGGCAGGACAACAAGGTCTACGAGCAAGTTCTAAAGAAGAACGAGGGTCACAAGAAGTTCGTGCTGCACGACGGCCCTCCGTACGCCAACGGCCCGATCCACATCGGCCACGCCATGAACAAGATCTCCAAGGACATGATCAACCGTTACTGGATGATGCAGGGCTATGAGGTTCCCTATGTTCCCGGTTGGGACTGCCACGGTCAGCCGATCGAACATAAGGTCGAGGAGAAGCTCGGCACCGAGAAGTTCAACCAGACCTCCACGGCTAAGATCCGCGAGCTTTGCAACAAGTTCGCTGTCGAGAACATCGAGCTCCAGAAGGCTGGCTTCCGTCGCCTTGGCGTGCTTGGCGACTGGGACAACCCGTATCTGACGCTCTATCACCAGCATGACGCCGCCGACATTGAGGTCTTCAAGGCCATGTTCGACAAGGGCATGATCTATCGCGGCCACAAGCCCGTCCACTGGTGCAAGCACTGCCACACCGCGCTGGCCGAGGCTGAGATCGAGTACTCCGACGAGACGAGCCCGTCCATCTTCGTGCGCTTTGAGATGACCTCCAAGCCCGCCGGTCTCGAGAACTTCGACGGCCCGGTCGACTTTATCATCTGGACGACCACGCCGTGGACCATCCCCTCCGACCAGGCAGTTTCCCTCAAGCCCGGCGCCGCCTACGTCGCCGTTGAGCACGACGGCCGCGCCGAGGTCATGCTCGAGGACCTGGCTCCTAAGTGCTGCGAGGAGTTTGGCTGGGAGTACACTCCGGTTATGGTCGACGGCAAGCCCTATGTGGTTCCCGCCGAGACCTTCCACCACATCCACTACAAGCAGCCGATCTTCGACGGTGTCGAGGGCGTGGCGCTGCTGGCCGATTACGTCGGTGTCGATGACGGTACCGGTATTGTCCACAACTCGCCCGGCCATGGCGTCGACGACTACTTTGCCTGCCTCAAGGAGGGCATCACCGACATCTGCATGCCGGTCGATGACGACGGCAAGTTCTACACCGGCGAGGAGTTTGGCACCGGTGGCCCCTTCAGCGGTATGGACACCGATGAGGCCAACCCGCACATCATCGAGTTCCTGCGCGAGCGCGGTACCCTAGTCCTCGAGAAGAAGATCACGCACAGCTATCCGCACTGCTGGCGTTGCAAGCGCCCGGTGCTCTTCCGTGCTACCGACCAGTGGTTTGTCTCGATGGACAAGACCGGTTTGCGCGAGCAGGCTGGCAAAGAGGTCCGCGAGAACGTCAAGTGGTATCCGGCCCACGCGGCCAACCGCATCGGCGCCATGGTCGAGCAGCGTCCCGACTGGTGCATCAGCCGTCAGCGCAACTGGGGCGTGCCTATCCCCAGCTACACTTGCGCCGATTGCGGCGAGAAGGTCATGAACGACGCCGCGCTCGACGCCGTCATCAAGCTCTTCCACGAGAAGGGCTCCGACGCCTGGTTCACCGACGCTCCCGAGAGTTACCTGGGCGAGGCTTGCGTTTGCCCCAAGTGTGGCGGCCATCACCTCAAGGCCGATAAGGACATTCTCGACGTGTGGTGGGACTCCGGCGTGTCCTGGAAGGCCGTCTGCGAGTATCGACCCGAGCTTGAGTACCCGGCTGACGTGTATCTCGAGGGCTCCGACCAGCATCGCGGTTGGTTCCAGAGCTCGCTGCTCACCTCGGTGGGTGCCAACGGCCATGCTCCGTACAAGGCGGTCGTCTCGCAGGGCTTCACGCTCGATGGCCAGGGCCGCAAGATGTCCAAGTCGCTCGGCAACGTCATCGACCCCAACAAGGTCTGCGACGAGATGGGCGCTGACATCATCCGTCTCTGGGTTGCCTCCGTCGACACCAGCTCCGACGTCTCCATCGACCATGAGATTCTCGCTCGTACGTCCGATGCCTATCGTCGTTTCCGCAACACGCTGCGCTTCTTGCTCTCCGAGCTCGAGGGTCAGTTTGAGCCCGAGACCGACGGCGTCGCCTTTGCCGACCTGCTGCCGCTCGACAAGCTCATGGTTGCCCGTCTGACCCAGGTCCAGGCCGAGGTCGACGACGCCTACGCCAGCTATGAGTTCCCGCGCGCCTACCGTGCGCTCTATGACTTCGTGGTTACCGAGCTTTCCAACGTGTATCTCGACGCCCTGAAGGATCGTCTGTACTGCGACAAGCCCGGCTCGCTCGAGCGCCGCAGTGCCCAGACCGTGCTGGCCGAGCTCTTCTCGATGCTCATGCGCGACCTGCAGCCGATCCTGTCCTATACCGTCGACGAGGCCATGGCATATGCGCCCGCCGGCTGCGTCGATCACCAGAAGTACGCCGCGCTGCTCGATTGGTACAAGTCGCCCATCACGGTCGACGAGGCCAATGAGTTTGAGGGCGTGCTCGAGGCTTCGCTCGAGCTCCGTAGCGCCGTGACCAAGGCCCTTGAGGATGCCCGTTCTGCCGGCACCTTCACTAAGAGCCAGCAGGTCCGCGTCAAGGCGGTCGTTCCCGCCGAGATGTACGCGCTGCTGACCGGTGATAAGGCCGTCGACCTGGCCGAGTTCTACATCGTCTCCGATGTTGAGCTGACCCAGGGCGAGGAACTCTCCGTTGCCATCGAGGCAGCCGAGGGCGAGTGCTGCGACCGTTGCTGGAACTACCGCACCACCGTTGGCGAGTACAACGGCCACGCTCATATCTGCAAGCGCTGCGCTGACGCTTTGTAGGTTACGGCGTTCGTAGAACGCCGTAACCTACCGACGCTGCAAACGCCCCTAAGCGGCAATCTGACGTTCAATCGTCGGTCGCGTACCAAAGTACGCTTCCCTCCTCTTTCACGTCACCTTGCTCGCTTAGGGACGTTTTCGCTGTTGGTGACGATAGCGCGGCGTTTCCATTGCTGGAGCTAGAGGCTTTCTTTCGACTTGCGTTTTTAGTCGAAAGCTATTAAGCGACATTCCGTTATTCGGAATGTCGCTTTCGTTTTTAGCTGGTTATTTCGCTTGCGTTGGTGGATATGTCGTGCGTTCTGCGTATGGCAATATAAGATAGTTCTTTGTATTAAGCGTAATTCGATGATCTTGAGGGTAGGGGATTTCTTTGGGTCGTACTGGGGATATGACGCCGTCTTTGCGTTGGCGGTTGGGTGTTGCTGGTGGGGTGGCGCTCGTTGTGCTGCTTGTTGACCAGTTGACCAAGCTTGCGGTTCGTGCCGTGGGCGATGCACTGCATGTGACCGTCATCCCCGGCGTGATCGACTTCCTGTTTGTCCGCAATATCGGCGCTGCCTTTAGCATGGGCGAGGGGCATGGCATCGCGTTTGCCGTGCTGGCGCTGGCGGTCATTGTCGCTATTGCCGTGTACCTCATTCGTGCACCCCAGCTCGCCCATCTTGAGGTTGTGGGCATGGCGATGGTTGCGGGCGGTGCTATCGGCAACGCTATCGATCGTTTGGCCTTTGGCTTCGTGACCGATTTTATTGCCACCACCTTCATCGACTTCCCCGTCTTCAATGTGGCCGATATCGGCATTACCTTGGGCGTCGTGCTCGCCCTCTTCGGATACATGTTCTTGAGCCCCGCGGCCCGCGAGGTTGATGCGACTGCCGAGCTCAATGCCCGTGATGAGGCCCGCGCTAAGCGCAAGGCCAAGCAGCGTGGGGAGCGTGCCCGCAAGATTCGCGAAAGGAATGAGCGTTAATGGCCGACATCCATATTCTTGTTGCCGACGATTCCGCTGGTCAGCGTCTTGACGCCTATTTGGGCGCCAACGATGGCTGTCCCACGCGCTCTGCCTGCGCGCATCTGATCGAGGGAGGCGCCGTTGCCGTCAACGGTGAGACTTGTCTCTCTAAAAAGTGCGCCGTACGCGCCGGCGATCGCATCTCGGTCGACTTGCCCGAGCCGCACGACCCGACCGACGTGATTCCCGAGGCCATTCCCCTCGATATCCGCTACGAGGACGACTACCTTATCGTGCTCTCCAAGCAGCGGGGCCTGGTGTGCCATCCCGCCCATGGCCACGAGAGCGGCACCCTTGCGAACGCTCTGGTCTACCACTGCGGCATCGACCATCTTGGTACCGTACAGGGTGAGGACCGCCCCGGGATCGTGCATCGTTTGGATCGCGATACCTCGGGTCTCATGCTTGCGGCAAAGGACGACGACACGCAGCGCGCGCTTCAAAATCTCATTCGCACGCGCACGCTCGATCGTCGCTATATCACGCTCGTTCACGGGCACATCGCCATGGACGAGGGCACCATCAATACCGGTATCGCCCGTTCTACGCGCGACCGCGTCAAGATGGCGGTTTCGGACGACCCCTTTGCCCGTCAGGCCATTACGACCTTTAAAGTCCTCGAGCGCTTCGATTCCACGCGTTTCGACGACGGCTATACGCTCGTCGAGTGCCACCTGTTTACGGGCCGCACACATCAGATTCGCGTGCATATGCGCCATATCAACCACGCCTGCGTGGGCGATCCGCTCTACGGTAAGTGCGATGCGCGTGCCGATCAGGGTCTGACCAGGCAATTCCTTCATTCCTGGCGCGTCGCATTCGACCATCCCGTGACGGGTGAGCGCATCGAATGCCGCGACGAGCTGCCTTGGGATCTTGCTGCGGTTCTTGACGACCTGGCCCCGCGCTCGCTTGGCCGCACCGCCGCCGGCGACGACATCGTCCCGCAGCTCGGTCTGCTCGAAGCCTAGCCAGTATTAGGTGGTTTCTTGAACTCGGTAAGCCTGCGGTATGATATACGGTTGTTTACGTAACGCGTTCTCGGGAGCCTGCATGCTCGCCTTTTTACAAACTAACACGCCCATCGTGATCTTTAACCAGATTGTGGTTACGCTGCTCACGGTCTGCTTTCTGTACCAGGTGGTCTTCTTTGTCATTGGCGCTCTTCGTGGCGAGGTCGCGCCTCCCAAGGCCAAAAAACTTCACCGCTATGCCTTCTTTATCGCGGCGCATAACGAGGAGGCCGTGATCGCCAACCTCGTTCGCTCCATCAAGGATCAGGATTATCCGTCCGAGCTTATCGAGGTCTTCGTGGTCGCCGATGCCTGCACCGACAACACGGCGCAGCTCGCGCGCGAGGCGGGCGCCATCGTTTATGAGCGCAACGACCTGGCCCGCAAGGGTAAGAGCTGGGTCATGGACTTTGGTTTTGATCGCATCCTTAACGAGTATCCCGACACGTTTGAGGGCTACTTTATCTTCGATGCCGATAACGTCATCTCCCGCGATTACGTGTCCAAGATGAACGATGCCTTTGACCAGGGATTCCACGTGGTCACGAGCTATCGTAACTCCAAGAACTTCGGCAGCTCGTGGATCTCGGCAGCTAATGCCACTTGGTACCTGCGTGAGGCGCGCTTTCTCAACAACGCGCGCAATATCTGCAAGACTTCTTGCGCTGTCTCGGGTTCGGGCTACCTCATCTCCGCCAGCGTTATCGAGGGCATGCACGGTTGGCAGTTCCACACGCTGACCGAGGACATTCAGTTCACCACGTTCTGCGCTATTCACGGTATTCGCATTGGCTATGCGCCGGCGGAGTTCTTTGACGAGCAACCCGTGACGTTCAAGGCATCCTGGAAGCAGCGTATGCGCTGGACCAAGGGCTTTTACCAGGTGTTCTTTACCTACGGTAAGCATCTGGTCAAGTCGACTTTCCGCTATCATCGCTTTGCCGCCTACGACATGTTCATGACGATCGCCCCGGGTATGCTGCTATCGCTGATCTCGATGCTCGCTAATGCGACGTTCTTGATTGTGGGTGGCCTTTCGCATGGTTTCTTGGCTACCGAAGTCGAGATGCAGGCGTGCGCCGCTTCGCTCATTATGACCTTCGCCATGATGTATCAGACCTTCTTTATCCTGGCGCTGCTCACGACTATCTTTGAGTACAAGCACATTCACTGCGCGCAAAAGTGGCGTCTGGTGACTAACCTGTTTACCTTCCCGATCTTTATGTTCAGCTATATCCCCATCACGGTGGCCGCGCTGTTCCTGAAGGTCGACTGGGTGCCGACGCAGCACGCCGTCAACGTTACCCTTGACGAGGTCATGCAAGGCGCCAAATAACCACCACCAAAACCACCGCAAAGGGGACAGGCACCTTTGTGGTGGTTTTTGCTTTTGCGATGCAGCTCGAGGAGGAGTCCGATGGTCTATATCCCGTTTTGGATTTGCATCTTTGCCGGCGTGGCAATTGATGCCCGAGAGCGACGGTTTCCCAATGGGCTTGCCGGCGCATGTGCCGTGGCGGCGTTGGCGGGCGTTTGGCTCGACAGGGGCGTTAACACTGCACTTGATCATGCCGGTCTTGCGGTCATCGTCTACCTTGCCCTTGTGCTTACTGAGTCGCTCTGGCGGCGCCTTCGTCAAGCCCCGGGGATTGGCATGGGGGACGCCAAAGCACTCTTCGCGCTTTGCACGCTCGACCCTATGGGCGGCATCGTGGCATTTGCCGTTTCGCTCCTGGTCCTGGCCCTCTCCTGCCTCTTCACAAAATCACGCTCCCTGCCATTGCTCCCGTTTTTGGTGCCGATTTTTGCCATAATCGAGGTCGTGGGCTGCACTTTGTAACCGATTGCGCATCCTTCTTAAGGAGCATGCCATGGCAACTAATCAAGAAGCGGCCGTCATTAAGGCGCGCATGGACCGTATTCCCTCGGCGTTGTCGCCCGAACTGGTCGAGCGCATTGTCGCCGATCGTGCTTCGGGCTATGTCAACCCGTATCGTTGCAACGACGATCAGGTCATTCGTCGTATTGATCGCGCCGCCGACAAAGGTACGCTTATGCGTCCGGCGTTTATGCGCGATACCGAAAAGATACTTCATCTTCCGGCGTACACCCGTTATGCAGGCAAAACGCAGGTCTTTAGCTTCCGTAGCAATGACGATCTGTCACGCCGCGGTTTGCACGTGCAGCTTGTCTCCCGCATTGCGCGCGATATCGGTCGCGCCCTGGGGCTCAATTGCGATTTGATCGAGGCGATTGGCCTGGGTCATGACTTGGGACACACGCCTTTCGGCCATGCCGGCGAGCGCTTCCTCAACGATATCTATCATGAGCGCACGGGGCGTTATTTTTTCCATAACGTGCAGTCGGTCCGCGTGCTCGACGCACTGTACGGCCGCAACGTGTCGCTCCAGACGCTCGACGGCGTGCTATGCCATAACGGCGAGTACGAGCAGCGTGTGTTTGAGCTCTCGGACATGAGCTCCTTTGACCAGTTTGACCAGACGGTTGAGGATTGCATTGCCACGGGCTATAGCGCAATTGGGCATCTGCGTCCCATGACGCTCGAAGGCTGTGTGGTCCGCATCTCGGATATCCTTGCCTACGTCGGTCGTGACCGTCAGGATGCGATCGCGGCGGGCCTGCTGTCACCCGACGCTTTTGATGATGGCCGGGGCGGTGCCTACAACAGCTGGATCCTTACGCACGCTTCCATCGATATCGTTGAGCACAGCTATGGTAAGCCGCGCATCGAGATGAGCGAGGACCTGTTTGAGGAAATCCGCCGAGCCAAGCGCGAGAACTACGAGAAGATCTATAGCAAGGGCGGTATCGAAGGCGATTCCGAGGCGGAGCTGCGCGAGGCATTCGAAAAACTCTACGACCGTTGCCTGCAGGATATAAACGAAGGCGACGAGTCTTCGTATATCTTTAAGCACCATATTTCGCGCATTGAGCAGCAGCTTTCCTACTACGATCGCACCTACGCTTGGCAGGACGACAAGGATCAAGCCGTGGTGGATTATATCGCGAGTATGACGGACGGTTATTTCTGCGAGCTGACGAGCAAGCTGTTCCCGGGTCTAAAGTTTCCGCATCGTACCTATATTAACGAACGGTAGTTCGTATCATTTCGGTATACTGTTGGTCAACAACGATTTTGATTGATGTACAGGATGGCTATGGACGACCTTTTTTCTGCTTCGACGCGCGAGCGTTCCTTTCAGAATGCGCCGCTTGCGGTGCGCATGCGCCCCAATTCGCTCGACGAGTATGTGGGCCAGCAAAAGGCCGTCGGTAAGGGCTCATGGTTGCGTGCTGCGATCGAGCACGATGTGCTTTCGAGCGTGATACTGTACGGGCCGGCCGGTACGGGCAAGACGACGCTGGCCCACATTATTGCCAACCATACAAAGAGTGAGTTTGTCGAGGTCAGCGCCGTCACGGGTACCGTGAAGGACCTGCGTCGCGTGATTGATGAGGCCAAGACGCGCCTGAATACGTACGACCGTCGCACCATTCTATTCATCGATGAGATTCACCGCTTCTCTAAGTCGCAGCAGGATGCCCTGCTGCATGCAGTTGAGAACCGTACCGTCATTATGATTGGTGCTACGACGGAGAATCCGTACTTCGAGGTAAACTCGGCGCTGCTCTCACGTGGTCGAGTCGTGGAGCTTGAGCATTTAAAGGACGAGGATATCGCCATGCTTATCGAGCGTGCGCTCGAGGCACCGCAGGGCTTGAACGGTAAGTTCTCGGCCGATGAGGATACGGTCAAGACCATCTGCACGCTGGCAGCGGGTGACGCTCGCTCGGCGCTCACGACGCTCGAGCTTGCGAGCGAGATTGCCGTCACGCGTCCCGATACCGAGGGAACGCCAGCGCCCGCGGCGGGGGAGCGCTATCCCATCACCGTGGATGACGTGAAGATCGCCAACCCGCGTCGCGGCTTTACGTATGACAAAAACGGCGACATGCACTACGACATCATCAGTGCGTTTATTAAGTCTATGCGCGGTAGTGACCCCGATGCCACGATCTATTGGCTCGCGCGCATGATCGATGCTGGGGAGGATCCTAAGTTTATCGCTCGCCGTATTATGATTCACGCTTCTGAGGATGTTGGCAACGCCGACCCGCAGGCGCTTTTGGTGGCGCATGCCGCGTTTAAGTCTGCCGAGGTCATTGGCTATCCCGAGTGCCGCATTAACCTTGCTCAGGCTGCACTCTATGTGTGCTTGGCGCCTAAGTCAAACGCATGTGAGGCCTCGATTGACGCGGCGTTGGCCGATATTCATAGCAGCGGTTTACGTGAGGTGCCGAGTTATTTGCGCGATCGTCATCGCCCAGGTAGCGACGAATACGGTGTATACAAGTATCCGCATGATTATCCCGAAGGCTGGGTCGATCAGCGCTATTTGCCCGAGGGGCTGGAGCGTGGCGCGTTCTGGCAGCCTGCGGGCCGCGGCTGGGAAGAGTGGCGCGTAGAGCAAAGCGAACGCGACCGTAGCGGTAACGCGCCCAAGTAGGTCCTTGGCACCTCGCACATTCCCTTTGGGTATCTTCCCCCTTCTTTGGGGTACCATGAAAGGCGTCTGTATTTCGATTCCTTCGGGAGGCTTGTATGAGTCCCATTCAAATCGCCCTGCTGGTGCTTGCCATTGCGGGTGTGTGGGCTATTGTTGAGCTCGCGCTTACCCTGCGCAAGTCCCGCAACGTTGTCGACTCGCTCGATAAGACCGTGAACGACCTCAATAACACCATCGCCGAGGCGCAGCCGGTGGTGGCAAAACTCGACGGCGCTGTCGACGAGCTTACGCCGGCACTTGCCCAGATGGAGCCGCTGCTTAAGTCGAGTAAGACGGCAGTTGATGCCCTTACCTCCAATCTCGTAGAGGTCGAAGCCGTGGTTCGCGACATTTCTGAGGTCACCGGTAGCATGGCTGAGGCCAGCAATGCTGTGTCGAGTGTGACTGATTCTGCCGCCGGTGCTGTGCAGAGGCTCTTCAATAAGGTGAAGGCTCCTGCAGCTGACGCCGAGCGCAAGCTCGCCGCTGCCGCTGCGGAGGCTGAGCAACCTACCGAGCGCGTCCTAATTGGCGAGGACGAGGCCGCCGCGGGCGACGATGATGGCCAGAAGTCTGTAGCCAAGCCGGCTCAGTATTACACTTACACGCCCGCCGAGACCTCTGAGGAGTCCTGCGATGAGTAGCGAAGCAACCTGCCCTATCACGCTGACCGTTGCCGGTGACCCGCGTCTCGCTCGCCTTGTGCGCATGACGGCAGCCAACGTTGGTGCCCTGTGCTCTATGTCTGTCGATCGCATCGAGGACATCCGCATGGCTGCTGAGGAGGCTTTCATCTTTGGTTGCACCGCGGTCGACTGCGATGACATCACCATCAAATTCGATGTCGATGAGACCCACGTTGGCATGACTATTACCTTTGGCGACCAGGCTACGGTCGATGAAGACGACCAGGCTGCGGTGTATGCCGAGCTCATCCTCGCGAGCGTGTGCGACTCCTACGAAAAGACTGCGGCGCCCCTGACGCTTTCCCTCGACCTCAAGGCGGATATCTAATATGACCGAACGTTCCCGGAGCGGCAGGACCGCTTGGGACAAGGAGAAAACCCGCGAGCTGTTTCGTCGTTACAAGGAGACCGGTGATCCGGACGCCCGTGAGCAGCTCGTCATGTCCCATATGAACCTGGTAAGGTTTCTTGCCAACAAATTTAAGAACCGCGGCGAGCCGCTCGACGACCTTATGCAGGTTGGCTATTTGGGCCTGCTCAAGGCTATCGACCGCTTTGACCCTGAGCGCGGACTCGAGTTCACCACGTTTGCCACGCCTACCATCTTGGGCGAGATCAAGCGTCACTTCCGCGACAAGGGCTGGAGCGTGCGCGTGCCCCGTCGCTTGCAGGAGCTCTCGGCCAAGGTCAACCAGGCTACTGACAAACTTACCAACGAGCTGCAGCGTTCGCCCAAGGTTGAGGAGATCGCTGAGTATCTAGATGTGACTGTCGATGAGGTCCTCGAGGCTATGGAATCGTCTTCGGCCTATACCTCGGTGCCCATCGAGGCTCCTGGTGCGTCCGATTCCGACGATGCGCCGTCGATTCTCGACCGTTACGCCGACGATGACAACGAGCTCGACTTTACCGATGACCGCCTGGTGATCGAGGAAGCCATCCGCGATTTCTCGCCGCGCGAGCGCGAGGTGATCGAGCTGCGCTTTGTGAAGGGCATGACCCAGATCGAGATCGCCAAGAAGCTGGGTATTTCTCAGGTGCAGGTTTCGCGTCTGCTGCGCCGCACGCTTAAGAAGATTCAGGACAAGATCGACCCCGACGGAGTGATGATTCGTTCATGAGTGAGCACCCCCAACAAACCGATCGCGTGCTGCGCGACACCCGCATTCTGACACTGCGCATTTGGGCTGTTGTCGGCTGCATTGTTATTGCTGCTGTCATCTTTAACCTTATGGGCATCCTGGCGCCGGTTATCGAGTTTCTCGCTGTTGGTTCCATCATTGCCTTTGTGATGTCCCCGATCACCAACTGGCTCGAGCACCATGGCGTGAATCGCGGCATCGGTTCGCTTATCGCGCTTATTGTTGTTGTTGCCGTGCTCGTCGGTGTCGTTTGCATCTTGTCGCCGATTCTCTTTGGTCAGATCATGGAAGTCCTGAGCCGCCTGTCCGAGCAGCTTCGTGTTGCGGGTGGCGACCTCAACAAGATGATCTCGCATGCCAAGACGCTCAACAACACGCCGCTCAAGGAGTATTTGGACGACAACCTGTCGTCGCTGGTTGCCGTGGCATCGAAGTATGTGTCTCAGATCGCTGCCGAGCTTGGCCGCGGTGTGTTCCCGCTCATCACCAATACGGCCTCGCAGCTGTTCGTGATCTTCCTTGGTTTGGTGCTTGCGTATTGGATGGCCTGCGACTACCCTCGCATGCACCACGAGATTTGCACCATCATCGGTCAGGAGAAGGAGACCTCGTACCGCTTTATGGTCGCCATCCTTTCTCGCTCTGTCGGCGGCTACATGCGCGGTATGGTCGTGACGTCCATCTGCGGCGGTTTCCTTGCCTTTATCGGTTTTATGATCATCGGCCATCCGTATGCGGCGCTCATGGCTATCTTTACCGGCATCATGCATTTGGTTCCGGTCGTCGGTCCTTGGGTGAGCGCAGCAATCGCCACAGTGCTCGGTTTCATGTTCAGTCCCATGTTGGCGTTATGGACGCTCATCGTGACGATGGTCGCGCAAAACGTCACCGATAACGTGATTTCGCCTAAGGTCATGCAGAGCTCGGTGCAGGTGCATCCCATCATGAGCCTCACGGCGCTCGTTATTGGCTCGGCACTCATGGGTCCCATCGGCATGATTATTGCCATCCCTCTGTGTGTGGCCCTCAAGGGTATCTTCGTGTACTACTTCGAGAATGAGACCGGCCGCCAGCTTGTGGCCTATGACGGCGCCGTGTTTAAGGGCACACCGTACCGCGATGCCGATGGCAACCCGGTCGCCGCCTACGACGCGCTCGGCGACGACACCTTCATCTACGAGTCCGAGCTCATCGGCAACGAGACCGCTCCCGAGGCCCAGGCGATGCCTAAGCCCGAGTTCGATAATCCCTGGATCAAGCTCTCGGGTTTGCAACCCGATGCCACGGGCTTCTTCAAGAATCCCTTCGCCAAGGACGATGACTCCAACTCGGACGACGATACCAAAACCGGCATCGACGGCTCCATGGACGATGACGACAACTAGTGGGGTAATTCGGTTTAATATTCATACGCGCTAACATGCAATTTCGCTGGAGGGTCGCTGTTTGGCGGCCCTCTTTTTTGCACTTGCGCGGCGGGATGGTAATATCGTTACGTTTGAACTGTTTCGATGTGAAACCGAGGAGATTCCCTCTATGAGTGCTGACTACCCGTCAATGACTACGGCCGAGATTCGCTCTAAGTTCCTCAACTTTTTTGAGGAGCGCGGTCTTAAGCTCTATCCTTCTTCGTCCCTTGTCCCCGACGACCCCTCGCTGCTGCTTGCCAACGCCGGTATGAACCAGTTTAAGGAGTACTACCAGGGCAAGAAGACCATGAGGGAGATCGGCGCGATCTCCTGCCAGAAGTGCGTCCGCACCAACGACATCGACTGCATCGGCGAGGACGGCCGTCACCTGTCGTTCTTCGAGATGCTCGGCGATTTCTCTTTTGGCGGCGTCTCCAAGGAGCAGGCTTGCGCCTGGGCCTTTGAGCTCATCACCAAGGAGTTCAAGCTGCCGCTCGACCGCCTGTACTTCACCGTCTTTACCGAGGACGACGAGACCCATGACGTGTGGCGCTCCCTGGGCGTTGCCGAGGATCACATCTCGCGTCTGGGCGAGGACGACAACTTCTGGGCCGCTGGCCCCACCGGCCCCTGCGGTCCATGCTCCGAGATCTACTTTGATATGGGCGAGGAGGTCGGTTGCGGCAGCCCCGACTGCAAGCCCGGCTGCGACTGCGACCGCTTCCTTGAGTTCTGGAACCTTGTGTTTACCCAGTACGACCGCCAGGAGGACGGCTCCATGCCGGAGCTGCCGCACCGCAACCTCGATACGGGTATGGGTCTGGAGCGCATGGCCGCCATCATGCAGCACAAGACCGCTAACTACGATGGCGATCTGATGCAGCACCTCATCAAGCTCGGTGAGGAGATCAGCGGTAAGACCTATGACGCCGACGATTACTCCGGCGCCAGCCGTTCTCTTCGCATCATCGCCGACCACTCCCGTGCCGTCGACTTCATGATCTCTGACGGCATCCTGCCCGGTAACGAGGGTCGCGAGTACGTCCTTCGCCGCCTGCTCCGCCGCGCCGTGTTCCACGGTCGCCTGCTGGGCATCGATGGCGCCTTCCTGACCAAGTTCATCGACGAGGTCAACGCTCAGATGGGCGAGGCCTATCCCGAGCTGCTCAAGAACGTCGCGCTCGTCAAGGGTATCGTCGCCTCCGAGGAGGAGCGCTTCTCCACGACGCTCGACAACGGTCGCGTCTACCTGGATGAGGCCCTGGCAGCGCTTGCCGAGGGCGCTGTGCTTCCGGGCGATGTCGCCTTTAAGCTGCACGACACCTTTGGTTTCCCCATCGATCTGACCGTTGAGATCGCCGGTACCGCTGGCCACGACGTCGACATGGATGGCTTTACCGCTTGCATGGAGGACCAGAAGGCCCGCGCCCGCGCCAACGCCAAGGGCGATGCCTGGGGCAGCTTCAACGACGTGTGGGTCGAGCTTTCCGACAAGGTCGCCGCGACCGAGTTCGACGGCTATGACAACGATGTGATCGAGGGCGCCAAGGTCGTCGCCATCGTGCGCAACGGCGAGTCCGTCGATTCCGCTGCCGCCGGCGAGGACGTCGAGGTCGTGCTCGACCGCACCCCGTTCTACGCCGAGATGGGTGGCCAGCAGGGCGACGCCGGCAAGCTTTCCGCCGAGGGCGTTGTTCTGACTGTTGCTGACACCAAGAACCACAATGGCCTGTATGCCCACGTCGCGCACGTTGCTGAGGGCACGCTGACCGTCGGTGCTACCGTGACCGCCGCGCTCGACGCCGAGCGCCGTGGCTTCCTGCGCCGCAACCACACTGCCACCCACCTGCTCGACGCTGCGCTTAAGCAGGTCCTGGGCGAGCATGTCTCCCAGGCCGGCTCGCTGGTGACGCCCGAGCACCTGCGTTTTGACTTCACGCACTTCGAGGCCCTGTCCTCCGAGCAGCTCAAGGCTGTCGAGGACCTGGTCAACCAGCAGATCTTCGCTTCCAAGCCGGTTGTGACCCGCGTTATGGGCATCGATGAGGCCAAGGCTGCCGGTGCTGTCGCCCTGTTTGGCGAGAAGTACGGCGACGTCGTCCGCGTCGTTTCCGTGGGTGCCGAGGACCAGCCGTTCTCTCGCGAGCTCTGCGGTGGCACCCATGCCGCCAACACCGCCGAGATCGGCCTGTTCAAGATTATTTCCGAGTCCTCTACAGGCTCCAATGTCCGCCGTATCGAGGCTGTGACCTCTAAGGGTGCCCTCGACTACATGGCCGACCGCTTGGCGCTCGTTGACGCCACCGCCGCTGCGCTCAAGTGCCGCGTCGACGAGGTTCCCGCCCGTGTGGAGAACCTGCAGGCCGAGCTGCGCGAGACGTCCAACAAGCTCAAAAAGGCTCTGACCGGTGGTTCCTCCGACGCCATTTCCAGCGCTATCGAGGGTGCTGTCGAGCTCGGCGGCTACAAGCTCGTCGTTGCTGAGCTCCAGGGCCTTGAAGCTGCCGACCTGCGCAACGTATGGGATACCGTGCACCAGAAGGTCGCCGGACCTGTCGCTTGTGTCGTCGCCAGCGTGACTGAGAAGGGCACTCCGGCCCTGCTCGCTGCCGGCTCCGATGACGCCGTGAAGGCCGGGTTCCACGCCGGTAACGTGATCAAGCAGAT
>PPYF01370679.1_pt1 | contig 15977 bp, 10 predicted proteins | sample 1559871 | NCBI WGS metagenome assembly PPYF01 (sample SAMN08240021, study PRJNA423297) | Human gut metagenome, whole genome shotgun sequencing project.
GAGTGTGAAACAATCATTCACATTGAAGCTTATTTTGAGGTAGTCCGGTGATTGATGACGATGGCTACCGCCCAAATGTTGGTATTGTAATTTGCAATCGTCAGGGCCAGGTTATGTGGGCCCGGCGCTATGGTCAGCACTCCTGGCAATTCCCGCAAGGGGGCATAAACCCCGGTGAGACAGCAGAACAGGCGATGTATCGGGAACTCTTCGAAGAAGTTGGATTAAGCCGTAAGGATGTACGGATCCTCGCTTCGACCCGAAACTGGTTGCGTTACAAGTTGCCGAAACGTTTGGTGCGTTGGGACACAAAGCCGGTTTGTATCGGCCAGAAACAAAAGTGGTTTCTCTTGCAGTTGATCGGCAATGACGCGGATATCAATATGCAGACCAGCAGCACGCCGGAATTTGATGGCTGGCGCTGGGTGAGTTACTGGTATCCGGTGCGCCAGGTCGTTTCGTTTAAACGTGACGTCTACCGCCGGGTGATGAAAGAGTTCGCCAGTGTAGTCATGGCGCTTGCGGAGAGCGCGCCAAAACCGCAAAGCGCGCCTGCTTATCGACGCAAAAGAGGTTAAGCCACGCATATTATGCTCACTCGCTTACGCGAAATAGTTGAGAAGGTCGCGAGTGCGCCTCGGCTAAACGAGGCGCTGGATATTCTGGTTACCGATGTCTGCCAGGCGATGGAGACAGAAGTATGCTCGGTTTATCTTGCCGACAACGATCGACGCTGCTTCTACCTGATGGCGACCCGCGGCCTCAAAAAACCGCGCGGTCGTACCATTACGCTCGCCTTTGATGAAGGTATCGTCGGCCTGGTGGGCCGCCTGGCAGAGCCTATCAACCTCGCCGACGCGCAAAAACACCCCAGCTACAAATATATTCCTTCCGTAAAAGAAGAACGTTTCCGTGCGTTCCTTGGCGTACCGATTATTCAGCGTCGTCAGCTACTGGGCGTACTGGTCGTACAGCAGCGTGAACTGCGTCAGTTTGATGAAAGCGAAGAATCATTCCTGGTGACGCTGGCCACTCAGATGGCGGCGATCCTCTCTTTGTCTCAGCTCACTGCGTTATTCGGGCAGTACCGTCAAACGCGCGTACGTGCGCTTCCGGCGTCGCCGGGCGTGGCGATTGCCGAAGGCTGGATGGATGCCACGCTGCCGCTGATGGAACAGGTTTATGAAGCGTCGTCGCTTGATACGGCGCTTGAGCGTGAACGCCTGACCGGGGCGCTGGAAGAGGCCGCTAACGAGTTTCGCCGCTACAGCAAGCGTTTTGCCGCCGGCGCGCAGAAAGAGACTGCGGCTATTTTCGACCTCTATTCACACCTGTTGTCCGATGCCAGCCTACGCCGCGAACTGTTTGCCGAAGTCGACAAAGGCGCGGTAGCAGAATGGGCGGTGAAAAAAATCGTTGAGAAATTTGCCGAACAGTTTGCTGCGCTGCGCGATGGTTATCTGAAAGAGCGCGCCGGCGATCTCCGCACGCTGGGGCAACGATTACTGTTTCATCTTGATGACACGACCACCGGTGCTAATGCCTGGCCGGAACGCTTTATTCTGGTTGCGGATGAGCTGTCTGCTGCCACGCTCGCCGAACTGCCGCAGGATCGGTTAGCGGGCGTCGTGGTACGCGATGGCGCGGCTAACTCCCATGCGGCGATCATGGTTAGGGCTTTAGGGATCCCGACGGTGATGGGGGCCGATATTCAGCCGGCGATCCTTCACGGGCGAACGCTGGTGGTGGACGGCTATCGCGGCGAGCTGCTGGTCGATCCGGAACCGATCCTGATTCAGGAATATCAGCGTCTTATTAGCGAAGAGAACGAACTCAGCCGTCTGGCGGAAGGCGATGTTGATCGTCCGGCTGAGCTGAAAAGCGGTGAGCGCGTCAAAGTTATGCTTAATGCGGGCCTGAGCCCGGAGCACGAACAGATGCTGGGGCGCCGTATCGATGGTATTGGCCTGTACCGCACCGAAATTCCCTTTATGCTGCAAAGTGGCTTCCCTTCCGAAGAGGAACAGGTGGCGCAGTATCAGGGGATGCTGCAGATGTTCAATGATAAGCCGGTTACGCTGCGCACGCTGGATGTCGGGGCCGATAAGCAACTGCCGTATATGCCGATCAGCGAAGAAAACCCCTGCCTGGGCTGGCGCGGTATTCGCATTACGCTCGACCAGCCGGAGATTTTCCTGGTTCAGGTGCGCGCCATGCTGCGTGCCAATGCGGCAACCGGCAATCTGAGCATTTTGCTGCCGATGATCACTAGCCTTGAAGAGGTGGATGAGGCTCGCAGGCTTATCGATCGCGCCGGCCGCGAAGTGGAAGAGATGATTGGTTACGCTATTCCGAAGCCGCGTCTGGGGATCATGCTGGAAGTGCCATCGATGGTGTTTATGCTGCCGAATCTGGCAAATCGCATCGACTTTATCTCGGTCGGTACCAATGATCTGACGCAATACGTTCTGGCGGTGGACCGCAACAACACTCGGGTAGCCAGCATTTACGATAGTCTGCACCCCGGCATGATTCGGGTGCTGTCGATGATCGTGCAGGAAACCGAACGCTACGGTATCGATCTTCGCCTGTGCGGTGAAATGGCCGGCGATCCGATGTGCGTCACCATTCTGATTGGCCTCGGTTTTCGTCATCTCTCGATGAACGGTCGTTCAGTGGCGCGCGTGAAATATCTGCTGCGCCATATCGATCTCGAGGATGCGCAAACCCTGGCACAGCGCAGTCTGGATGCGCAAATGGCGACCGAAGTCCGTCATCAGGTGGCGGCGTTTATGGAACGTCGCGGCCTCGGTGGCCTGATTCGCGGCGGCCTATGACCATTCCGCTCTCCCTTTGCGGGAGAGCGGGGTCTGCGCGCTATACATATCTTTTACATCTTCCACGCATCATCTCTCATCACCCTTGTGCTATTATTCGCACCTTTGGAGCGTCTGAAGCTTTCGGCGCGCATCTCTACCGCTGTCCACTTTCGGCGGAATAACAAGCATTTGTGGTGACAGATGAATAGTGGTTATCTGCGTTTCCCGGACATTGATCCGGTAATTTTTTCCATCGGACCGGTCTCCCTGCATTGGTACGGCATGATGTACCTGGTGGGCTTTATCTTCGCAATGTGGCTGGCTACGCGTCGCGCTAATCGCCCGAACAGCGGCTGGACAAAAAATGAAGTTGAAAACCTGCTGTACGCGGGCTTCCTCGGGGTCTTCCTCGGCGGACGCATCGGCTACGTCATGTTCTACAACTTTGACCTGTTCCTGCAGGATCCGCTCTATCTGTTCCGCGTCTGGGACGGTGGGATGTCCTTCCACGGCGGCCTGATTGGGGTGATCGTGGTGATGATTATCTTCGCCAGACGCACCAAGCGCACCTTCTTCCAGGTCTCCGACTTCATCGCGCCGCTGATCCCATTTGGCTTAGGCTGTGGCCGTCTGGGCAACTTTATCAATGGCGAACTGTGGGGCCGCGTCGATCCAAGCTTCCACTACACCATGCTCTTCCCTGGCTCCCGCGCAGAAGATATCGCACTGCTGCCATCCCATCCAGAATGGCAAACGCTGTTTGACACTTACGGTTCACTGCCGCGTCATGCTTCCCAGCTGTACGAACTGGCGCTGGAAGGCATCGTGCTGTTCCTGATTCTGAACTTCTTTATCCGTAAACCACGCCCGGCGGGTTCGGTCTCCGGTCTGTTCCTGATTGGCTACGGCATGTTCCGTATCATCTGCGAATTCTTCCGCCAGCCGGATGCGCAGTTCACCGGCGAGTGGGTTCAGTACATCAGCATGGGGCAAATCCTTTCCGTACCGATGGTCCTTGCGGGTATCATTATGATGGTCTGGGCGTTTCGTCGTCCGCAGAAACAGATTTCCTGAGGAAGCATGAAACAGTATCTCGAACTGATGCAAAAGGTGCTCGATGAGGGCACACCAAAGAATGACCGCACCGGCACCGGTACGATCTCCATTTTTGGCCACCAGATGCGCTTCAACCTAAAAGACGGTTTCCCGCTGGTGACCACTAAGCGTTGCCATTTGCGCTCTATCATCCATGAACTGCTGTGGTTCCTGCAGGGTGACACTAACGTGGCTTATCTGCATGAAAACAACGTCAGCATCTGGGACGAGTGGGCTGATGAAAATGGCAACTTAGGCCCGGTATACGGCAAGCAGTGGCGAGCATGGCCGACGCCTGATGGCCGCCATATCGACCAGATCACCACCGTCGTCAACCAGCTGAAAAATGACCCGGACTCGCGCCGTATCATCGTTTCTGCATGGAACGTTGGTGAATTGGACAAAATGGCGCTGGCGCCGTGCCACGCTTTCTTCCAGTTCTATGTGGCGGATGGCAAGCTGTCCTGCCAGCTTTACCAGCGCTCCTGCGACGTGTTCCTCGGCCTGCCGTTTAACATTGCCAGCTATGCGCTGCTGGTGCACATGATGGCGCAGCAGTGCGACCTGGAAGTGGGGGATTTTGTCTGGACCGGTGGCGATACCCACCTGTACAGCAACCACATGGAACAGACTGCGCTGCAGTTAACGCGTGAACCACGCGCGCTGCCGAAGCTGGTGATTAAGCGCAAACCTGAGTCGATTTTCGACTACCGCTTTGATGACTTCGAAATTGAAGGCTACGACCCGCACCCGGGCATCAAAGCGCCGGTGGCCATTTAACCGAGCAAACTTATCAACCGGCGCACACTGCGCCGGTTTTTTTATGCCTGGCTCAGGAGTCTGGCAACACCGGATCCCCAGCGTCATTTTGCGCGGTGGATTCCAGCCTGTCGTCGCGGTTACTGCAACCCGCACTTTTTCTTCCGTCGCGCCTCGTGAACGTCAAATCCTCTGCTCGTACAGCAATTTTGCACCCGACATACTCACCGCCATGAACAGAGAACATGGTTTCACCCTGATCGAGACGTTAGTGGCGATGACGTTAGTGCTCATCCTCTGCGTTTCTGGCCTTTACGGTTGGCAAAGCTGGCAGCAATCGCAGAGGCTCTGGCAAAGCGCCAGCGCGCTACGGGAATATATGCTTTATCTGCGAAACGATGCTAACTGGCACAATATCGACCGCCGTGTGCGGGTAAACCGAGCGGCGCAGCATTGGTGCCTTGTGGCCGATGACGCAGTATTGAATGACTGCCCTTCGGGAAATCCTGCGATCTTCCGGCCGCTATGGCCAGAAATTATGGTCAGCAACATCACGCCCAATTTAGCCTTCTTTGGCCTGCGTAACACTGCATGGGCGGGGAGTATCACGCTCTCAAATGCGTCGGGCAGTTGGAGCGTAGTGGTTTCAGGCTGGGGGAGAGTTCGGCTGTGCGAGGCGGCAACATGCTAATGCGCGGCTTTTCATTGCTGGAAGTCCTAATCGCCATGGCGATCAGCAGCGTTTTGCTGCTGGGCGCATCACGTTTCTTACCGGCCTTACAGCTCGGCGTTCTGCAGCAGATGCGCCAGCAGGCGCTGGAGGAGGATCTTTGGCAGCCGCTGTTTACGATGGCAAAGCATATACAGCGTGCGGGCTACTGCGCTGGCGATACGTGCCACGGTGAGTCGCTGTATCTCGCTTCGCGCGGCGATTGCCTTATTGCCCGCTGGGACGGTAACAATAACGGCCGCTGGGAGACGTCACCAAATGATGAGGCTGATAGCATCGGCTTTCGCCTGAACTCAGGGGCGCTGGAGACCCTGCGGGGTGCGACGAGCTGCGAAGGTAAAGGGTGGTTCAAAATGAACGACCCTTCTGCCATGACTATCACCGGGTTTCAGGTGTTACGCACCCGACAAAACGGTTTTTCGGCGGAATTTACCCTTACTCTGTCCGCAATTACCGGGCAGGGAGAGACGGCAAATGCCCGCTACAGCGTAACGGGATATAACCAATGAACCGTGAAAAGGGCGTCTCTTCGCTGGCGATGGTGCTGATGCTTTTGCTCCTCGGCAGCTTGATGCTGCAAGGTCTTAATCAGGTCCAGCGGCAACAGCTGGCGATGGTGAATGATGAAACCCTTGCGCTGCGCAAAGCCGCCAGCGTCCATTCGGCGCTGCAGTGGGGAAAAGTGCAATCATGGGACGTCACCGTAGGGCAACAATGCCGGTCCTACGATAAAACCAGTCGGGTTTGTTTACGCTTGTGGGGGGATGGTACCGCACTGTTGATTGCGCAGAGTGAAGCGCTAAGGCTCTGGCAGTCTGGAGTTTGGACGACAGGTAACATTCACTTCTCAACGCATGGCTGGAGTGATTTCTGCCCTCTTAAGGAGATTGCGCGATGTCTGCCACTGTAAAATCGCAAGGATTTAGTCTGCCGGAAGTGATGTTGGCTATGTTTCTGATGGTCAGCGTAGTAACGGCGCTGGGGGGATACTATCGCGGGCTGGCGGCGGCAGGCTTGCAGCTTCAGCAATATCGTCTGCTGTGGCGCTACGCCTGGGAGCAAACGCAGCGTCAGGCGGCGACGTTACCTGACCATTGGCAAAGCCAGCGGCTACAGACATCATCAGCATCTTGTGTCAGCATCAATGCTACTATTATCACCCCGATGGGCAAGCAGGGGCGCATGACGCGCCTGCATTGTCCGGTCAGTCAGTAGTCAGGAGCGAATATGTTACGGGTCTACCACTCCAACCGTCTGGATGTGCTGGAAGCATTGATGGAATTTATTGTTGAGCAGGACCGGCTGGCTGACCCCTTCGAGCCTGAAATGATCCTCGTACAGAGTACCGGGATGGCGCAGTGGCTGCAGATGACGCTGTCACAGCGCTTTGGTATTGCCGCGAATATTGATTTCCCGCTGCCCGCGAGTTTTATCTGGGATATGTTTACCCGCGTGTTGCCTGAGATCCCAGGCGAAAGCGCCTTTAACAAGCAGAGTATGAGCTGGAAGCTGATGACGCTGCTGCCGGGGATGTTGGATGACGAAGCTTTTACCCCGCTGCGCCATTACCTGACCGATGACGCCGACAAGCGCAAGCTGTTCCAGTTAGCTTCCCGCGTAGCCGATCTCTATGACCAATATCTGGTTTATCGCCCGAAGTGGCTGACCGAGTGGGAAGCCGGGAAGTTGGTCGACGGCGTGGGCGATGCCCAGCAATGGCAGGCACCGTTGTGGAAAGCGCTGGTGGAGCACACCGCGGCGCTCGGACAACCGTTGTGGCACCGTGCCAACCTCTATCAACGTTTTATCGATACGCTGGAAAACAGCAGTGAACCGTTCGCGGGTTTGCCATCACGCGTCTTTATTTGCGGCATTTCTGCACTCCCCCCTGTGTATCTGCAGGCGCTGCAGGCTCTGGGTAAACACGTTGATATCTACGTGCTGTTCACCAACCCTTGCCGCTACTACTGGGGCGATATAAAGGATCCGGCATTTTTAGCCAGATTGATGGCGCGCCAGCGCCGTCATTACCGTGAACAGCGAGAATTACCGCTGTTCCAGGATGCCCACAGTGCTCCGGGGCTGTTTAACGACGACGGCGAGCAGGATGTCGGTAACCCGATGCTGGCCTCCTGGGGCAAGCTGGGACGGGATTATATTTATCTGCTGGCAGGGCTTGAACGCTATCAGGAGCTCGATGCGTTTGTCGATATTGAGCCCGATAACCTGCTGCACGATCTGCAGTACGATGTGCTGGAGCTGAAGAATAGCGCCATCGCCGGGCGGACAGCCGAAGAGTTCGCCAGCAGTGGTAACAAACGCCCGCTGGCGCTGGATGACCGCAGCCTGACCGTTCATGTCTGCCATAGCCCGCAGCGCGAGGTGGAAATCCTACACGATCGTCTGCTGGCGATGCTGGAGGCAGATCCCACCCTAACGCCGCGCGACATCATCGTGATGGTGGCGGATATCGACAGTTACAGTCCGTTTATTCAGGCCGTATTCGGCAGCGCCACCGGCGAGCGCTATCTGCCATATGCGATTTCTGACCGCCGGGCTCGGCAGGCCCACCCGGCGATGCAGGCGTTTATCACTCTGCTCTCGCTGCCGGATAGCCGCTTCACCAGTGAAGATGTGCTGGCGCTGCTCGACGTTCCAGTACTGGCCGCGCGCTTTAATATTGATGAAGCGGGGCTTTTGTATCTTCGTCAGTGGGTTAACGAATCCGGCGTGCGCTGGGGGATGGACGACGATAACGTCCGTGAACTGGATCTGCCTGCCACCGGGCAACACACCTGGCGTTTTGGCCTGACGCGTATGCTACTCGGCTATGCGATGGAGAGCAGCCAGGGCGAGTGGCAGGATGTGCTGCCGTATGACGAATCCAGCGGCCTGATTGCCGAATTGGTTGGCCATCTGGCTTCACTGTTGATGCAGCTTAACCGCTGGCGGCAGGTACTGACGCAGGCGCGTTCGCTAGACGAATGGCTGCCGGTGTGCCGCGAAATGCTCAACGACTTCTTCTTACCCGATCAGGACACCGAAGCGGCGCTGACGCTGATTGAGCAGCAGTGGCAGGCGATTATCGCCCAGGGCGTGCAGTCGCAGTACTCTGGTGAAGTGCCGCTGTCGCTGCTGCGTGATGAACTGGCGCAGCGCCTGGACCAGGAACGTATTAGCCAGCGCTTCCTCGCCGGGCCTATCAATATTTGTACCCTGATGCCGATGCGCTCAATCCCCTTCAAAGTGGTGTGTCTGCTGGGGATGAACGACGGTATTTACCCGCGTGCGCTGGCGCCGCTCGGTTTTGACCTGATGAGCCAAAAGCCGGTGCGTGGTGACCGTAGCCGTCGTGATGATGACCGCTATCTGTTCTTGGAAGCGATGATGTCAGCGGAAAAAGCGCTTTATATCAGCTATATCGGTCGCTCTATCCAGGACAACAGCGAACGCTATCCGTCGGTGCTGGTGCAGGAACTATTGGATTATATCGGCCAAAGCCATTGTCTGGTGGGCGATGAGGGGCTGAACTGCGATGAAAGCGAGCAGCGGGTCAAAGAGCACATCATGCACCAGCACAGCCGTATGCCGTTCGACGCAGAAAACTATCGGGCCGATGAGCGCCAAAGCTATGCCCATGAGTGGCTGGCGGCGGCCAGTCAGCAGGGCGAGGCCCACGGTGATTTTATTCAGCCGCTTGAACCGTTGGAACTCACCACGCTGCCGCTGGAACAACTCCAGCGCTTCTGGCGTCATCCGGTGCGGGCGTTCTTCCAGCTCCGATTACAGGTTAACTTCCGCAGCGAAGAGAGCGATATACCGGATACGGAACCCTTTACTCTTGAAGGGCTGACCCGCTATCAGTTAAACCAGCAGTTGCTGAATACGCTCATTGAGCAGCAAGAGCCGGATCGCATGTACCGGCGCTACCGTGCGGCGGGTGAGCTGCCTTACGGCCCGTTTGGTGAAATTGCCTGGGAAGCACAGCGTCAGGAGATGACCGCGTTGGCCAGCCGGGTGATTGAATATCGCCGACCGGGGAAGAGCATGGAAATCGATCTCGAATGCGACGGGGTTAACATAACCGGATGGTTACCACAGGTTCAGGAGAATGGACTGTTGCGCTGGCGGCCATCTTTGCTTAGCGTTTCACAAGGAATGCAACTTTGGCTGGAACACCTTGTCTACTGTGCTAGCGGTGGCAATGGAGAAAGCCGGTTGCTGCTGAGAAAAGAGGGGGAGTGGTGCTTCCCTCCGCTGGCACCTGATGAGGCGAGCGCCTATCTGGCCCAGTTAGTTAAAGGTTATCGACAGGGCATGTGCCAGCCGCTGCTGTTTTTACCTGAGAGCGGCGGGGCATGGATAAAAGCCTGTTACGATGCCGAAAATGATGCCATCTTAAGGGATGAAGAGACCCTGCAAAAAGCGCGCAGTAAATTTTTGCAGACCTACGAAGGGAATATGGTGGTGAGCGGAGAAGGGGCTGACGTCTGGTATCAACGCCTATGGCGGACTCTGGAAACTTCGCAGTACGAAGCCATCGTTGAGCAAACGACGCCGTATCTGCTCCCTGTATTTCGCTTCAATCAGTCAGTTTGATTGTATAAAAATTGCGCAAGTTGAATGGTTGAATTACTATGCGCAACGCGTCACGGACTGATGAGAGGTAGCCCGGATTAGGCAGTTTGCCCTGTTCCGGGACGTCCCCGGTAAGGCGCTGGCCGGGCTACCTGCACAAGCATTAAGATTTGTTAGCAGTATTTGTTAATGGTGAGGTCCGTGAATGCCCCGCAGTATTTGGTTGAGTATTGTTGTTTTAGTCACTGCCCTTTGGGCGACCGTCGGTCAGGCAGACACCGGGTGGCAGCCGATTAAGGAAACCATCCGCAAAAGCGAAAAGGACACTCGCCAGTATCAGGCTATTACGCTGGATAATCATATGGTTGTCCTGCTGGTTTCCGATCCGCAGGCGGTGAAATCACTGTCGGCGCTGGTGGTGCCTATTGGTTCGCTGGAAGATCCTGACACCCATCCGGGGCTCGCGCACTATCTTGAGCACATGACGCTGATGGGCTCAAAAAACTACCCGCAGCCTGACAATCTTGCCGAATTCTTAAAAATGCACGGCGGCAGCCACAATGCGAGTACCGCCCCGTATCGCACGGCTTTCTATCTGGAAGTCGAGAATGATGCTTTACAGGGTGCGGTCGACCGACTTGCCGATGCCATTGCTTCGCCACTGCTGGATAAAAAATACGTCGATCGCGAGCGTAACGCGGTGAATGCGGAGCTGACCATGGCGCGTACCCGTGACGGTATGCGCATGGCGCAGGTGAGTGCTGAAACCATCAACCCGGCGCACCCAGGCGCGCGTTTCTCCGGTGGCAACCTTGAAACATTGAGCGACAAACCGAATAGCCCCGTTTACGACGCCCTGCTGGCATTCCGCGACAAGTACTATTCCGCCAACCTGATGAAAGCGGTGATTTACAGCAATAAGCCGCTGCCTGAACTGGCCAAAATCGCCGCCCAGACCTACGGCCGCGTACCGAATAAATCAATTGAACGCCCGGAAATCACCGTTCCCGTGGTCACCGATGCACAAAAGGGCATTGTGATTCACTATGTGCCGGCGCTGCCGCGCAAAGTACTGCGCGTGGAGTTCCGTATCGACAACAACTCGGCCCAATTCCGCAGCAAAACCGATGAACTGATCACCTATATGATCGGCAACCGTACCCCGGGCACCTTATCCGACTGGCTGCAAAAACAGGGGCTGGTGGAAGGTATTCGTGCCGATTCCGATCCGGTGGTTAACGGCAACAGCGGCGTGCTGGCGATCTCCGCTACCCTGACTGATAAAGGCCTCGCGCACCGCGATGAGGTCGTTGCCGCCATTTTCCGCTACCTCGATGTGATGCGCGAGAAAGGCATCGACAAAAGTTACTTCGATGAACTGGCCCACGTGCTGGATCTCGACTTCCGCTATCCGTCGATTAACCGCAACATGGACTACGTTGAATGGTTGGCGGATACCATGATCCGCGTCCCGGTTCAGCACACGCTGGACGCAGTGAACATTGCCGACCAGTATGACGCGAAAGCGGTGAACGATCGCCTGGCGATGATGACTCCGCAGAACGCGCGTATCTGGTACATCAGCCCGAAAGAGCCGCATAACAAAGTGGCCTATTTCGTGGATGCGCCGTATCAGGTCGACAAAATCAGCGCGGAGACCTTCAGCAAATGGCAGAAGGCTTCCAGCGCGATTGATCTCAGTCTTCCGAAATTGAACCCGTATATTCCGGATGACTTCACGCTGATTAAGCCTGAGAAAATTACCGATCACCCGCAGCTTATCGTCGATGAGCCACAGTTGCGCCTGGTATACATGCCGAGCCGCTATTTTGCCAGTGAGCCGAAAGCCGATATCACGATGATCCTGCGCAATCCCCAGGCGATGGACAGCGCGAAAAGCCAGGTGATGTTCGCGCTTAATGACTATCTGGCGGGTATTGCGCTGGACCAGCTCAGCAACCAGGCTGCCGTCGGAGGCATTAGCTTCTCAACCGGGGCTAATAATGGCCTGATGCTCAACGCCAACGGCTACACCCAGCGTCTGCCGCAGCTTTTCGATGCGCTGCTGCAGGGCTATTTCAGCTACACGCCAACCGAAGAACAGCTTGAACAGGCCAAGTCCTGGTACAAGCAGATGATGGATTCGGCGGAGAAGGGCAAAGCCTACGAACAGGCGATTATGCCGATTCAGATGGTCTCGCAGGTGCCTTACTTCCAGCGCGACGAGCGCAAAGCGCTGCTGCCGTCCATTACCTTGAAAGAGGTGATGGAGTACCGCGACCAGCTTAAGGCGGGTGGGCGTCCGGAGTTTATGGTGATAGGTAACCTGAGCCGCGAGCAGTCTACGACGCTTGCGCGCGACGTGCAGACGCAGCTTGGCGCGCACGGCAACGAATGGTGCCGGAATAAAGATGTGCTGGTCGACAAGCAGCAGAACGCCATCTTTGAAAAAGCCGGCAGCAGCACCGATTCCGCGCTGGCGGCGGTATTTGTTCCGCCAAACGTAGACGAGTTCTCAAGCTCGGCGGCAAGCGCCATGCTGGCGCAAATCGTCCAGCCGTGGTTCTACACCCAGCTGCGAACCGAGGAACAATTGGGCTATGCAGTGTTTGCTTTCTCAATGAATATTGGCCGCCAGTGGGGCATGGGATTCCTGTTGCAAAGTAACGAAAAACAGCCGGCCTTCCTGTGGGAACGCTTTAAGGCCTTCTTCCCGACGGCGGAACAAAAGCTGCGAGCGATGAAGCCGGAAGAGTTTGCCCAAATCCAGCAGGCGGTGATTGCCGATATGCTGCAAGCGCCGCAAACGCTCGGTGACGAAGCCTCGCAGCTGAGCAAAGATTTCGATCGCGGTAATATGGCTTTTGATTCACGTGCTAAAGTAGTGGCCCAGATTAAGCTGTTAACGCCGCAAAAGCTGGCCGACTTCTTCCACCAGACGGTGGTAGCGCCGCAGGGGATGACGGTCCTGTCGCAGGTATCCGGTAGCCAGAACGGCAAGGTTGACTATGCTCACCCTGAAGGCTGGAAGGTGTGGCAGAGCATCACCGCGTTGCAGCAATCCTTACCCTTAAGACGAGAGAACGAATGACCGATACCGCCGAGTCCCTTGATCCCCTGCGCTTGCCCCTTCTGGGTGAGCGTCTGATTGAAGCCTCAGCGGGCACCGGAAAAACCTTCACCATCGCCGCACTGTATCTGCGGCTTCTGCTGGGGCTCGGCGGCGAGTCCGCCTATCCCCGGCCGGTTAACGTCGAAGAACTGCTGGTGGTGACCTTCACCGAAGCCGCCACCGAAGAGCTGCGCGGGCGCATTCGTAGCAACATCCACGAGCTGCGCGTTGCCTGCCTGCGTAACGCCACCGACAATCCCCTCTACGCCAGCCTGCTGACGGAAATCGACGATCTCCAGCAAGCGGCGAGCGTGCTGCTGCTGGCCGAACGTCAGATGGACGATGCGGCGGTCTTTACCATTCACGGTTTCTGCCAGCGTATGCTCAGCCTTAATGCCTTTGAGTCTGGGATGCTGTTTGAACAGCAATTGATCGAAGACGAATCTCAACTGCGCTACCAGGCCTGCGCCGACTTCTGGCGACGCCACTGCTATCCGTTGAACCGCGAGATCGCGCAGGTGATCGTGGCATCGTGGAAAGGGCCGCAGGATCTGCTGAAGTCCATCGATCGCTACCTGCAAGGGGAAGCGCCGCAGCTGAAAATGCCGATAAGCGCCGAAGAAACGCTGGAATCCCGCCATCAAAAGATCCTTGCGCAGATTAGCGAGATTAAGCACCTGTGGCTAACGCACGTTGGCGAACTGGACGCGCTGCTGGAAAACTCGGGCATCGACAGGCGCAAATTTAACCGCGGTAATCAGGGTAAATGGATCGACAAAATCAGCAGTTGGGCGCAGGAAGAGACGCAAAACTACCAATTGCCCGATGCGCTGGAAAAATTCAGCCAACCGTTCCTCGTCGAACGCACCAAAGCGGGCGGTGAGGTACCAACGCACCCTCTATTCAGCGCTATCGAACGGCTGCTGGATTCGCCGCTGACTCTTAACGATCTGGTGATTGCCCAGGCGATGACGGAAATACGTGACGCGGTGGCGCGTGAGAAACGCCGTCGCGGCGAGCTCGGCTTTGATGACATGCTGAGCCGTCTCGATGAAGCCCTGCACGGTGACAGCGGTGATGCGCTGGCCGCCGCTATACGCCAGCGTTTTCCGGTGGCGATGATTGATGAATTCCAGGACACCGATCCGCAACAGTACCGTATATTCCGCCGTATCTGGCGACAGCAGCCGGAGACCGCGCTGCTGCTGATTGGCGATCCGAAACAGGCCATCTACGCCTTCCGCGGCGCCGATATTTTCACCTACATGCGCGCGCGTGGCGACGTGGCCGCGCATTACACGCTCGACACTAACTGGCGTTCGGCGCCGGGGATGGTTGAGAGCGTCAACCGCCTGTTTGGGTTGGTTGATAATCCCTTTATGTTCCGCGATATTCCGTTCCTGCCGGTCAAATCGGCGGATAAAAACGCCTCGCTGCGCTTTGAGATCGATGGTGAAAAACAGCCGGCGATGAACCTGTGGTTGATGCCCGGTGAAGGGGTCAGCGCGGGAGATTATCAAAATGTGATGGCCCAGCAGTGCGCAGCGCAAATTCGCGACTGGCTGACCGCAGGCCAACGCGGCACGGCGCTGCTGTGGCGCGGTAAAAAAGCCGAACCGGTGAAGGCTTCCGATATCACCGTGCTGGTGCGTAACCGTCAGGAGGCGTCGCTGATCCGCGATGCGTTGAATGCGTTGGCCATCCCTTCGGTCTATCTATCAAACCGCGATAGCGTGTTTGAAACCCCGGAGGCGCAGGAATTACTGTGGGTACTGCAGGCAGTGCTTACGCCGGAGCGGGAAAATACACTGCGCAGCGCGCTGGCGACATCAATGTTCGGCCTCAACGCGCGGGATATCGAACGGCTAAATCAGGACGAAAATGCCTGGGATGCGCTGGTGGAGGAATTTACCGACTACCGCACGACCTGGCAGCGGCGCGGCGTAATGCCGATGATCCGTTCCCTGATGAGTGCGCGGTCGCTGGCGGAAAACTTACTGGCGACGCACGGCGGCGAGCGGCGTTTAACCGATATCCTGCACCTCAGCGAACTGTTGCAAGAAGCCGCGACTCAGCTTGAGAGCGAGCATGCGCTGGTGCGCTGGCTGAATCAGCAGGTGGCTGAACCCGACACCAACGCCTCCAGCCAGCAGATGCGTCTGGAGAGCGACAAACACCTGGTGCAGATTGTCACCATTCACAAATCGAAAGGGCTGGAGTATCCGCTGGTCTGGCTGCCGTTTATCGCCCGTTTCCGTAAAGAGAAGCAGGCGTTTTATCACGACCGGCGCTCCTTTGCGGCGATACTCGATCTCAACGAAAGCGATGAGAGCCTTGAGCTGGCGGAAGCCGAACGTCTGGCGGAGGATCTGCGCCTGCTGTACGTGGCGTTAACCCGCGCCGTCTGGCATTGCAGTCTGGGCATCGCACCGTTGACCGCGCGGCGTAGCGATAAACCGACCGAGACCGAATTACATCACAGCGCCCCGGGGCGACTGCTGCAAAAAGGCGAGGTGCTGACCGCCGCAGGGCTGGAGTCCTGCCTGCTTGCATTGTGCGACGAGCATATCGCGCTGACGCGGGTTACATCGCCGGACGATGCCCGCTGGCAGCCAATACAGGCCGAAATGCCCGAACTGACGGCGCGTCAGGTATTGCGACGCGTGCTGGATGACTGGCGGGTGACCAGCTATTCCGGGCTGCAACAAAGCGGGCACAGCGTCGCGCAGGATTTACTGCCACGCCTGGATATCGACGCTGCCGGCGCCGGAGAAATGCAGCCGGAGCCGGCGATGACGCCGCACAACTTCCCGCGCGGGGCGTCGCCGGGGACTTTCCTGCATAGTCTGTTTGAAGACCTCGACTTTACCCAGCCGATTGACCC
>PPYF01546613.1_pt1 | contig 15963 bp, 11 predicted proteins | sample 1559871 | NCBI WGS metagenome assembly PPYF01 (sample SAMN08240021, study PRJNA423297) | Human gut metagenome, whole genome shotgun sequencing project.
GCATGCCGCAGAACTTTCCCGCTTAACGGGCATGGAACTTTCCGACATTAATAACAACCGAAGCGAAGCGGCGCGCAAATGTGCAGCACTTACGGGAGCGATCACGGTACTAAAAGGAAGCGGCACGGTGATTTCCGAAATTTTACCTACAAAGGAAGAATTGTGCGAGATCAACTGTAGCGGAAATCCCGGAATGGCAACAGGCGGCAGCGGAGACGTGCTTTCCGGCATTTTGGCCGGAATGATTGCATCGGACTGCGCGGCAGAGCAGGATCCCGATTGGGAGCATCATTTCTTTTTTTTGGTCTGCTGCGGCGTATATATCCATGGGCTTTGCGGCGATCTTGCTGCACAGCGATATGGGCAGCGTGCCGTGAAAGCAGGAGATTTGATAGAAATGTTAAAAGAGGTACATCGTTATGACGGGTGAAAATATACGCAGAACGTGGGCGGAGATCGATCTGGACGCCATTGCGCACAATCTGCGGGAAATTCAGAAATTTACAAGTGGAAATGCACGGATTATGGCTGTAGTAAAGGCGGACGCCTATGGACACGGTGCCTTGCAGGTCGCCAGAAGCGCATTGGAAAACGGCGCTTCCTGGCTGGCGGTATCGGTGCTGGAGGAAGCGCTGGAACTCCGAACTGGCGGAATCGAAGCACCGATTCTGATCCTTAGCGATTCTGAACCGGCTTGCGCGGAGGCGATTATAACAAAAGAAATCCGCCAGGCGGTTTATACTTTTGATATGGCGCGCACACTCTCCGCTGCGGCCTGTAGAATTGGAAAACGCGCAAAAATTCATCTTAAAATTGATACCGGAATGGGTAGGATCGGCTTTCGGCCGGATTCGGCGCCGGAGGAAGCGGAGCGGATTGCGGCGCTGGAAGGGATTGAAATCGAAGGGATTTTTACGCATTTTGCGGTGGCTGATGAATTTTCGGAGGACTCCGACCGGTATACCGCGGAGCAATACAGAATATTTTATGAGACATGTGAAAAAATAGAGCAGGAGAAGCATATACATATACCGCTGCGGCATGCGGCGAACAGTGCGGCAATCCTCCGCTTTCCGCAGATGCATCTGGATCTGGTGCGGGCCGGTATTATCCTGTATGGACTCTGGCCTTCGGAGGCTATGAAACGCTGCGGCGCAGATCTATGGCCTGCAATGACGCTGAAATCAGCGATTTCGTATGTCAAGACTGCTGCGCCGGGAAGTCGGATCAGTTATGGGGGGACCTATTGTATCCAAGAGCCGGCGCTGATTGCGACGGTACCGGCAGGTTACGCGGATGGATATTTCCGGATTCTGGGAAACAGGGCTTCCGTATATCATGTTAAAACAGGTGCGCGTGCTCCTGTTGTGGGGCGGGTCTGTATGGATCAGATGATGATCGATGTTACGCAGGCGGCACGCTTCGGGTCGGTTCGCACAGGGGATGAAGTCGTGCTTTTTGGGGGAAAATGTGATAAAATGCCGAGTGCAGACGAAATTGCATCGCTTGCAGAGACGATTCCCTATGAAGTTACCTGCGCGGTCAGCAGACGTGTCCCGCGCATTTTTCTGAAGGACGGTTTTCCGGTGGAAACCGTGAACCGGCTGATATAAAAATTTTATAAATAAGCTGCTTCGTGGTGTATTTACTCACGAAAAATGGATACAATGTGAATGGAGGGTTTTATATGGCAGCGGCAAAAAAAGTCGAGCTGATACTCCCGGAGAACTTGCTGGAAACAGTGGATTCTATCGCAAAAAAGGAAAATATGACCAGAAGCGAATGTATCGAAAATGCAATGCGATTTTACATCGAAGAGAGAGAAAAACGCGAACTGCGGGAGCAGCTGATACAAGGATATCAGGAAATGGCGGAAATCAATATTAAAATCTCGGAAGACTTTTTTTCTGCGGAACAGGAGCTCTGGTTTACAAATTAATTTATTTTAACTTGAAACGGAGTTGATTTTGTGCTTTTAGTAAAGCGTGGCGATATTTATTATGCCGACTTGAGTCCCGTTGTGGGCTCTGAACAGGGTGGAATCCGGCCTGTACTTGTCCTGCAAAATGATATTGGAAATAAATACAGTCCCACGGTTATCGTGGCGGCGATTACGTCCCAGATCAATAAATCCAAATTACCTACCCATCTTGCAATCAATGCCGATAAATTTGGCATCGCAAAAGATTCTGTGATTCTTCTGGAACAGCTTCGCACGATCGATAAAAAACGTCTCCGCGAAAAGGTATGCCACATCGATGCGGAGAATATGAAGAAAATAGATTATGCATTGAAAATAAGCCTCGGGCTCATAGATTTGGGTACATAATAAGTATCCCCCCGATATCTGTCAGAGGCCCGTCATAAATAAAATGAATTGGAAAACCATATTGAACAGACAGCTCTTGCAGCTGCCTGTTTGTTTTCCCGTAAACCAGGAGGCCCAGTTCTGCATCGAAACCGCAGCAGCCGCCGATCAGACCATGGTCATAGCCGCTTAACACGATTTCTTCCGTTTGGGTAAAATATTCGGTGCACAGTTCCGGCAAATGCAATCCGTCGATCGTGGAAATCACGCCGGGATCGGAAGAAAGCACGAGTATTTTACCGTCCGCATAAGGAATTGATATGGAAGAACAGCCGGCGTATCCCTGCCGGACATGATATAATAAATAGCCTTTTTGTGCAAGAATTGCCCGTACGCGCGGATCTGTATATTTTGTATTATGAAAGTAGCGTTCGCCTGCTTTCAGTACGTTGTAAGGAATATTGTTCGGGTAAGTGCCGTGAAGCGGCGTCGCGCCGGAAATCAGACGGATCCCGGCTTCGCGGAATCTATTTTTCGAATCAGAATCATCAGAACCGGGCGCGCAGATCAGCGTTTTGTCGTCGATTTTTGTAAATTGCATGTCCGCATGATACTGCTCGGGTGGTGGAAGCAATTGATTTTGCAAAACATCAATGACACGCCCATGCTTGTTTAAAAAGTTTTTTGTTCCTTGACTGATTAGACTGTTTGTGATGTATAATTTCATAATATGATCATTCTAATTTATTTTTTTTGTTTTGCAACTACATGTAATAATTTATGCGTTTTGGGTAATTCTAATAGCGGCGGTGTAAATTCCGCTATATTCGGCAAATATTGCAGAAAGGAGCTGATTATCCATGGCAAGAAACGGTTTGGATAGAATTGCGTTGATTCTCGTTATTATAGGCGCAATCGTCTGGCTTTCTGTCGGGTTGTTCCAATTTGACTTTGTAGCTGCACTGTTCGGCGGTGCTTCCTCTACAGTCAGCAGAATTATATATTCTGTAGTAGGAGTTGCAGGAATTTATTCCATCAGTCTGCTCTTCAGAAACAGGGAAGCAATCAGGGAATAATTACCAGCATATAATATCAGAATCAATTAATAATAACATCGTCGGAAGAAGCTGCGAAACGCAGATGACACGACAGACCGTATTCCTTGTTATTACGGGTAAAATACGGGATTAAGGAGGTAATAGTGATGTCTAATAGTAAAAGCAAAACGGCTTTTGATAAACTTAAGTATGAAATCGCGAAAGAAACAGGCGTAAACCTTAAGGAAGGATACAATGGCGATCTGACTTCCAGAGAAGCTGGTACGATCGGCGGAAACATCGTTCGTAAAGTATTCGAAAGCTATACAGGAAACAACTATTTTACGGGTTCGAAAAATCAGTAATTTTCAGATAATAATCTAATTTAATATGTGTCCGCTGCGGGAGTTCCACAGAATAAATCTTGCGGCGGACGCATATGTTTTACAGGGAAATAATCTCGAATGGGAGTTCTGATTCGTGTCTGCTGTATTAAAATTCGTTATTTTTGTTACATTGTCGCTTGCTGCTGTTTACATAATTTTTCGCCCCGTACTCTTTCCGCGCTGCGGCTGCTGCGGACGTGTAAAATTTCGTACCTATTTCCGCTATTATGCTCCTGTTAGTATGCATCTTACGCGAAAAGGTGATCTTTCACTCTGCCGGGATTGCTGCCTGCGCTACAATATCCGCTCTATTTCTGATTTTAAAAAGCGCAGCGAGATCAAGAAACGGATGGAGTATAAAAGCAAGTATTTATAAAAAAATACTATATTTTTCTGTTATAATCTAATATATAAAAATAATATTGACAATAAAATTAAGTTGATATATGATTTATGACACTAATAAATACGAAAATATTAATAATTTCATATTTTTAAGGAGTGTCAGAGATGAAAAAGCAGGGAACAACCAGGCATTTATTAAATGTTGTTGCATTTATATTGGTCTTTATATTTGTGGTTGAACTGGTGCCAGTCACAGCGGCGGAGTTGCTCCGCGGTGCGCTCGGAGACCGTCCGTATGTAAATACGGTAGAAAACAGCGCTTTGGATTTTCCTGCGGAAGAAGCGGCGGAGGCATCGGAATCAGAAGCGTATGTCCTTGGAGAGGACGCGTCCTTGCGGGACGAGCATACGAAGTATTACCGCCTCTCGAACGGCGCCTATGCCGCAGCGTCCTATGAAGAAGCTGTCCATTACTTGAAGGAAGACGGAACCTGGCAGGAAATCGATAACAGGATGACAGAATGCGGCGCGGGGGACGACGGGTTTGCCGGAGCGGAGAATCGGGAGAATAATGTAAAAATCAAATTTGCAAATCAGAGTGCCGCGCATTATCTATACCGGATTAAAGACGGCGCTTATTCTATTTATATCGGAGCTGGTCAGAAGGGCGTATTAAAGCCGAATAAAGTATGGGCCGTAGTTCGCCAGAATGAGGCGGTGAAAGGGACGCCGGAAGGGCTCAGTGTGAAAGAGGCGGCGTCGCTTAAGAAAAATATTGCGGTGGTAATGTATCCGAGGATCTGGGAGAATACGGATCTGGAATATATTGTAAATGGAACCTCCGTCAAAGAAAACATCCTGATCCGGGAAGCTGGTGGGGATTACACTTATACTTTTACGATAAAACTGAAAAATTTAACACCTGTATTGAACAAAGACGGAAGTATCAGCCTGAATGATGTGGAAAACGGGAAGCAGGCATATCTGATTCCCGCGCCGTATCTGTATGACGCAGGCGGGGCTTCTTCCGGGGCGGTGACGTATGCCCTAACTGCACAAAATAGAACGGGAAAGTATACGCTTACTATAAGCGCGGATGCGGACTGGATCGAAAACGAAGCGCGGGTGTTCCCGATCACGGTGGATCCAATCCTGGTTAAAGACGGACTGCGCACAGAAGTGCGCGATACATTTGTGAAAGAAGGTTCTCCAAATTCGATTTCCCCGAACGGAGCGGACATTCTGTACTTAGGGTATGACAGCCTGAATGCAGAACAGCGGCGGCGGGTCTATACAAAATACAACAGTTTGCCGGAACTTCCCTCATCCGCGATCGTAACGCAGGCGATGCTGTATTATTACCAGATGCCAGCATACAGTCCCGGGTACAGCGGCACCGATGGTCTGGTGGTGACTGCACGGGAAGTATCGGGCAGCTGGGATTCGGCCACGATCAAATGGAGCAATCAGCCTTCCTTTGGCTCTACGATCCTGGACTATGTCGTTACGGGAAGTAATACGAATGGTACCTTTCTGACGTGGGATATTACCTCCGCAGTACAAAAATGGTACGCGGGGAGTGCAAATAACGGCATCGTGCTGATGCCGGATGTGGAGAAAACCAGTTCCTCTTCAAGCGGGGTCGACGCGAATGTACGGCTTGCATCTTCGGATAATGCGAATTTAAATTATGTGCCAGCGCTGGTCATCAGCTACCGGGACAGCAAAGGTCTGGAGGATTACTGGACCTATGAGGCGTTCGACTGCGGAGACGCCGGCACGGCTTACGTCAACGTATTTAACCGGAACCTGACATTCGTACACGACTTGTATCAGACGCCGGGAAAGATTTTACCCATCAATGTGTCCATCGTATACAACAGCTCTTTAGCAGGGAAATGGGGTAGTGACAACTGTCCAGTGAATGGGAGCACGCTCTGGGCGGGAGCGGGCAATAAGCTAAATGTATATGAAAAAATGTATGAGAAGACGATTTCAAACCGGCTGTATTATGTGCACGAAGATGCGGATGGCACGGAACATTATTACTATGATAAAGAGAATAACGGGAAGTTTATCAGCGAGGATGGGTTGGATTGTACGATTGTAAAATCGGGCTCTATCTATTCTATGACGGATTCCAACGGAACAAAGAAAACATTCAATGCGCAGGGAAATATCACAGAGATAGAAGATAAATACGGAAACAAAAAGATCTTCGAGTTGAATCCGGCGGGATATCTCTATGGAATTTCAGAACAAAATGCAGGCAGCACAACGCGGAAGCAGCTGATCACATTTTCCAATCAAGATAACGCATGTATGCACATTTACGGCACGCCGGGAGGCACGGATAAGTATTCCCTGGGTTACTATGTCGGTAAAATGACGATGATCACGCATTACAGCAGAAATTCCGGTAGCGAAGTCTGGGAGAATAGAGTCTGGATCGGGTATGATGAAGAAAATAACAACAGAATGACATACGTGCATTCTACGAAGCATGACGACAAACTGGAATTCACGTATGACAGCGGGAACCGGCTGACACAGATTGTAAAGACGCGAAACGGCGTGTGCGTAGGAAAGATCGGGATCTCGGATTATGGCGATAAAACGGTGCGGTTCCGTACCTGGGGGAAAGATGAGATTTACGGAAACAGTGACGACCTTTACACGGTATATACATGCGACAATTACGGCAGAACGATCAGCAGCTATGTAACGGATGTCAATGGGAACGTGCTGGGGGCCGCATCGGCAAAATATAACAACGCGGAAGGCACAAAGAAACACAACACCGTAGCGGAAAGTGCCGTAAAGAATGTGACATCAGAAAATCTGTTTCTATATTCCAATTTTGAAGAAGATTCGAATGTCAACCCGTTTCACGACCATGCGTTCCATGCGACAAACGATTGGATGTACTATACGACTGAAAAGGCATATTTCGGGAAACGCTCATTAAAAATTGATTTTCCGGACGGCGACGTAAATGTGGGCTATACCACGCTATCCTTAAATGCAGGAAAAACATATTGTTTTTCGACCTATGTAAATACCGTCAATATGAGCGGCGAGTTCTACTTTTACCTTGTAAGCTCAATGACGAGGGAAGAACTAGGCAGGGTGAAACTACAGGAGGGAAGTACCGACCCGTCGATTGAAAACGGCTGGCGTCGGATCTATTTGACAGCGGAGATTCCGGCGTCAGGAGATTATCTTTTGTGGATGTCCTTCAGCGGATCCGGAGCGGTGTATCTGGACTGCATGCAGTTCGAAGAAGGGAGCGCGCCGGGCAGATACAATCTGATGGAGTGGACGTCATACGGGAAGGGACAGTATGCCACGGGGAGCACATACAGCGAGAGCGGTTATCCGATTTCCAAGGCCTGGAAAATGAACGGGGGACCGAAATCTTCTTCGTTTTTCAATCAGGAGATCGAGATCAACCGTCCGGGAACAGACACGTATATGCTGTCGTTCTGGGCGCAGTCAAATTCGGTGCGTCTGGGAACGGATCCGACAAGGAGCAGCTATAAACGGACATTTGAAGTATATGCAACGGTAAGCTACACAGACGGAACGAGCGAAACAAAACGAGTGGAAGTCAACCCGCAGAACCGAAACAAACAGTTGGTAACGCTGCCGATTGTGCCAAACGCGAGCAAAACGGTAGAATATATCCGGATCGGAGGAAACTATAACTACAACGCGAATCTTTCGTATTTGGGAGGATTCACGTTAACGCCGGAAGCTGCGCAGGCGTATACATACGACAGTGAGGGGAATGTCAAAACCGTGCAGACGGCCACGGGGGAATCTCTTCTGACGTATGCAGCAAACAATCTAGATTTATTAAAGGCAAAGCAGCCAAACGGAGATGAGTATACCTATACGTATAACAGCAGTCCGGCGGGAGTGCGGGCGGACGTGAAGAGCATCACAAACAAGAATCTTGTGAAGGTTTCTTATCAATACGATCAATACGGGAATATTACAAAAATTTCCGGGAAGAATACGGCAGGTGGCAGAACGTATGTAAACGTATTCGAATACGGAGACAACGGAAATTACCTCACAGTCCAAAAGGATGCAAGGCTGCGGAGCACGAGATATACATATAACTATAACAATGGACTGATAGAGAAAATCGTAGACGCGGAAGGAAATGCTACAGCTTATCAGTACAATGGGCAGGGAAAAACAGAAAAAATCTTTGATGATCAAAATGAAAATGGAATCCAGGACAGCAGTGAGGCCTATGTGCAATACGCCTACAACGGCAACCTTCTGACAAGCCTGAATAAAGGCAACCTGCAGTACGGCTTCCTGTATGATAGCAGGAACAACGTATCAGAGATAAAGATTACAGGGCGGGAAAGCGCACTTGCAAGCTATACGTACAGCACAGGCGGCGGATATCTTACGAAACTGACTTATGGAAACGGCGATATCGTAGAATATACGTATGACAGTCTGGGCCGACTGACAGCCGTTTATAACAACGCTGAGAAAACGTGTGAATATGTGTACAACAGGAATGGAGACCTGTATTGCATCAAAGATATCGAAAACGGGATCACACAGAATACGGATTACGACAGCCTGGGCCGACTAATCCGGCTGTATGAGACAGACGCAGATGGCGCCGTTTTATCCCTGGAGAATCAATATGACGCACATGGAAGAGCGATAAAGACGACGTATTTATATAACAACGAAACCAGAGCGTACAGCCTGCTGTACAAGGCCGATTCAGACCTGATAGAAAGCATCCATCTGCCAAACGGAGCGACAGTATCGTATACATATGATCATTTGGAACGTATCAATGGAAAGACGATAAAAGATCCTGCAAATCCAACAGTTCTGTCAGGAATAGCCTACGAATACAGCATCGGTTACGAACCGGGGATCACGAGCAATAACATTCAAAAGGTCACCTTAGGAGTCAGCGGAAGCGAATATACCTATGCGTACGACGGACGAAACAATATTGTTCAGATCAGAAAAAACGGAGAGATCATCCGGAAATACACGTATGACAGCCTAAATCAAATGACGAGCGAAATCCTCCTAGAAGCAGGAGCAGAGACAGGAAAGAAATACACGTATACGTATGATCAGTACGGAAACACACGTGGAAAGATCTGTTGACAGGATTCGGAGAGCTGACATATACTTACGATGAAATCGGAAATGTAATCAGAACGGAAAATACAAGGACGGAAGAGGTGACGGAATACAGCTGGTCGAAAGGACGAAGGCTGGAAAAAATAGAAAGAGGAACAGAGAAAACAGAATATACGTACAATAGGGATGGAATCCGGATCGGGAAAAGCGTTCAGGGAGGTAACGTTCGCTATATCGTAGACGGCACAAAGATCCTGAAGCAGATTGGAACGGGAGCGGGGAAAACGCTGGAGTTCTATTATGACGCAGGAGGGGAATTGGTCGGCTTCAGGTATGAAGGAAGCGATTATTACTACGGGAAGAACGTGCAGGGCGATGTGACAGAGTTATACCGGAATGGAGTTCTGATCGCGACATATGAGTATGACGCATGGGGAAAGCTAATCAGCCTCAGAGACGCAAACGGCACAGCAATAGCGGATAGGATGGATTCTGCTCACGCGGCGGCAGTGAATCCGATCCGGTACCGGGGATACTACTATGATGTCGAGACGAGACTGTATTATGTATCCAGTCGTTATTATGATCCTGAGACTTGTCGGTTTATTAATGCGGATTCACAATTAAACACTTCTCTTGGTGTGTTAGGCTGTAATATGTTCGCATATTGCCTTAACAATCCTGTAAACATGGCAGATTACAGTGGTAACAAGCCTGGCGATTTGTTTGATACAATGGATGAAGCAGCGAGAGATTTTGCAGAGTATATTAACGAAAAGTCTATTGAACTTGACCGTGAGTATGGTTCGTTTATTTACTCTAAGACAGTTACTGAAACAAGGACGACAACATATATTAACCCTAATATTTTTGGTTCAAATCCATTTTCTTGGTTATGGAGAGCAATATTCGGAGGTGGAATGACAAAGAGTGTTACAACAAAAGTTAAAGTCACGAAATATTCGTATGTAGAGCCAAAAAAAGGATCGTCACATAGTGTGTTAATACCGATAAATTGGTTTGGAGTTAAAAAGAAAGTTGCAGAAATTCATACTCATGGTGCGTATAGTCCTGGATATAGTAACGATAATTTTTCAAGCGCTGATTTGAATAAATGGATTAATTATTTAGTCACTCCGCTTGGAACAGTTAGAAAATATGATCCTTCTGATGGAAGCAACATCATAATATATACTGATGTGCCATTCGACTCCAATCATCCGTCGCGATAGAAAGCGTGTATAATTATGAAAAAGAAAACTATTGTTATTATTTGCGCAATAATACTCTTTATTGGAGGTGTAGTTGCAATTCTATTGTTTAATCAAAAACCAAAGGTAGGGCAGTTTAATTTTGTTGAATACAGTAATTACATTATTGATTTCCCGTCTAATATTGTATTAGGCCCTGTTAATAACGCTGAATCTGCAAAAGATAAAGCGCAATCTGTATGGCTGCAACTATACGGAGAATCTATTAAAGATGAAAAACCGTATCAAGTGTTTTTTGATGAATCAAATGAAATGTGGCTTGTTACTGGGTCTATGCCAAAATGTCTATTTGACACTACAAAAGGCGGTGTTGCTAACATAATCATTCGGAAATCAGACGGAAAAGTATTGGCTGTATGGCATGATAAATGATTCATCCCGGCAAGCATCGCCTTTTGGGGACAAAAGGCAGACTATTGGGATAATTCCAAACCCTTAAAAAGGTTTCAGGATACTCCTGACAATTGTCGTGGTATCCGGGCGGCGATACTTGCTGGTAGACAACACTTGGTTTTCCTATAAACTCGGCAAGCTTTGACCCTATAGGATTGACACCGGTTCCACGAGCGGGAAGATCAAACGGGCCCTTAATATCATGGATGGATCCAATAACAAATACGGAAGTATTTAGGTGGGATGCAAATACGAATATGCCCAATGGACCACACTACCATATTTATGGAACCGGTCATTATTATCCGGGAATGGTTGTTCCTGAACCATACGCTTCTATATATTTTCCTGGGAGGGAGTGGATAAAATGGTTATTACATGGGAAAATTATCTTTTCGGGTGTGACTTCTTGTATATTTACTGGAGAAAATCGCACAAGTCTACTTGGAGAGTCTATTAATTCGTGGTATTCATTACCAAGTTACCCATATGGTGCGTTAGCTACCACTTTTTTAACAAAAGAAGAAATGGAAGAGCTTAACCAACATGGAATTTACAAAAATAACAACATTCGAAAAAACATTCGTATTTGGGAGCATACCTACAATATTTCCCCAGAAAAAACAGAAAAGCTTTTCAAAGTGGTGTTCTTTTTTTCTACACCAGCATTCTTAGAAATAGAATGTGAGAAACTGTTGGTTGAAAAATTTTCCGAAACTTAGAAAAGCAAAATTTTATTTCATATGTCAAACCCGTAATACAAATAGGTAGGGGGGTATATCGTTTTATGGAAACACAATATTATCCAGCAAACACTCCGAAACAAGTTTTTTGCTCCTATACGTTCACGGTTCGCTTTTAAATTCATAATTCCAGTATTCAACCCAATTATTGTTCCGGCACCTTTACCGACATTTTACTTCTGGTCAACCCCGATTTTAATTGGTTGAAAATTGTAAAGAGGTGAGAAAATTGAAATTTGTATATGTACGGATAGATGTTGAAAAACATTTTGTAGAAACATCGGGCATTCGGTTTTATGATTTCTATTGCGGAATAGGAAACAAGCCAAATCATATTTTGGTGTTGAAGGGGTGTCCATCAGATTCCCTTTATCATAAAGGTTTATGCTTGGAATATATGTCAAATGAACAGATTCGTTCTTTTATACAGTCAGATTCATGTCATCATGGAGATTTCTGTTGGGTTGATTTTGCGCAAGAAGAAAATCTTAATTATATATCGGACAAAGAATTATCGGAACTTTTGTTTATAGCGCATAAATTTGAACCGTTAGACGGTATTAAATTCAATAGTATTAATAACAGATATATATACTGTTCACACGATGATGAATATTTGACGAGAATATATATGGACGCAGAAAAATATATTGATGTAATAGAATTTGTTGTTTTAGATCATTTAAAGCAAAAAAATAAAATATTATTCTCTGGAGAAATAAAAGATATATTATTTCAATTATGCCAATCCGGAATCATATTCGATTTTGAGCAAAAATCCGATAGGATAAAGCTTTATATTGTTCAAGAAAAAATTAAGATAGATGATATCCATAAACGGCTCGCTACATTCAGAAAACAAGAGAACGGCTGGTATTTGATGATGAAAGACAATGAATGGACTTTAGATCGGTTGTAATTATATTAAATATTACAGAGTATATTGTCAATAAAATTTTACATTTTTATTCTGAACAATTTAAAAGCGACAATGACGTTTTCCGCCTTTACAAAATCTGCCCTCGCGGCTATAATCAATTTGGTAGAACGGGAAACAAGGTGTATTATCAGTGAGGATTTTAGCAGCAGAAATATATAACAAACAGAAGAAAATTTCTTTGATTTTCGAACATGAAACCATGCCGGACGTGGCGGAAACCGAACGGCTGAAATATGATTGGAAGAATAAACTGAAAGCCGGAGATGCAGTACAGATCGAGATCCGTGTACAGGTACCGGAACAAAAACCAAACCAGCAGGAGGAAATTCCGCTGCCAGAAGAACCGCCGGTATTCCCACAGGAAGAGGCGGTAGAAACGGTTGCTGTACCGTTCAGCATCGAAGAATACGAAGCAGCGCAGAAGGAAAGTATCCGGCTCGCCGCCAGAAATTTGAGCGGCTCCGCGGGTTCCGAAAGCAGCTACGGCGGCGGGGGCGGCGGAACGTACGTCAAGAAAAACAGGGGCGAATACAACAACCGCGGCGACGGGAAATATTCCAAAAAAAAGAAGCTTACCCCCGAGGAAGGAGAAGAGCTTCGCCGCGATTCGAACGGAAACAAAATTTATCTCGGGACGGAAATCGACAGCATCATCAGTAAAATGTCCGAAATTGACGCCGATTCCGGCTATGTTGCCGTGTCTGGTAAAATATTCCGCTATGAAGACCGCCAGATTCCAAGCGGCTCCTATATTGCAATGATCGAAATGACGGACGATACGTACTCCGTCGTGGCAAAGTTTTTCTTCGATGAATTCGATCTGAAATTCGTGCACAATACTTTTAAAGAAGGCACATATATTACCGTATATGGACAGGCATCTCAGGACAAGTATACCAGAGAGCTTACGATCATGGCCAGAAGCATCGTGGAATACAAACCCGTATTCCGGCAGGACAATGCGCCCGTGAAACGCGTGGAACTCCATTTGCATACAAATATGAGCGCACAGGACGGATTGACGCGTCCCGCGGATCTCGTAAAGCAGCTGGTAAAATGGGGGCATGACGCCGTAGCAATTACGGATCACGGTACGGCACAGGCATATCCTGATATGTTCAACGCCATGAAAAAAGCCACGGCAAAGGGCGAACCGGATGCGCTAAAATTGCTTTACGGCTGCGAATGCTACCTGTGCGACAGAACGCCGGAAATGACGGAAGAACAGGCCAAAAAATTGCCTTCTTGGCACTGTATCATATTGGTCAAAAATCTGACTGGTTTAAAGAACCTGTATAAGCTCATTTCCTATTCCAATTTGAAATATTACCACAAAAGGCCGCGGATGCCGCGTTTCGAAATTGAAGCACACCGGGAAGGCCTGATCATCGGAAGTGCCTGTTCCGAAGGTGAATTATTCGACGCAGTACTGCATGAAGAACCGGAAGAACAACTCGAGAAAATCGCAGTATTTTACGACTATCTGGAAATTCAGCCGTTAGAAAACGACATGTATCTCGTGCGAGAAGGCGTAGTAGAAAGCCTGGACACCGTCAAGAAAATCAACCAGCACATCGTAGCGCTTGGGGATAAGCTTGGTAAAATGACGGCAGCTACGTGCGATGTGCACTTTTTAAATCCGGAGGACGCAATCTACAGAAGTGTTTTACAAGCGGCGCAGGGCTTCCGGGACGCGGACAACCAGCCGCCGCTCTACCTCAGAACGACAGAAGAAATGCTGAAAGAGTTCGAATATCTCGGGGATCGCGCGTATGAAATCGTCGTAGAAAATACGCGCAAAATCGCAGACCAGATCGAAGTGATTCGACCGGTGCCGGATGGATTTTACCCGCCGGTCATAGAAGGCTCCGACGAGACGCTTCGCACAAGCTGTTACGAAAAAGCACACTTGATCTATGGAGAGACACTGCCGGAAATCTTGGAAACGCGGCTGGAGAAAGAATTAAATTCCATTATCAACAACGGATATTCCATCATGTATATCACCGCGAAGGAGCTTGTTGCGGAATCGGCCCGAAACGGGTACCAGGTAGGCTCGCGTGGCTCCGTCGGATCATCCGTTGCAGCGTTTATGGCTGGCATCACGGAGGTAAATTCCCTGCCGGCGCACTATCGGTGCGACAAATGCCATTATTATGAATTTCATGAAAACGAGGGTTTTGACTGTGGTTTTGACATGCCGGAGAAAATCTGCCCGAATTGCGGCACACCGCTGATCCGGGACGGCTATGATATTCCGTTTGAAACATTCCTGGGCTTCAAAGGAGATAAGGTGCCGGATATTGATCTGAACTTTGCATCTGCTGACCAGCCAAACGCACATAAATATACGGAAGTTCTGTTCGGGAAAGGCAAAGTGTTCCGTGCAGGTACGATCGCGGGCCTTGCCGATAAATCGGCGCGTGGCTATGTGCTGAAATATTTGCAGGAACGTGGAAAGCAAGCTTCCAATGCGGAAATCAACCGGCTTGCCAGCGGTTTTGAAGGGGTGCGCAAAACAACGGGACAGCACCCAGGAGGAATCATCGTAATCCCACGTGACAAAGAAATCTATGATTTTACACCCGTGCAGCATCCGGCAGAAAAAGAAAATTCTGACACGATTACGACACACTTTGACTATCATTTTCTGCATGACAACATTTTAAAACTGGACATACTGGGACATGATGGCCCTGCCATGCTGAAACTACTAGAAGAGTATACGGGAATAAACAGCCTGACGGTGGATATCAACGACCACGACATGCTGTCGCTCTTCAACTCCTCCAAAGCATTGGGGCTCAAAGAGGAATTGCTCAAGAAGCCGATCCCGCTCGGTACACTTGGAATTCCGGAGATGGGAACGAATTTCGTAACAAAGATGTTGCTCGAAACAAAGCCATCCTCTATTTCCGAACTTGTAAGAATTTCGGGGCTTTCCCACGGGACAGACGTTTGGAACGGAAACGCGCAGACGCTGATCAAGGAAGGCACTTGCACTCTGTCACAGGCAATTTGCTGCCGAGACGATATTATGTTATACCTGATTAATAAACAGCTGGACAAAAAAATGTCTTTCGACATTATGGAATCCGTGCGAAAGGGAAAAGGCTTGAAACCGGAATGGGAAGCTGCCATGAAGGAACACGAGGTGCCACAATGGTATATCGATTCCTGTAAGAAAATCAAATATATGTTCCCGAAGGCGCATGCCGTAGCATATGTGACACTTTCCCTACGGATCGCATGGTATAAACTTTACCAGCCCGTCGCATATTATGCTGCCCGTTTTTCTTTAAAGCTCGATGATTTCGACGGCGCTTCCATGATCCACGGCCTCGATCGAATGTATGGTAAAATGGCAGTGCTAAACTTGATCAACGGGCCGGACGACGCAGATC
>PPYF01220251.1_pt1 | contig 15962 bp, 11 predicted proteins | sample 1559871 | NCBI WGS metagenome assembly PPYF01 (sample SAMN08240021, study PRJNA423297) | Human gut metagenome, whole genome shotgun sequencing project.
AGGATCTTCCGGTGATTCCGCTGTGGAACGACAACGTCGCCGCCGCGTCCGCGACGAACGTGAAGAACGTGTCGTTCGACTACACCAACCTGCCTACCTACAACACCATCACCAAGTGACGGCTTCGTTGTGACGTTTTGCTGCCAATCGGCAACGAAAAACGAGTGGGGGTTCGAATCCTTAATGGATTCGAACCCCCACTCGGCGTTTTGCAGCCGTTTCGTTTATTTGCTTACGGCGTCAAACCTATGGCGTCAGCTCTGCACGTAGCTGCCCTTCGGGGACTTCCAACCGCAGTTCATCATCTCGCTGTTGAACACCATCGCACCGTCGCCATGGGCGGGGACGACGATCATGCCACCGTCGCCGTGGTGACGGGCCACACCGTCCAGCGCGGCCTTCGCAGCCTCGACCGGATCTTCCTTGGCATACAGCACACGGTCGGAAACCTGGTGTGCGGCGACTTCCTTGACGAACGCCTCACCGATGCCGGTGCAGGAGATCGCAACGGAATCGTTGTTGGCGTAGGTGCCGCAACCCGGCAGTGGCGAATCGCCAACACGGCCCGGCATCTGGTTGGTGATGCCGCCAGTGGAGGTGCCGGCTGCGATATTGCCGGACGCGTCACGTGCGACGGCGCCGATGGTGCCATGCTTCTCCCATTCGTCGCCATTGGACTGCGCCTCACGCAGGGATTCCTGACGGGCCGGGGTGATGAAGTACTCGCTGTCGCACAGTTCGATGCCCCACTCCTTGAGCAGGTTATCGCCCGGCTTGGCGAACATGACGTGCTTGGTCTTCTCCTTGATGGCGCGCGCCACATTGATCGGGTTCTTGGACGTGGTCAGACCGCATGCGGAGCCGACTTCGCCGTCAACGCCAGTCATCAGGCAGGAATCCATGGACACGATGCCTTCGCTCGTCAACGCGGCACCACGGCCAGCATTGAATTCGGGAGCATCCTCCATGACACGAATGGCCGCGCAGACGGCATCCTCGGCCGGAGCGCCCTGTTCCAGCAGCGCATAGCCGGCTTCAAGGGCCCTGTTCAGATCCTGCTCCACCTGGGCGCGACGTTCCGGCGTGTCCTTCTTGCCGCGATTGCCAGCGCCTGCGTGGATCACCAGAAGGATCCCATCCGGATCAGCCTGGGCAACCCGGACCGTCGACTGCGGCAATGCTGCTTCGTTTGTTGACATCTTCTCTCCTTCAGATATCTCGCTTATGTTTGACATTCGCAGATATCTTACGCCGGTGGCGGCAACGAAGCGCCCGACATGTGCAAAAGCGATGCCGTCGCGCCGTTACGCAATCAAAAACATATCGAAGCACGACTGCGTCCTTTCTTACGTTTCATACTTTTGCAAATCGCAATCTCGTATTTCATGATGCTCCTCCGTTGGTAGTGCCAGTATGTGTCAAGCGCATCGTTCCCCGGACAAAATCACGTTCTTAAGCAAAGCCACGCTTGTAAATCGGAACCACAAGTCGTTGTGGCCCCTACGGATTCATGTATATCGAAATGGCTGAAATTATTATCCATCGCAAAAACTCTCGTAAGCAACACCTATCGAGATAAATGTAGCTTATTTTAACGTTAGCTACACTTATGCGGATAAGTGTAGCTAACGCACATGCGATGCGACTGATAGATTGGCAAATACAATCATCCCCGCATGTGCGGGGAACACTTGAAACGCTGGCGCAGCTTGTTTTCGAGCGCGGGATCATCCCCGCATGCGCGAGGGACACCTGCCGAGTGGCTGGTAGTCCTGCATGTCGTGGGGATCATCTCCGCATGTGCGGGGAACACGGTGCCGTGGTGGTAGAATTGGATTGCTCGAAGATCCCACGCGACCAGCTTTCAAGACTGGAACATCAGTCGGGGGGTTATCTTCGGGCTTTCTATTTCAGTTGGATCTGATGCAGTCCCGATATGTCGAGCACCCATAACTCGCGGATATGTGTTTCGTGCCGTTGGAGATCATCCCCACATGTACGGGGAACACACAATCTGGGCGCCTGACGTCCAAATTTAAGTGGGATCATCCCCGCACGTGCGGGGAACACAGCACCGTTACCATATCGCCGTTGTTATCCGTGGGATCATCCCCGCATGTGCGGGGAGCACCAGTGTATGTTTCCTGGGCAAGTTCCTCGTCGGGGATCATCCCCGCATGTGCGGGGAGCACTTCAACTGCGAGGAAGTCGCACTGATGCGCGTGGGATCATCCCCGCATGTGCGGGGAGCACCGTAACATAATCGCTTGCATTTGCGTGTCGCTAGGATCATCCCCGCATGTGCGGGGAGCACGTCGACCCCGACAACCCGGAATCCGACCCAATGGGATCATCCCCGCATGTGCGGGGAGCACTCAAGTGCGGCTTCGCCGCCGTCCCTGGACTGAGGATCATCCCCGCATGTGCGGGGAGCACAGGAGTGGTTTTAATGCGCTTTTTTCCTAACGGGATCATCCCCGCATGTGCGGGGAGCACGAAAAGATTCTCCTCTACGGAGATGCCATTCCGGGATCATCCCCGCATGTGCGGGGAGCACCTTGACGCTGGCAGTGAGCAGAAGCCGTGCCCGGGATCATCCCCGCATGTGCGGGGAGCACTTCGATCCGGTCGAATCGGGGGTCAGGATCGCGGGATCATCCCCGCATGTGCGGGGAGCACCTTGACCCTGCTTGCGGCGGGAGAATGTTCTGGGGATCATCCCCGCATGTGCGGGGAGCACCAACCCCCTAGCGTTCTCAAGACCACGGAACCGGGATCATCCCCGCATGTGCGGGGAGCACTCGAGGAACGAGGCGAAGTCCTGCTCCCACCGGGGATCATCCCCGCATGTGCGGGGAGCACACATACAGGACGCGCCGATAGCCCCTAAGAAGGGGATCATCCCCGCATGTGCGGGGAGCACCTTTTGCTCGGGAGCGGTCAGCCACATGGCCTGGGATCATCCCCGCATGTGCGGGGAGCACAATCTTCGGCCGGCGTGCAAGCACTGCAATTCGGGATCATCCCCGCATGTGCGGGGAGCACCATCCGTCGCCATGCGGTCGCGCGTCGCCGCCGGGATCATCCCCGCATGTGCGGGGAGCACATGTCGCCGGCACGGCACCGGTCCAGAAGCGCGGGATCATCCCCGCATGTGCGGGGAGCACGAGGGGCAATGGTGCATGCCCGACTGGGATTCGGGATCATCCCCGCATGTGCGGGGAGCACCGAATCGTCGGGCCACTCGGCTAGACGGTAGGGGGATCATCCCCGCATGTGCGGGGAGCACACCTTGGACAATGCCTTCACCGCGTCGTCGCTGGGATCATCCCCGCATGTGCGGGGAGCACCAGCCGGGCGACATCATCGTGGATTACGACCGGGGATCATCCCCGCATGTGCGGGGAGCACTTGTTCGGCGGAACGTTCGATTTCTGCCATATGGGATCATCCCCGCATGTGCGGGGAGCACTGATAGAAGGCGTTCCAAGTGTTTTGAATATCGGGATCATCCCCGCATGTGCGGGGAGCACACTTCGAAAATAGCATAATTCCAAGGAAAAGAAAGGACAACTGGCTGTTTTTCATTCAGTTTCGTTTTGAAAATTTCCTTGCCTTTCGGTATTTGCTCGCATTACTCCATCCTTTTCTAGGAGTGCCAACAAAGGATCCTTCTTTTGCTTCCTTAGGACGTTTGATCAATTGCAATCCATCGCAATCGACCGGTGACCAGTCAGCCCCATACACCTTAAAAGCCATATGCTGCTCATTTCTGGCCGAATAAACCATTACGGCACGACCATCCCTGAGCAAATCAATGATTCTCTCCCATAACCTATCTCGAATTCGAGCATCGATATGTCCCACAAAAACTCCTGGGGCTATCTCAAGCAACCAACGAGTGAGATCACCCCGCAATCCCACAGGACAAGCAGTCAGCACAATCACTACCATGTCCCACCATCCCATTCGTCATTATCCGAGTAGGACTTGCCTGCAGAAACCTCGCCCTGCTTATCATCCCAAAGCCCAACATGATCTGATTCAAAAACATCATCCTCGAGTTCTGAAGTCCCCAACAAGTATCTAATGTCTTTCGTCATCCGCTTCATCAAGCTAAGGTCATAAATCGCATCTCGAATATTGTGCCGTACAGCGGAACCGATATCTTCAGGTTTTGCAGCCACCGTTTCGAACGCAACCGGAATCGATAGTTCAGCCTTGTACAAATCAGCAATGTCGTACACAAAAGAACGCTCATGTCCGACATGTACAAAACCCAAACCTGGAGAACATCCCAAAGCAACAATCGCAGCATGTGCCAAACCGTACAGACACGTGTTGGCAGCGGACAATGCTTTGTTAATCTCGGAACCAGCATCGAAATCATCATGGTCATATGTCCGCTTATCCCATTCCACACCGGTCCGTTCGGAACATTCACGATAAACTCGTCTGATACGAGCACCTTCCCGACCTCGTAACTGCTGCATCGTCAATCCGCTCACATCCTCACCCGGGAATCGCATCTGATACATCATGCGAGCAACAGATAATCTTTTACGCGTGTTAGAGACCAATTCAGCTTGTTTCTGCAATAACGCAGATGAATGCGTCAACGGCTTACCAAAAGCATACATACGAACGCCTCGTTCCCCCACCCAAATTACCGTCGCGCCATTTTCACCGATGACGGTCATTGCCTGATGAGTCACCCGAGCCCCAGGACCAAGCATCAGCACGCTTAACGCCGCTGCCGGCACATGTATAACACCAGTGACATCAGTCACCGTAATCGCATTATCATCACGTCCAATAGTGCAATGCTCGAAATACGCAAAGGACAGCCTATCCTCCACCCGAACAAGATCCTGAATTTCCGGTGGAGGCGTGCCAAGAGTGGAACGGCGCCTTTCCGAGATTTTCGCGTCTGACGTTTTCCTCGCAGCTTCTTCCGAAGACATTTCAGAAGGAGCCATCTCAAAATCGGCGCCGTCCTCCCCCAGCTCATCATTCATTCAGCATTACTCCTTGTTTCCGGCGCGATGGTCAGCAATCCGCATCCAAAACCTTTCGCCCTTCCAATCCCTTCGCACAAAGCGTCACGGAACAGTTTCGTGTCGATCACTTCCAGACGTCCTTCGAAAACAGCTGTGACCAAGGTAACCGTCGCGCCACCACGCTTGAACTGTTCCTTATGCCGCTCTTTGACCACCACATTGGGCTGCCCATATTCGTCTTCAAGAATTCTGAAGCCGTGAACCACGGAACGATCAACCAGCCACTGCAGTTGTTGGCTGGCTGTGACATGACCTTGCACTTTACCCACAATGCCATCCGAACGATGACGACGTCCCTTGTCTACACCCGCCTTTCGAGCCGGATTCGCACGAAGTTTGAAATGCCACTGCTGGCCTTTGGTGACACGGTCAAGCAATGCATCGTAGTTCTTGGTTTCCCACTCTGCATGCATGGGCCACCCCGCCTGCTCAACGATATGTGTAAAATCCGGCTTTTGAGGGCTTACCACATACAACCAGACGCCACCGTCTTGCCCTAAAGAGTCCAATCGCCACAGAATTCGTCCATCATCCGTTCTGCGAACGGCATCAGGAGGAAAAGCAGCTTCCACTGCGGCATGCAGCTTATATGGAGAACCGATAAGTTGACGAGCGCCATATCGCACTTTATTTAAAGGAATTCTCGAGATAAACATCGTCGTCCCCTCTAGATGAAACTCATAGGATCAGCTTCCCCCGTAGAATCGAAGGAAGGTGGTTTCTCTGTATTGTCACCGACATTTTCAGATGCGTCCGGATTGGGGATACGGTACCGATAAACAACGCGATCCGCATATTTGCGGCCGGTCGAGCTAAAGCTCAGTGGAAGGTCGGATTGCACGGATGTGTCCTCCCCTTCCATTGCATCACATACAATCTCCAAATCGGGCTGCCGATAACGTCGGCGATACCATTTTGCAGCATGCCAAGGTTCAGAGTCTAATGCCTGACGAACATCCGCATACTCATCGTGGATACCCAGCGATAACGGATAGTCAGGAGGACATGATCGTCTTCCCAGAAACAGTGGCCATTTAGGCGTATGAATCGCCTGGTCTAGGGTTTCCAACAATTCTCGTTTCGCACCTAGTGCCACCAGAAAACGCGCATCTGATAGGTAATATCGGTAGGTCAGCGGCATCTCCTTGTCGAATCGATTGGAATTTCGTTTCCGTGTCATGGATTTCTCCGTCTGCAGATCTCGAATTATTCTGCCGCGTTGCTCGATACGCACGCCAAACGACAATCCCAACAAATCCTCTATGGAATCTTCTCGGTTACGCCCCTGGGCTGAGGCCAACATGCCAATCACGCCACTTTTGGTCGGCTCATTACGAGTCTCACGGCGAACGAAGCGCGAGGAATCCCCCCATGACTGCAATGGCCCAGCCAATTGCAATAATAGAACGCTCATAACATTCTCCTTCCGAATATCATGCGGAATATGCGGCGTTCAGCGTTTCCTTCAAGCTCTGCTCGAGGTCCGGCAATGAAACCTGCTCACACCATTCATTCAAAGAGGACACCGCCCCACCAGTTGCAACATACCAAGCTTTCACCGGCTCTTCGCCATAATTCACGCGGATATCGTTCAGACGCTCTCCCAAACGCTCCACACCTTGACGGGAAACGGAGATACCGTCCTTACGCCTCACTGGATCTTCAAATGCGTCGGCGGCGCTAATTGGCTGAGATTCCCGAAGCGTCACCACGACATCCTCAGGCAGGGTATGGTTTGCAAACGTGTTCTGCTTGCCGGACGGCATGGATTTGACGAAAGCCTCGACAAAAGCAACCACGCCTTCCACCGTAGCGGAATCGTCCTGCAACTGATCGCGCAACACATCAATGTTCACCGTTGCATATCGGTACAACGTCGAGGAGTTGAATCCGACGGTGTCAATCATGGCAGCACCGGCATTGTCTTCCGATGCACAATCATCGACCGCCGTGAAATAGTCATATTCTGGCGTAATCTGATCGATAGAGAAGGCATGGGCAACCTGCGCCGAAGCATCAGTATTCAAATCCGGAGCATCAGCCAACATGCGTCCAAACAGAGCGATATCGACAGCTTGGGGACCATGGAAGATCGCAGAAACTTCCTTCTTCATCTTGGAAACGTCCTCACCCTCATCAAAAGCAGCAATCGCCAAATCAGCAAGCTTATCGATCTCATTGTTTGCGATGAAAATCAGATAGTCGGTCGCCAGAGAGCCCTTATCTGCGCCCGCACGATCCGAAGCCTTGACTTTGAAACCTGCCGCAGCCATCACCTTCTGTGCCAGCCCCTCGGCGGACTCCGCCAAATCAGGACGCTTCGACGTAATGGAATCAGCAATCAACGTCACAACACCTTTGGTGCGCTTGCCTAACTTACTACTATCCAACATATCTCCGAAGACGCCGCGCATAGCACGTTTCCAAGCTTGGCTGGAGACTCGCGACCTTAACGCGCCTCCGACATATGCGGTCTTCGGACTACCGGTATCATCTCGGTTGATGTTGCTCGGCGGAACCTGCTGAATGCAATGAATGTCCATGAACATAATGATTTCCCTCATTTCTTAGTTGATTAAAAACGATTGTCTTGAAAGTATTTTTATTAATCGGAATCATTCACCGATTGTTGTTGGAAGATTGTTTCGAATAGTAGTAATCACGACCCCAACTTTGAAATACTTTTCCCCGCTGGCTGGGCAGCTGAATCAGATATAGGTCGCGCGCCAGAGAACCGTAGTCGATTTGAACATCGGCACCGCGCATCAACATGATGAGTGTCCGAACGCCACGGACAACCCCATTGAAATCGGACGCACTTTCCACAACCCGGAGTCGGCGTAAAACACCTTTTGCCTGTTCCGGATCGGGAGTAATTCTTCTGCATGCGCGACCAAACGTCATTCGGGAACTAGGGTCAGTTTGATACTTTTGAGCGACCCCCTGCCCTTTTGACTGCTGATGCACCGCATACAATTCCAATGCGACCTTGACCGCATTGACCTGACGATCGAATTCCGGCGAATCGTCCGCCGGAGCTTCAAGCTCCTGCGGCCACTGAGCGAACAGTTCTTCACCAATTGACATCCAGGTTGGAGCGGTTCCATCCAAGTCCCGGCGCAATCGGGCCAACCTGGCACGACTCCTCGCGTTACTGCCACTTTCTGCGGTGTATTCACGCTGCAAATCGAAAATCAATTTAGCTGCATATTTGCCTACCGCATTCGCTCTGTCAAATACAGATGGCGTCATCTTCACATACCTCCTTTGTTCGGACGAGATGCGTCTTTCTCCTCAAGGAATCCAAGTTCCTTGTTCAGTTTGGATTGGAACAGCAATTGTGCACGGGATGCCCCCATCACACCCACGACACCCGATTCATGCTCACCGAAAACGGGCACGGAAGATTGATCCAAATATTCCCACCCCATTTGCAACAACCGGCGATGGATTTCGTCTTTCCAAGCATTTGCATACTCAATTGGGTCCTGTGTCTCATCGAAAGCCGCCAATTCATCACGAAACAGCCCATCAAGATCCGCATATGCCCATTCTCGAACTTGTTCCGCTGTTTCCGTGGACTTTCCCTTATCCCCTGAAGCCGCACGAAGGTTCCGAACGAATTGAGACAAAGCCAGAACCGCGCCATCGGTGCATTTGACCACATCCAACACTGATGCGATGCCGGAATAATCGTGACGGAACATCACGGAATTCAAGGAAAGCGTATCGTCAATTCCCGTTTCGAATACACTGCTTTGCGTGCCATATGTCATCCCTTGAGCGTGGATGGTTACCAGATCAAGCACATGTTTCTCCGACTCGAGGATCTCAGTGCGAATCTCTTCGAGCCATCGGATAAGACCCGGCCGCGAATCCCCCTCATCGCTTGCACAAAGAATGGGCTCCAAACCACGCCATAACGCTTTACCAGCATCATGCACAACTGGCATATGCGGAGGCGCAGGCAATCCAAGCTTCTTCTGTTGGGTAACGCTACTTCGCCAAGCAGTCATTTTTTCAAAAACGTCAGTATTGTAAGGCGCAACAACATCGCCGTAGCACGACATGATGCCAATGATCCTCGCGTTATCCTCGCTTGGAACCAATCGAACACGCCGAGATTGCCACGTCATTGCCTGAACCGGCCCCACGAATCTGTTTTGGTCATTTAAATCAGTCGACGGCGGATCCTCCCGTTCCCATACTGGAATGTCCTGATTATTGCCGAACAGCCGATAACGTTCAGAATCGAACTTCGTGTCATACAAAACCCAGTTGAGCATCAGCGTCTCGAAAAGGTTCCGCCCTTCCGCATATAGACCACCAATGCCGCCAAGCCAACCCGTTCCCAACATTCCTTTGGGCGCATAGACCTTTCCCTTATTGACATGGGTGTTACCCTCCACCGGGGTTTTGATTCCCGCAGTATCGTACGCCTGTAAGAACACCAGCCATCGAGCGGCTTCTGCCGGCAAAAGGCTATCTGCCGCGCGTAAATCGCGCATCGAAAATAGGTACTTGTCGGGCTTGGGCACGTCCGCAATCATCTCCGACACCGGAGAATACGGCTTTGACCCCACATACTGTAGACCAGGCACCTGGAAGAACGGCCTCTCCCCCAACAGGAAGAAACGATCCGCCCACTCATCGAAGTAATAATCCAGAGCATCCTCGTTGAATTGTCCGGAAGAATAAATTCCTTCCCAAAGTTCACGCATCTGTTCCTCATCTGCACCATCAATGCAGTAAGCGCGATACATGATTGCAAGAAGAAACCGCATCAAAGGAAGCTTCTGCTGCGGAATATCCCCAGACAGTTCCTTAATCTTTGGAGCGTCCAGAAAAATTTCACGCAACGATATCTCGGCTGGGTGTCCATCCAGATAAGAAACTGGTATCCAATGCTCATCCAGCAGAGAAAAGACATTATCCGTCATCGAAATCCCTTTCTCCATCGTCTTTGATTTTGTCTTTATCTGAAAAGATACACCTTCCACCAATCTATGTCAACATGAATATATTCGAATGTATAAAAAATGAGGTTACAGTTCAGCAAATTTCGTTATCAGAAAACTGCCGAACTCATCCCCGCATCAGCGGGGAACACTATGCATCCCGATATTTTCATGGGATCATCCCGAAATGAGGACATTTCAATTATCCTCTTTTCTGGAATATGTCAATCCGGTATCACGCGAATACCTTATTTCATAACCGCATAATTCATCGGACACGAAACCATCTGCATCCCCGTGCAGGAACAATGCGAGTTTTCCCGCAAGCCATGGCGAGTCCTGCCAACAAGCCACATCGTCAGCGCATGCTTCCTCCAATGAAGCAATCAGCGCATCGACCCTATCCGGCATGCACAGTCCCATTGGCAATCTCACCGCGCACTGCACTGCGATTTTTGCTACCGTATCATCAGGAATGACAGTCGTCGGGACGATAGACCCCTTCTCCACATCAGCATGCTCATCCCCCACCCAAGGAAGCAAATGAATCCCATCATCGCATTTGCGCAGCAGCAGAACCTCTACCGTATCCTGTGTGTCACGTACCGCACGCTGCCCTTCGTCCTCATTGACTTCATCGACTTGCGGCAAGAACCAATTAACCAGAGAACGCCTCTGATTCATCGACCCCACTGACTGCAACAAATACGTGCCGGCTTTCTGCTGCTTCTGCACACGTTTTAAATCACGCTTCTCACAGGCATCATCATATTGCGGCAGCCACATGTGAGGCAGGAAACCGTGCGGATCGTTCCCATATGCACTTCGTACAGTACGCGCAATGTCTTGGGGCAGCTGTTGCGCACAGGAAGCCCCTGCGGCAGTTAAATCCAAAACCGCAAGCGACTCCATCAAAGCCGCGGCATCATATACGGAGTCCGCGCCTCTGGAGAATTTTGGACCTTCATTATTCCATGCCTCAACACCACGGATATAGCACGTTGCAGTTTGCAACGATACAGGGCGATCACATTCGCCATCACCTCGACGATGACGATGAACTCTTCCCAGACGTTGCATGATCAAATCGACTGGTGCGATATCGGTTACCAATGCATCGAAATCGATATCCAAGGACTGCTCCAGCACCTGCGTACCCACCACGACGAGTTTCCCAGGACGTTTTCCATTTCCGATTGTGGCATCGGGCCCTAATAAATCACGAAGTTCTCGTTCGTTGGACATGCGATCAATATCCATGAAACGGGAATGAGTCAGCCTCACACAATCGCGACCGCAGTGATTTCCCAACAATTCAGCCGCATGCTGCGCTCGACCAACCGTATCGCAAATCACGCCGATACAACCGCCATCCACAAGCAAAGCATCCATCAAATCAAGCAAAGCCGTATCATCGTCATCGACGAGTCTGCATTGGACTTTCATCGACCTTCCTGATGGCTTTACATCCGCATGTTTGGTCTCATGCCCGTCTGTGTACGTCAACAGCGGATATGCATTTGAAATTAGCCGCAGCTTTTCTGCAGTTCCTTTTTCACACGACATTTCAGAATTAGCAGTATGGTTTATGTGATGCGTATTCGAAGCATTCCTGGCACGTAACTGTTCCAAAATACTTACCTTAGAAGCTTTCCTAGGTTCAGTATCGCACCATCCCTTCAGATACGCCTCAACCATTGCGTTGCGCTGACATTCCGGCAATGTTGCGGATAACAAAATGACCGGAGTCCGATATCCGCCAAGCCATTCCAATGCCATCTTGAGGTACTCCTGCATATAGGCGTCATAGGCGTGGCACTCATCGATAATGACTACTTTGTTAGCCATCGCAAGCTGGCGTAACACCACATGCTTCATCTGCAAGGCACTCATCAATACCTGATCAACAGTGCAAACCAAGAAGTTAGCGAGCGCACCTTTCTTACGCCCCCAAAGCCAGTCGGATACAACAGTTTCCGGAGGCACATCGATTTGCTTCTTCTTTCGATTCTGCGACGACTCTTGTTTGACGTCATCCTGGTCAACAGAGGAAAAACGGCGATGCGAAGCGGCAATAATACCACGAAAATCATTGTTCAGCTGTGCTTTGCCATGCGCCAACCACACCGTTTTCTCATTGTCAAAATCGCAGGACGGCAACGCTTCCAACCAGCGACGCACTCGAGTAAACATAGCGTCCGTGGTAGCCATCGTTGGCAATGCCACGCATACACCACCACGTCCGGTACGTTGTGCCAGTATTTCAGCGGCCGCGAGCGCCGCTTCCGTTTTTCCTTCGCCCATGGGTGCCTCAATCACCATGAGTCCCGGCTGCCTTGTGTCGCGTGCGATTCGGACGGCTTCTTCTTGGACAGGACGAACCTTCGCACCTTCAGGAAGGGTGAACCGTGTCGCAAAAAGGTCTTGGCAGGATGAAGGAATGCCTTCCGGCACCCACGCATGCGGTAGCTGCACACATGACCATGCCCTGTCCGCGCGGATGCGGAGGCCCGACCACGATTGGATATCGTCTTCTTCCCCACTCTCCGAGAAGAAAAAGTCTTCATCTTCATCCGCCCATGGCTCGGTTCTTACCAGGGGAAACATATCTTCATCGCTGTTACTGGCAATCCAGTCGGCCATAATGACCAGTCCTGTCATCAGCACGGCGGACTGGACGCTGAATCTTCTTTCAGAAAGATCTTCCCATTCTTTTTCTTCAATGCCAGCAATATTTGCAACAAAATCTATGAGCTCATCCTGAGTACTCACCCACGCTTCAGAATCCAATCCAACATTGGTTTTCCTATTTTTCTCTTCGTCAATTTTACTTTTGTCTGGTGGGGTGCCATGATGCCCTCCAACCACGCAGGCATACTGACGTGCAGCTTTTCTCTCCCAACCTCGGACTCGCAGGAGATATCCCTCAAGAATGATCTCTCCTGCGATGGGATGTGTGGGATGATTGGTACCTCGCAAGCCAGCTATCATAGGCAATCCGGCCCGTTCGGCTTTCCAAGCGAAACTTCCCGCTTCCGGACCGAAAGTAATGGATTTTGCTTGGAATACCGGCGTGGCTTTGCCTATGTCATGTATGCCTGCCATGAAAATCATGAGTTTTCGAGCAAGAACCTCATCGTTTCCAAGGTCTCCAACTATTACCGCTTTCGTGCCCTGCGGAACCCACGTATCCCATATTTTTGACGCCATTGCCGCGGAATCAACCATATGCACATACAGCGGCAACCATTCAGAGTCATCAATACGATTTGTTTTGCCCCATAACGCTTTCGCGCCATCAGACAAAGCAACGCGGTCATCACGCACAGAAGAGTTCATGCCCGATTCGGCACCCATCAGTGCCACCTTTCCCATATCCGAAGCGACATCGCCCCTGCATCATATGTTCTTCGCTGTATGTCGACGCGTAATCGCAACCCCCATCAATCACAACAACGCACCTGAAACTGATTATAAATCACCCTAGCCAACTCCTATGTAACAGTCGCCATACTTTCGAAACAAAAAGTCGCTCCGCGGAATGCAACATCTGTTCAATGGTTAAGTGGTTTTTCATACCGTGAAGCATCGCTTTAAACAGCAGCGTTACCGTTCATTCCCCTTCGAAGATAAAAAAGCCGGGAACGGGAACGACGGTTGAAACCGACGAACCCGACTCCCGGCATCGCGACTGCTTCTCAAAGATGTGTGCTTGACTCACATGGATGGTACTGAGAACCATTCGCTTGCGATCTGCTTCCGCGCACGTGCCGGCACGACGTAAATACGTCGCAGGCACACGGCAGACACAAATCAAGTCTGTATAAATCTTCCAGCCGGTGTAAAAGCCAGCCGAAAAGCCACAGGCTACTCTAGTCGCACGGTCGAATAATCACAAATCGATCGCAAAACCATGGAACAGCATACGCATCCATGTTTTGTTACCCGGACATGGAGGTTACGGTAACAAAATGCGGAAAAGCGAGCCAGAAGCCGAAGGTTAGGACTGAAGGAATACAGACTGAAGGAATACAGACTGAAGGATATAGGGTGGGACAACGACGTGAAAGGGGTCCTGCCGTTTAAACGGCAGGACCCCTTCGCATCAAGACGAAATCAGCCCAATCAAGCCAAATCCGCACAACCCGGTCAATTCAGCCAAACCAACCCAATCCCAACCGGATCGCACCAACCAATTCGGCCAATCCGGTCGACTTAGTTGAATCGACCAAGCGGAATCAGCCCAACTGATTCACCCCAACCAAAATCAGGCCTTGGCAACCTCGATGGCGAGCTCGGAGCCTTCGGCGCCGGCAACAACGTCAAGCGAGTCGGCGAGCGTGTCGGCGGACACGAGATCGCGGAACTGCTCGACCTTCGCCACGTCGCCGGCCGGAACGGTCAGCTTCAGCGCGATATGGTCGGAGACCTCGAGACCGGCGGCCTTACGGGCGTCCTGCACGGAGCGGATTACGTCGCGGGCGTAGCCTTCGGCAACCAGATCGTCGTTCAGCTCGGTGTCGAGGATCACGAAGCCGCCGGTCGGCAGGGCCGCGGACACGGAGTTGGCGGCCTCTTCGGCGTTCTGCTCCTCCACGCTGTTGATCAGCTCGTACTCGCCCTCTTCCAGCGTAATGTCGCCGTTCGGGGTCTCGCACACCGGAGCGCCGGAAGCGTCCACATGCCATGCGCCGGACTTGGAGGCCTTGATGGCGAACTGCACGTCCTTGCGCAGGCGCTTGCCTGCAACGCGGGCGTTCACGCGCAGCTCGTGGATGATCTTCAGGCCCTGGGAGCCCGCATCCTCAAGCGTGCACAGCTCCACGTCCTTGACGTTGAGTTCGGACTTCAGAATCTCGTCGTACGCGGCCACGGCGGCGGTATCCTCCACCACCACGGTGAGCTTGCTCAGCGGCTGGCGCACGCGGATCTGCTTCGCCTTACGCATGGACAGGGTGCTGGAGACGACCTCGCGCACCTTTTCCATGGCGTTCACCAAAGCCGGATCGTCGACGAGCACGCGGCCAAGTTCGGTGGCTTCGCCGGTCTTCTCGTCGGCCAGGAACGGCCAGTCGGCCAGATGCACGGATTCGCCTCCGGTCAGGCCGCGCCACACGGATTCGGCTTCCATCGGGGCAAGCGGCGCAAGGACGCGCATGAACACCTCAAGCACGGTGTACAAGGTGTTGAACGCGTTGGCGTCCTCGTTCCAGAAGCGGTCGCGGTTGTTGCGGATGTACCAGTTGGTGATCATGTCGATGAAGTCGGACACGGCGTCGCATGCATCGGAGATCAGGAACTGGTCCAGCGAGGACTGGGTCTTTTCGACCAGTCGGTGGGTACGGGCCAGCAGGTAACGGTCCATTTCCGGCAGCGATGCAACTTCGTCGGCGCGAAGCTTGCGCGCGTCGTACCCGGCCGCGTTCGCGTACAGCGTGAAGAAGTAGTAGGAACTCCACACCGGCAGCATGACCTGGCGGACGGTGTCGCGGATGCCATCGGCGGTGACGATAAGGTTGCCGCCGCGCAGGATCGGCGAGCTCATGAGGAACCAGCGCATGGCGTCGGAGCCGAAGTCGTTGAACACGCCGTTCACGTCCGGATAGTTGCGCAGATGCTTCGACATCTTCTGTCCGTCGGAGCCGAGCACTATGCCGTGGCAGATCACGTTCTTGAACGCCGGCCTGTCGAACAGGGCGGTGGCCATGACGTGCTGCACGTAGAACCAGCCACGGGTCTGGCCGATGTATTCCACGATGTAGTCGCACGGGAAGTGCTGTTCGAAGGTTTCCTTGTTTTCGAACGGATAGTGGTACTGGGCGAAGCTCATCGAACCGGATTCGAACCAGCAGTCCATCACGTCGCTGATGCGGTGCATGTGGCTCTTGCCGGTCGGATCGTCCGGGTTGACGCGGGTCAGCTCGTCGATGTACGGGCGGTGCAT
>PPYF01621407.1_pt1 | contig 15954 bp, 10 predicted proteins | sample 1559871 | NCBI WGS metagenome assembly PPYF01 (sample SAMN08240021, study PRJNA423297) | Human gut metagenome, whole genome shotgun sequencing project.
CCCCCCCCGTTATCATTTCGACGACCGTGAGCGCCACGATCTTCAAGTCGGTGGCCACGCCACGCTTCGCGATATACTCCAAGTCGCGGCGGACCATGCCGTCAAAGTCGGTGTCGTTGCGGTCCGTAACCTGCCACCAGCCGGTGATGCCTGGCTTAACAGCAAGGCGCTGCAGGTCGTACTCTGTATACTCAGCCACCTCGTTCGGTAGCGGCGGGCGCGGTCCCACGACGGACATCTGGCCCAGGAACACGTTCAGGAACTGCGGGAACTCGTCGATGGAGTGCTTGCGGATGAACTTACCGATCTTGGTGACGCGCGGGTCCTCCCTCATCTTGAACATGGCGCCGGCGATCTCGTTCTGCTCCCTGAGGTCGGCGAGGCGCTCGTCGGCGTCCCTGTACATGGAGCGGAACTTCCACATGCGGAAGGTGGACAGGCTGCCGTCGGGGCGGGTCTGGCCCACGCGGATCTGGCTGTAGAACGGGTTGCCCTCGCTCTCCAGGCGGATGGCAGCGGCCAAAATCAGGCTCGGAACGGCGATGACAGCCAGCACGCAGCCGCTGAACACGATGTCAAACGCGCGCTTCACGGCACGATAGGCCAGGCGCGAGCGGTCCCAGTCCATGATGGATTGCATGGCCCTGTAGCGGCCGGCGCCCTCACGCCGGTCCATGGCCTGAGCGATGAGCGCCGCCCCCGCGGGCGCATCCGTTGCATATTGAGGTTTATCCGACACGTTCTCTTCCAACACTTCGTCCCCCGGTCGGGGACCCTCCCTGTTCTGTGTAGCGATCGCCCGCAGCTAGGCGATCGCCTTTTTAAGGTTGCGCATGACGCGCTGCTCGGCCGAAAGCACGGCAAGGCCAACGCGCGTAGTTACGCATCGGCCGCACAGGTCGAGCTCCAAATAAGCAGTGCTCTTGCGTCTGTTAATGGTTTTGATAAGGCCTTCGTGGCCCAGCAGCGGACCTGCCGTCACTACGACCTGGTCACCGTCTTTTAAGGCCTCGCTCATGGGCACTACGCGGTCTCCCCTATGCGTAAAGCCGCCAATAAGCTGAACCTCTTCTTTTGCCAGCGGCACAAACTGACCGTCCTGGGAAAGCACCCGGGCAAAGTCGTCCATACGTAGCAGATACTGTTGCACGGTGCGGGGATCTGCCGTATCGCAGATAAGATAACCGGGAAAGAGTGGCTTGGTCGTATTGACCCATTCGCCGTGTACTTTGATCTCGGTTTGATATTGGGGATAAAAGAGCTCCTGCATGGCGACAGCCGGCACCATGTGCTCAATGCGCTCACGCATTACGTCTTCGCGACCGTTAATGACCTGGATTACATACCACACGAGCACCACCCCCTTGCTGTCTTACGTATGGCTCACGTGATTTGGATATGGCTTCGCCAGGGCGCTTGTGCGCGAAGGCGCTGCATATTCAAACCCTGAGCCCAGTTAGACAAGCACGTGGCTCTGCCCCACCGTGAACGGTATGTATAAGTGCAGTTGCTAGAGACGCGGACGTGTATCGCAAAATGAACGCGTCTCCAGCTGGCTGCGTGCGGCCCAGTCAAGCGGGTACAAAACTGGAACGCACGCAAACAGCTGCAGTACTGCTACGCTTTAGCATGCAAACAATAGCTATTTACACCTACGAATTAATTCGATGCAAAAAAACAAAGTCGCATGACTTCTTAATTGGAGCTCGTGGTGTTTCTGGCACCGCCGTTACGGCCGGATGCTGATCGACCCTGCACTACGTGGCCTATTGGAGCCGTGAGCACAGTTGAACTCATGTAACGTTAGGTATCCTAGCACAAGCTGTTAGCGAAACTGATTTGGGCTGCGTTGGACAACATATCGTTCATTTAACATGCTAAAGGGGGTTGTTTTGGAATGTTGTTCACGTTGGCGCAGGTTATTGGGGTGCTGGCAATAATTGGGAGCGTTCCTGAAGCCCAAATGAAATTGTGAGCTGCACTGGAAATTGCGCTTGTCTAACAAACTATGTACAGACATGTGAAATAAATTGTGCAACTTTTTGTTGGTGTGGATGTGGGGTAATAGCGCGAGGAATTTTGGTATGAAAAAAAGCCTTCGGAATTCCGAAGGCCTTTGCATTCACGATGGTGGAGACGAGGGGAATCGAACCCCTGACCTCTTGACTGCCAGTCAAGCGCTCTCCCAGCTGAGCTACGCCCCCGTGACGAGGAGATACTATAGGGGAATGTTTTGCTTGATGCAAGGGGGAATTTTGATTGATTGTCTTATCTTACGGGTTTTCCTGGGATGGGACTGAATTAGCTAATTTTGGCGGGTATGAAATAACTTGTTGGGTTTATTAGTTTTCTGGTTGAAGAAAGTAGCCTACCATTTTGTTAAGCCAATGGTTGGATTTAAAGCAGAGCAACTCATTGCAGTTGTAGAATCTCTGGTTGAAATCGTCTTTGCCCGGGAGGACCGACCATGGCCGAGAAGTTCGCGTTCGACTACGTGAACGAGATTTTGGGTATCGTCAACTACTTGTGCGAAGTACTACGCCCCCCTACACTACTGGGACTGCTGAGCCGCATCTCGATCGCAACATCGCGAGCAGCAGTCTAACGATTGGCCCACGCATCGACGTCCCGGGACCGCTCTTCGTGACCGAGCGCGACCGCGACGACGAGATGGTGGATGAGTTCATCGAACCGAGGACAGGTCCGAGAATCGACACAGAAACGGGCGAGGTGTTATGAACATGACAACAATTGCCGATTGGGAGCCCATGCCCTCTGCGTGTTTAAAATGCAGCGACAACGAATACGGGTTTCCCACTGTCGTCTGCCGTACGCCCAGCAGGCTTGTGGAAGAGTGCGAAAACGCCTTCGACGCTGGGCTGCTGCTCGCCGCTTTGACTCTCGTAGTGACCATCCCAGATGTATGCGCGAACATCGACGGGACAGATTACCGGAAATGGTGCAAGGAGTACTTGGGGCTCCCGAACGATGGGAGAAAAATGACCAATGCGCGCAAGGGCGAGAAGCGCCCAGATGAGATAAAAGAGGGGTTTGAGACGATAGAGAAGCGAGGCATCTTTACGGCATCGGATCTCTATCAGCTTCGCTGCGCGGTGATCCATGCGGGGTCGTCGGTCATCGAGGGAAGGGGCGAAGAGTAAAGCCCCTACAAAGCCATCGGGGTTTGCGTACAGGGCGATGCGCGCGGGATAATCGCGAGTTATGGGCATAAAGGAATCGGACATGGAAGCCAACAGGACTGCGAGTTCGATTGCGTCGTCAAGCTTGAAGGGCTCATCTCTCTCATAGCAAAGGGTGTGTGCAAATTCGTCGAGGAAGACCCCGAGCGCGATCGAGAATACTCTTCGGGGAAAGGACTTTTCCGCCAAGGCGTGGTGGACTTCAGACCTTTAATCAAAAAGCAAAGTTGTTAAGCACGTGGTTGGATTTGTATACGAGCGGGTTGTTAGATAAGTGGTTGGATTAAACAGAATCCCGTTTACGGAAACCAACCGATCGTTTAACAACTTCCAACCACTTATTCTATATATCTTTTTTGGCGTTGCCAAAATTAGCCAATTCAGCCCCGTCCCGATAAAACCTTCACGCCAGCAAATAACCGATCGCAACACCTTGGTGGACTTGGATCTTGGCCGTACCCCTGGCGACGTTGCTGATGCCCGTGTCGGCTAATAAGCCCAGGGGGCTGTGGTCTAGCTCCCATTCTAGGCCGTGTTCGCTTACCACCGTCCCAGGGGCTATAGCAATGATAGAGAACGTCTTGTCCACGGCGCCCTCAATGGTCCACGATTCGCCTCCATGCAGGATGCGGGCCGTGGTCTCGTCTTCTGAAATCCAGACTGGGGCGTCATCGTAGCCTGCAAGCAGCCCCAGTACGGAAAGCGCCATGTCCGGGCGGCCGCCAGTGGCGCAGGTTGCAACCACTTCGGCACCCGGCCAGCGACGGCGGACGGAATCGAGCGCCAGCGCCAGATCGGTATAGTCCTTGTACGGGTCGTGGCGCTCAACTTCAAAGTCAGTGGCGGCATCGACCAACGCGCGACCTGCGTTGCTCACCGTGTCGGCATCCCCCACATACACATCGCAGCCCAGTCCCGCGCCCAACAGCGCGTCGAGCCCGCGGTCCACGGCGACAACGTGGTCGCACTCCCCTGCTAGCCTACGCAACAGATCCGTGCTCGCCACCACGGGCGAGCCGCAGACCACTAATACCTTGCAAGCCACAGCCCTCGCCTATCCCTTAAACGAAAGCACGCGGGCCAGATCTAGCTCTTCATAGCTGTCGATAAAGATTTCGCAGTTGGCGCGCACATCGTCGCGCTTCATGCGGCCATGCGGGTCATAGATGCCCACGCGCTTAAAGCCTGCGGTGCCAGAGCTCTTAAGTCCAAAGACGGCATCCTCAAATACCCATGTGCACTCAAACTTGTGCCCATGGCGCTCCTCCAGGCGGTGCAGCGCCAACTCGTACACATCGGGGAAATGTTTGGAGCGTCCCGCCTCGCCCGTGGTGGTCACAAACTCCATGTAGGCATCGAGCCCGGCGCCCGCAAGCGCAGACTTAACCAGCTCGGCTGGCGTGGACGTGGCAACGCACATGGCAATACCGGCCTCCTGCGCCTGCTTCAAAAATGCAAGCAGACCATCGCGCGGCGGCACCTTGGAGTAGCCATCGATCAGGATGTCGCTCAGCTCACGGTAGAGTTCCTCGCCATTCGCGCCAATGCCCCATGTGTCGTGGTAGGCCTGGCATTCGTCCTCGAGCGACAAATGCTCAAATTGGGCAAAATCGTCGACCGTCACGTCGACACCGTGGCGGTGCAATAACTCGGGCTGGGCATAGGCCCAAACGGGCGTGCTATTAACCAGTGTGCCGTCGCAATCGAAAATAAAAGCAACCTTGGGAGCGGCGGTATGGGACATAAACGAACCTTTCGATGTCAAATGGTAAACAACCTGCTAAAAACGTTTTACCAAACGTCAGGCTAACAATTTTGAAACCCTAATTGGTAAAACTGTCAAGAGTTTTACCACGGCAATTCTGCCAGTGGTATAAACATGTCGCTTACCGATTAAACGCCCCCGCAAATCCGCTTTCGTCCATAAAACTAACGCACAGGTGTTATCGTAGTTTCTGCCGAAAGTTCCACCGAGCACGCGAGGTGGAACGAATCACAGAAACTTCGCCGTCCCTTCGATTCGTGCAGCCTTGGACCTTTCGCATCTAGTCACCAAGGCAACACGCTGCCGCGTCATGATGGGATCAAACGTGAGCGATACAAAGCTAAAGCCAACGGCTAAAAAGCCCGCAACCCGCAAACCGGCTCCGCACGCACCGGAGCTCTCCAAGGACGATGTCTACCTGTTTGGCATTGGAATGTGGGAGCGCAGCTGGGAAAAGATGGGTGCGCATCCCGACACGCAGCAGCGCACGCGCGGCTGGCGTTTTTGCGTTTGGGCACCCGACGTTAAGAGCGTCCACGTTATCGGTGAATTCAACAATTGGGATGAGCAAGCCAACCCGCTGGTGCCCGTGCATACGAGCGCTATTTGGGAAGGCTTTATTCCTGGCGCCGAGCAGGGCCAGCTCTATAAATATCTCATCGAGACTAACGAGGGCGAGAAGCTCTACAAAGCCGATCCGTATGCCTTTAAGGCCGAATGCCCTCCGGGTACCGCGAGCGTGCTGTGGACCCTCGATGGCTACAAGTGGAACGACGCCGCGTGGCTCAAGCGCCGCGCCGGCCACAACCACATGTCGCAGCCCCTTAACATCTACGAGGTGCATATTGGATCGTGGAAGCGCCATGGCGACGCGCCGCAGGGCGAGCCGGACGAGTACGGCAACTACCCCGGCCCCATGGATCCCTTCCCCGCGCAGCGCGGCGAGTTCTACACCTACGACGACCTGTCGGTGGAGCTCGTGGACTACGTTCGCGACATGGGCTACACGCACATCGAGGTCATGCCGCTTATGGAGCATCCCTTCGACGGCTCCTGGGGCTACCAGACGACCGGCTACTTTGCCGCCACGTCGCGCTACGGCAACCCGCAGCAGCTCATGCACTTTATCGATGCGTGCCACGAGGCGGGCATCGGCGTGATCATGGACTGGGTGCCCGGCGGTTTTTGCGCCGACTCCCACGGCCTTGCCACCTTTAACGGCCACATGCTGTTTGAGCACGAGATTCACCCCAACTGGGGCACGCACAAGTTTGACTTCGCCCGCGGCGAGGTCCGCTCCTTCCTGGTCTCCAACGTGCTGTACTGGCTCGAAAACTTCCACGTAGACGGCATTCGCATGGACGGCGTGTCCAGCATGCTGTACCTCAACTTTGGTATCGACGACCCCGGCCAAAAGAAGTTCAACAAGTACGGTACCGAGGAGGACCTGGACGCTAGCGCGTTTATCCGCCAGGTAAACTGCGCCGTGGAGGCCCACTACCCCGACGTGATGATGATGGCCGAGGAGTCCACCGCGTGGCCGCTCGTGACCTACCCGCCGCAGGACGGCGGCCTGGGCTTCCACTACAAGTGGGACATGGGCTGGATGAACGACACCCTCCACTACATGCAGACCGATTTTCCGTGGCGCCCCGGCAACCACGGGCTGCTCACGTTCTCCATCATGTACGCCTTTACCGAGAACTTTATCTGCCCGCTGAGTCACGACGAGGTCGTGCACGGCAAGTGCTCGCTCATCGGCCGCATGCCGGGCGACTGGTGGCGCCAGTTTGCCGGCCTGCGCACGCTGGCCTTCTACCAGATGACGCACCCCGGTGCCAAGCTCAACTTTATGGGCAACGAGATCGGCCAGTTTATTGAGTGGCGCTACTACGAGTCCATCCAGTGGTTCCTGACCGAGGAGTACGAGACTCACCGTCATCATCAGGCGTTCATTAAGGCGCTCAACCACCTGTACACCGCCGAGCCCGCCCTGTACGAGCGCGGCTATACCGACGACGGCTTTACGTGGATCGACGCGGACAACTCCAAGCAGTCCATCGTGAGCTTTGTGCGTCAGGGCGAGGACGTCGATGACGACCTGGTGATCCTGATCAACTTTGACCCGGCGAGCTACGAGAGCTTCCGTGTGGGCGTGCCGCGCGAGGGTGACTGGGAGGTTATCTTTGATTCCGACCGTCCCGAGTTTGGCGGCAGCGGATACGCCGGTGAGGAGCCCTATACCTGCTCGAGCGAGCCCTATCCCTGGAACGGGCAGATGGACTCCATCGAGATTAAGGTGCCCGGCCTGGCAGGCGTGGTGCTTAAGCGCCGCGGTCCGAGCAGCTACAAGCCGCCCGTGGTCGAGGAGCCCAAGAAGGCGACGCGCAAGCGTGCGTCCTCGGTGAAGCCCAAGTCCGCGGTTGCTAAGAAGGCTCCGGCTAAGGCGAAGGCTGCCAAGCCCGCTGCTAAGACCACGGCCAAGTCCACCACGACCAAGAAGGCAGCCACCAAAAAGGCTGCTCCCAAGGCCAAGGCAGCTGCTGTTAAGGCTCCTGCCAAGAAAGCGTAACAAAGCTGTTACCGCTGTAATTACCCGCCCCGACGGGGCGTAGGATACAAGTCATAACCGTTCCGGGAGAAACATCCCCGGGGGAAAGGAACGTATGAATAAGATCTTCGACAACAAGCAGGAGTTTACCGAGCTCTATCGCGATGCCGTCATGAGCATTAGCGGCAAGAGCGTCGAGGCCGCCAGCGACCTCGACCGCTTTAACGCCCTGGCCAAGCTCGTGGCCGAAAAGGCGCGCACCGTTGCCACCAAGAGCGACGCCCGCGCCACCGCCGAGGGCAAAAAGCGCGTGTACTACTTCTCGATCGAGTTTTTGATCGGCCGCCTGCTCGACAACTACCTGCTCAACTTTGGCGTGCGCGACATGGTCGCCGAGGCTCTCGACGACATGGGCTTCGACCTGTCCGTCATCGAGAACCAGGAGCCTGATCCGGCTCTGGGCAACGGTGGCCTGGGCCGTCTGGCAGCGTGCTTCCTGGATTCCATGGCAGCCGAGGGCATCGCCGGCTACGGCAACGGCATGCGCTACCGCTACGGCCTGTTTAAGCAGGAGATCGTTAACGGCAGCCAGGTCGAGGCCACCGACGAGTGGCTCACCCACGGCTATCCCTGGGAGGTTCGCCGTCAGGACAAGGCCGTGACCATTAAGTTTGGTGGCCATGTTGAGGGCATTGAGGAGAACGGCCGCACGTTCTACCGCACGGTGGACACGCAGGACATCCTGGCCGTCCCCTATGACATCCCCGTGGTGGGCTATGCCGGCGAGACCGTCAACAAGCTGCGCGTTTGGGCCGCCGAGCCGGTCGAGGAGCACTTTGACCTTGAGGCTTTCAACCGCGGCGACTACGCCCAGGCCGACGCCGAGCGCGCCAAGGCCGAGGCCATCAGCGCCATCCTCTACCCCAACGACGCCGGCGAGCACGGCCGTCTGCTGCGCCTGAAGCAGGAGTACCTGTTTGTCTCGGCCGGCATCTACAGCCTGCTCGACACCTTTGAGAAGGAGCACGGCGAGAACTGGGAGCTGCTGCCGCAGTTTGTAGCCATCCACACCAACGACACCCACCCCGCCATGTGCGGCCCCGAGCTCATGCGCATCCTAATCGACGAGAAGAAGCTCGAGTGGGACGACGCCTGGAACATCGTGACGCAGGTCGTGAGCTACACCAACCACACCATCCTGCCCGAGGCTCTGGAGAAGTGGCCCATCGGCACGTTCTCCAAGCTCCTCCCCCGCGTGTACCAGATCATCGACGAGATCAGCCGTCGTTGGCACGAGTCGTTCGATACCACGCAGGAGGGCTGGCAGGAGCGTCTGCGCCAGACCGCCATTCTGTGGGACGGCGAGATTCGCATGGCCAACCTGTCCGTGATCTGCAGCCATAGCGTCAACGGCGTGGCAAAGATCCACTCCGACATCATCAAGAACATCGTGCTCAAGGACTTCTATGCCCTGACGCCCGAGAAGTTCAACAACAAGACCAACGGCATCTCGCACCGTCGCTTCTTTGCCGAGGCCAACCCCACCTACGCCAAGCTCGTCACCGATGCCATTGGCGACGGCTGGCTCAAGGACGCCTTTGAGCTGGAGAAGCTCAAGGAGTTTAAGGACGACACCGAGTTCCTGAAGGCCGTGGGTGCCTCCAAGCGCGCCAACAAGGAGCGCCTGGCCGCCTACGTTAAGGCCGAGACCGGTCTGGTCATTGACCCCAACACCGTCTTCGATGTTCAGGTTAAGCGCTTCCATGCCTACAAGCGTCAGCTCATGAACATCATGAAGGTGATGGACATCTACAATCGTCGCATCGCAGATCCCAACTTCCACGTGACGCCGACGACCTTCATCTTTAGCGGCAAGGCTGCCTCGAGCTACACCTTTGCCAAGGAGACCATCCGCCTCATTAACTCCGTGGCCGACGTCATCAACAACGATGCCCGCGTCAACGAGGTCATGAAGGTCTGCTTTATCCCCAACTTCCGCGTAAGCAACGCCCAGCTCATCTACCCCGCCGCCGAGATCTCGGAGCAGATCTCCACGGCCGGCAAGGAGGCCTCGGGCACGTCCAACATGAAGCTCATGATGAACGGCGCCATTACGCTGGGCACCCTCGACGGCGCCAACATCGAGATCGCCGACCTGGCCGGCCGCGAGAACGAGGCCATCTTTGGCCTAACCGCCCCCGAGGTCGAGCAGCTCTGGGCATCCAACAGCTACTTTGCCTGGGATACGCTCAACAACGATCGCGAGCGTCTGGGCCGCGTGATGGACGAGCTCAAGGACAACACCTTTGCGGGCCTTTCGGGCAACTTCGAGAGCATCTACAACGAGCTCATGAACAACAACGACCCCGACCTGGTCATGGCCGATTTCCGCAGCTACGTGGATGCGTGGGAGAAGCTCACCGGCAGCTACGGCGACCAGGAGACCTGGAACCGCAAGGCGCTGCTCAACACCGCCTCCTCCGGCTGGTTCTCGAGTGACCGCACCATTCGCGAGTACCGCGACGAGATCTGGCACTCGTAAAGGCGCGCGAGCTCCCTTATGCCAGCACGGCATTACTCGACGGGCGCGACCGAGCGCCGCGCCCGTTGCTAATGGGTTTTAGAACATCGATGACAGAAGGAGAAATCGATGAGTAAGAAAGAATGCATCGCGATGCTCCTCGCAGGAGGACAGGGCAGCCGATTGGGGGCACTCACCCAAAAGATCGCCAAGCCGGCGGTTAGCTTTGGTGGCAAGTTCCGCATTATCGACTTTTCGCTGTCCAACTGCTCCAACTCGGGCATCGACACGGTGGGCGTTCTGACGCAGTACCGTCCCTACCTGTTGCATGCCTACGTGGGCTCCGGCGAGGCTTGGGATCTGGACAGCCGCGACGGCGGCGTGTCGATCCTGCCGCCGTATGAGACGCAGACCGGCGGCGCCTGGTATGCGGGCACGGCCGACGCCATTACGCAGAACCTCGACTACATCAAGGCCAACGACCCCAAGTACGTCCTGATTCTTTCGGGCGACCATCTGTATCGCATGGACTACCGCAAGATGCTCAAGACGCACATTGAGAACAACGCCGACCTCACCGTGAGCGTTATGCCCGTGCCGTGGGAGGAGGCCAGCCGCTTTGGCATCCTGACCACCGACCCCGAGGACGGCCGCATCACCAAGTTTACCGAGAAGCCCGAGAAGCCCGATTCGAACCTCGCGTCCATGGGCATCTACATCTTCTCGGCCGACGTGCTGATCGAGGCGCTCGAGCAGGACGCTCTGGACCAGCGATCGAGCCACGACTTTGGCAAGGACATCATCCCCAAGCTGCTCGGCGAGAACAAGCGCCTGTACAGCTACGAGTTCCACGGCTTTTGGAAGGACGTCGGCACCATCGCCAGCTTCCACGAGACCTCGATGGACCTGCTGGGCAACAACCCCGAGTTCGACCTGTTTGATAAGAACTTCCCCATCATGTCCAACATCACCACGCGTCCGCCGCACTACATTGGCCCGGACGGCCGCCTGGACGACTGCCTGGTATCCAACGGCTGCAAGATCTACGGCACCGCTCGCCACTCGATCCTTTCGACCGATGTCATCATCGAGGAGCGCGCCGTGGTCGAGGACTCCGTGCTGCTGCCGGGTGCGCACGTTAAGAGCGGCGCGCACATCTGCCGCGCAATTCTGGGCGAGAACTCCACGGTCGAAGAGGGCGTGAAGCTCGGCTCTGTCGATACCACCAAGGATACGGCCGTCGTTGGAAATGACGTCGTTATCGGGAAGGGGGAATGATCCGATGATCAATCGCAAGGCCATCGGTTATATCACCGCTAACTACTCTTCGACCTACGGCAGCGTGCTGCTCAAGGACCGTCCCATCGCGTCCGTCCCGTTTTTGGGCCGCTACCGCCTGATCGACTTCCCGCTGTCCAACATGATGAATGCCGGCATTAAGACCGTCGGCGTCGTCATGCCGGGCAACTACCGCTCGCTGATCGACCATGTGGGCTCGGGCAAGGACTGGGGCCTGGACCGCAAGAAGGGCGGCCTGTTCATGGTGCCCGGCAACGCGTATGGCACCACCAAGGGCGGCATGCGCTTCCTGCTGCGCGACATCATCTCCAACAAGACGCTGTTCCAGCGCTCGGACAAGCCCTATGTCGTGATGATGGGCACCAACATCATCTTTAATATGGACCTCAACACCATCATCGACGCGCACGAGAACTCCGGTGCCCAAATGACCGTGGTGTACTGCAAGGCCACGCGCAATGTTGATGACGAGACCAAGCTCGAGATTAACGAGAACGGCCGCCTGACGGGCGTGAGCGCCGGCGTCGTATACGGCGACAACGCCTCCATGGACTGCTGCATCGTCAACCGCGAGACGCTGCTCGAGATCATCGACCATTACCAGGCCGCCGACTATCTGGATCTGCTCGAGGCACTCCAGGGCGACTTTGGCAACATCGACGTGTGCAGTTACGAGTACAAGGGCGAGGTCGTGGGCGTGTTTAGCGAGAAGTCGCTCTATCGCCGTAGCATGGACCTGCTCGACCAGACCGTGGCCGACCAGCTCTTTGACCCCGAGCGCCCGATCCTGACCAAGGCTCACGACGTGCCGCCTTCGCGCTATGCGACCGGCAGCCACGCTTGCAACTCGATCATCTCGGCCGGCTGCATCATCAAGGGCACCGTGCGCAACTCGATCCTGTCGCGCGGCGTTGTGGTTGAGGAAGGCGCCTCGGTGACCAACTCGATCATCAACCAGAGCTGCATCATCAAGAGCGGCGCCCGCGTTGAGAATGCCATCTTGGACAAGAACAACGTGGTTCCCACCAACACCGAGCTCCGCGGCACGCCCGAGAACATCCTGGTGCTGGGCAAGGCCCCGTTAACTCCCGATACCACCATCGTGCATTAACGTAGGCACCGCAACATCGCTCGTAACATGTAGAATAGCCGCCCGGTTTGCGCCAGGCGGCTATTCTCGAATTGCAACAGGGAGACAATATGGCAGATTCCAGCAAAAAGATGCAGATCGTGTTTGCCTCGGCCGAGTGCGCACCGTTTGTAAAGACCGGTGGCCTGGGCGACGTGGCAGGCTCGCTGCCTGCGGCGCTTGTGCGCGCCGGCGCCGAAGTCATCGTGATGGTGCCCAAGTACGCCACCATCAAGGACGAGTACAAGGCGCAGATGGAGCACTTCTCCGACTTTTATGTGAGCCTGGGCTGGCGCAACGAGTACTGCGGGCTCGAGAAACTCGAGCACGACGGCGTCACGTATATGTTCATCGACAACGAGCGCTACTTTGCCCGCGACTATCCGTACGGCTTCTTTGATGACGGCGAGCGCTTTGCGTTCTTCTCCAAGGCCATCACCGAGAGCCTGCAGCACCTGCCGGCCGGCTTTGAGTGCGACATCCTGCACTGCAACGACTGGCAGACGGCACTGGCGCCCGTGTTCTTGCGCGAGTTCTACCAGGGCCTGCCGCTGTACGACCGCGTCAAGACCGTGTTCTCGATCCACAACGTGGCGTTCCAGGGCCAGTTTAGCGACACCGTGATGGAGGACATCCTGGGTGTGGCGCACATTCCGGCGGCCGCTTCGCAGCTGCGTTGCGACGCCTGCAGCATCAACTACATGCTGGGCGCGCTGCGCTATGCCGACGCCATCACCACGGTGAGCCCCACCTATGCCAACGAGATCCAGACGCCCGAGTTTGGCGAAGGCTTGGACGGTGTGCTGCGCGAGCGCTCCTATGCGCTGCAGGGCATTTTGAACGGCATTGACGTGGCGGGCTTTGACCCGGCAACCGACAAGCGCATTGCCGCAAACTACACGGTTGACGACCGTTCCGGCAAGGCTGTGTGCAAGGCCAAGCTGCAGGAAGAGCTGGGGCTCGAGGTTCGCGACGACCGTCCGCTCATGGTGATGGTCACGCGCCTGACGCGCCAGAAGGGCATGGACCTGGTCATGTACGCGCTCGACCGCATTTTGTCCGGCGGCGTGCAGGTGGCGGTGCTGGGCACCGGCGACCGCGACTACGAGGACGGCCTGCGCTACTTCCAGGACAAGTACCCCGGCACCATGGCTGCGCGCATCGAGTTCGATCCGGCGCTGTCGCAGCGTATGTATGCCGCCGCCGATATGTTCCTGATGCCTTCGAAGTTTGAGCCCTGCGGCCTGTCGCAGATCATCGCCATGCGCTACGGCACCCTGCCGATTGTTCGCGAGACCGGTGGCCTGAAGGACACGGTGATCCCGTATAACGAGTTTACCGGCGAGGGCACGGGCTTCTCGTTTAGTAACTTTAACGGCGACGAGATGGGCGACGCCGTGTTCCGCGCGGCACGCCTGTTCTGGGACAACCGCGATGCTTGGAACCAGCTGGTCACGCAGGCCATGAGCCAGGACTTTAGCTGGACACGCTCGGCCGACAAGTATCTGGACCTGTACTTCTTTATGCATCCGGAGATTGAGAGGCCGGCGGCGGTTGTCGACGAGCCTGTGGTTGTAGCTGAGGAGGCTGAGGTCGAGCCCAAGGTTGTGGCCGAGCCCAAGGCCGAGCCAGTTGTTGAGGCGCCCGCTGCTGCTGAGGAGCCCAAGGCTGAGGTGAAGGTTGAGGCAGCTCCCGAGGCTGAGGCTAAGCCGGCTGCGAAGCCTGCCGCCAAGAAGACCACGACGCGCAAGACGACGGCTAAGAAGGCTACGACAACCAAGGCCGCTGCCGCCAAGACCGCCGCAGCAAAGAAGACTGCTCCCAAGGCAACGACGACGCGCAAGCGCACGACCGCCGCTGCCAAGAAGGCCGCCGAGGCCGAGGCTGCTCCCGAGGTAAAGGCCGAGGCCGCCGCCGAGGCTAAGCCTGCGGCAAAGGCTCCGGCCAAGACCGATGCCAAGAAGTCGACCACGACCAAGAGCACGACCAAGACCACTGCAGCCAAAAAGGCTACGGCAACCAAGTCGACGACCACCAAGGCCACTGCAACGAAGACTGCCCCCAAGGCGGCCGCAAAGCCGACCGCCAAGGTCGAGGAGACGCCTGCCGAGTCCAAGGCGGAGGCAACCGTCGAGGCCAAGCCCGCCGCCAAGACCACCACGCGCAAGCGCACCACGACGACCAAGAAGACCACGGCAAAGGCCGCAACTCCCAAGGCAGAGACTAAACCCGCTGCTGCCAAAGAGGAGCCCAAGGCCGAGGTAAAGATCAAGCCGGCACCGAAGGCTGCAGAGGTCAAGACCGCTCCGAAGGCTACGGCAAAGACCGAGTCCGCCAAGGAGACCCCGGTCTCCCCCGCCGCTTCCACCGAGGAAAAGGCTCCGACCAAGAAGACCTCCGTCCGCAAGGCAACGGCCACCCGCAAGCGCCGCTAACCCACAGACGATCTAAAACCTAATCAAAACCCTAAACAAGGGGCGCTCCAACCGGGCGCCCCTTTTCTGTAGATAGTTGGTAAAACGATTTTCTAGGACAACCGTTCGCCGATGGTAAACGGATGTTGTTTATACACCCTGTGTACAACAGATATACTTATATTTTGTGCGTAAAGCCCATGGCCCGCAGGCCGTGATTCTATTGAACTGGACCGTACTATGAGATTGATACACAACAGTCGCCTACCGCAGTTTCGCACTCCGTTTGGCGCTGTGACCACAGGAACTACCGTTGCACTCTCGGTTATTTTGGAGGATGCCGATCCCAACCAGGCAACACTCACCCTACGTACCTGGGTCGATGAAGTCGGCGAGACCCTGATTCCGATGGAGCACGAAGGCGATGGCATTTTTACCGGCGAGCTCAAATGCACTGAACCGTGTCTTGTGTGGTACAGCTTTATATGCAATATCGAGGGCCAGCCCGAGGTTCGCCTGGGCGCGCCCCAGGGCCGCACCGGCGGCGAGGGCGTAACCTACGACTACGCCGAGGTGCCGTCCTTCCAGATTACCGTCTACAAGCACCGCGAGAACCGCCCCACCTGGTACGAGCGCGGCATGGTGTACCAGATCTTCCCCGACCGCTACGCCCGTGACGAGCATTGGCGCGAGCGCACAATGGCCCAACTCGAAAAACCGCGCAAGGGCATTCAGCGCCGGATGGTCGAAGACTGGAACGAGCCGCCCGTGTACGAGCGCGCCGAGGACGGCTCCATCAAGACCTGGGACTTCTACGGCGGCTCGCTCAAGGGCATCCAGGAAGACCTGCCCCGCATCGCCGAGCTGGGCTTTACGGCCATCTACCTCAACCCCATCTTTGAAGCCGCGAGCAACCACCGCTACGACACGGCTGACTACACCAAGATCGACCCGATCCTGGGCACCGAGCAGGACTTTACCGAGCTGTGCCAGGCAGCCGAGAAGCTGGGCATCTCCATCATCCTGGACGGCGTCTTCAACCACACGGGAGACGACTCGATCTATTTCAACCGCT
>PPYF01242362.1_pt1 | contig 15945 bp, 14 predicted proteins | sample 1559871 | NCBI WGS metagenome assembly PPYF01 (sample SAMN08240021, study PRJNA423297) | Human gut metagenome, whole genome shotgun sequencing project.
GCCACACAGAAGACCAGATACAGGCACGAAACGCCCTGACACAGCGCAAACGCCGCCGCATGTGCGGCGCCCATCATATAATAATTCGCCTGCATCCTGACCGTATAATGGAGACGCTGCTTTAATTCCTTGTCATAGCGCCTTTTCAGCCAAGGCGCCATGTTGTACAGATGTACGTCCTTTGCCGCCTCATAGGAGCTTAAATTCCGTCCCAGGTACTCCATCTTTAAGTCCAGCTCCCACCAGGTATGCCAGTGCCTGCTTTCCCACCGTTTCCCATATATGCCGACCCCAAAGGCAAACAGCGCGCTCACGACGACCATCACCAGTATCCACGGGGACAGCCCCGAAAGCATCCCCGACTAGCTCTTCGGAATTTTCCCTCCTGATGCGGCTGCTCTTTAGCTCCTCCGTCTTTTGAAGCCAGTCCTGCACCACGCGGAATACTGTCATCGTACCGCCCACGATTAGCAGCCGCCCAGCCACTGCTGCAATGCTTTTTCCCGCCGTGATATCCTCCACAAGCACCGACGGCAGATACGCATCCAGCAGGTATATCCCCACCCAGACCGGTATCTCCGCCAGATACAGGCATACAAAAAGCGGCGATTTCTTCCAGAGCCTCCTTATCCAGAAGAAAAAGTTATCCCATATCCCGGGCTTTTTCCCGTTCTTCCTGTTTCTCATATTCCCACCTCATACTGCCGCAAAATCCTTTTATATCCGTTCCTGCGGCTTTGTTCTCCTTTTCTTTTATCCTGCTTCCCGTTGCGCTTTATCTATTATATATCTCCCCCCCTCGCGTCAATATTTTCCGTTCAGCTCACCATCCCGCCCAGCATCCCGCTGCCCGCACATATCATGAGCGTTGTAAAAAAGTGATTTCCCACATCTTTAAATCCATGATTGACCGCCAGAGTCATAAGTGCCAGCACTGCAAAATACAGCGCCCCTACAAGAAATCCCCAGAAAAACCGTCTCTCCGCCGTCGCTTTTCCTGCAAAAAAACCAGCCAGAAAACATGCCAGCGCATAAATGATGATGATGCCGATGTTGACCGCGGATTCCGAAAGCCCAAGCCGATACAATAAAAGTGCCAGCAAAAGCAGGCCTCCTCCCGTGACCAGGTACGCAGCCAGCAGACATTTTACCATGACCACTAAAATGACCGGCCGGCGCGCCTGTCTTGCTTCGTTCATTCCCATGTTTTACCCCTCCTTAAACAATGTGCGCATAATCCGTATAAAAAACAGCCGCCCGGATATATGCCCGGACGGCTATTCTCCATGCCCTATGTATATTCCCTAAAAAGGGCAAACATTCCTCCGCAGTCATTACCGGCTGTCTTTATCATCCTGACCATCCGTATCTTCAGGTACAAAGCACACCGACAGAAAATATCCTTCCGGCGCACGGCATTCCCGAAAACAGGCTTTTCGTTCCAAATACTCCGTCTCATAAACTGTCCTGGCGTCCATATCTGCAAAAAGATTGCTAAATCCCAGAGCCATTCCGGCTCCCGTAAGCTTCATATAGCTTTCTTTTACCGTCCATCGGCGAAAAAAGTCTTTCTTATCCAGCCCTTCTCCAAAATCCTGCCGTTCTCCGGGCGCATAACAACGCTCTCCGATACGCTCCCTGACCGTTGTTTCTTTCTGAATATCAACTCCGACCGGGCAATATCCAACGGCACATGCCGCATAATCCCCGGAATGGGAAATACTGATCCATGCCTTTTTCCGCCCTTCCGGAATCTCCAGATATGGCTGTCCCTGCTGTGTAAATCTTACCGAACAGTCTCCGTATCCGCACCGGCGCTTTGCTTCATCCGCCAAAAGCCCTGCAGCCAGACATGCCGCCCTGCGCTCTTTTCCAATATACATATCCGCTTTCTGACGCCGCGCCTCATCTGCGAGCTTATAAGCTTTTTTAAGAAGCGCTTCTTCATAAAGAGGCCGTATATCTGCCACATAAACTATGACCTGCTTTTTCAGACTCATTCCGTCACCGTCAGATAGCTGCTCACCGCATAGACTATCTGTCCATTATAGGATAACTTCGTCCATCCCTTATCCGTTTCCACCGCAATACGCTGCGCCGTTGCGTCTCCGGTCAGCTGTGCCACCACCGCCGACGGCTCGTTCGTTGTCGGAAGCGTCCGGAGATTCGTCTCCCCGCTCTTTGCCTTCACTGTCCCGGATGCCGCCACAAACCGCATTCCTGCCTCAGGATTTTCCGGCGTAGGCTTCTCTTTTTCTTTATAGTCCATGCTCGTCGCCAAAAGACGGGAAGAAGCATACACTACCTGACCGTTTACCTCCAATCTCGACCACCCCGTATCGGACGAGCCGCTGATGCCGGTACGCACCACCGCTTCGCCATAGCTCAGCGTCCCGACGACCTTTCCGGTCTCCGTGCTCGGCTGGTCCCGCAGGTTTACTTTATCCCGCGCGGTCACCGCTTCATTTACCGCCCGGAAGGTCAGACCGCCCGCCTGGGACGTCTGGGCATCCGTCACATTTTCCCCTGTGCCGGACGCTCCCTGCTGAGAACCGTTTCCTCCGTCAGCCTGCGCTGACTCAGACTGTCCTGTTGCGGACAGATCCGTTGTCAGAAAGCTGTGTACCGCATACAGCCGCTGTCCGTTATAAATGACCCTGTCCCAGCCGTTTGACCCGATGCCGGTACGCTGTGCCGTCTCTCCGTTTTGCAACTGATGAACGACTGTACTGCCTTCCGTCGTCGGAAGATTCCTCAGGTTCGTAGCGTCCTTTGCCGTAACTGTTTCATCCACTTCCGTAAAGTTCATACCCACTTCCGGATTTGCCTCCACGATCTGCGCCGGATTTTTATCCTTCGCTTCCGCTTCCTCGCTGTAGCCAAAATATGCCACGTTTACATCCACATTCCCACGGATACCCGCCACCTGTCCCTTGCTCGTATACTGCCACATATCGTGTGCCCTGCTGTAGCTTGATTTCGGGGTCTCGGGAAACGGCTTTTCCGGATACTGGGAAACCCAGACCTTGTAACGGCTCCCCAGCGTATCCATATTCCACTGGGCATTCCCTTCCATCTCGTTGCGGGAAGCATAAAACATCGGCGTATACCCCTTTGCCGCAACCGTATCCAGAAAGGCGCACGCTATCTGTGTCCGTTCCTCCATGGAAAGCCCGTTCTGCCTGCTGTCAGGAGACTGGAAATCCTCGCAGTTATAAGCGACCGGATAGGTAATCTTATACTTTGCGATAAAGCTCGCCACCCATTCCGCCTCTTCTCTTGCCTCTTCCTGCGTGACCGCAGAGGAGAAAAAATACGCCCCTGTCTGGATTCCGTTCGCATTCGCCTCCTGCAGGTTATAGCGCGCTCCCGGGTCTTCGTATAAAATTCCTGTCGTTTTGGCGCGGTAGCCTACCCGGACCATCGCAAAATCCACGCCCGAAGCCTTTACCTGCCCCCAGTCGATGGTCCCCTGATATTTGGACACATCTATCCCGAGCGTTTCCTCTGCCGTCTCATTTTCCGAAGCCGCCGCTTTGCTCACATCCACTTCCGCCCCAGCCTGGCTTCCGCCCTCCATATTGGAAGAGCTCTGCGGATCCTCTGCGTCATCCATGCTGCCTACTTCCGCCGCCATATTTTGGACGGGTTCTGTCCCGGGTATCTCCTCTGCACCCTCTTCAGAGATCTCCGTACCGTCCGGCACACCGGTCTCCTCCGGGGCGTTGGAAGCGCCTGTTTCCTGTGCAGCTCCTGTTTCTTCCTGCGTCTGTACCGTCTCAGGCTCTGCAGACGTTTCCTTACTGTTTCTTACGACGAGCACGACCGCCAAAATGATGATGATTATCACCGCAGCCGCGGCGGGTATAAGCACAGTCAGAGCTTCCCTCTGCCTGCGTCTCAGTCTCCTCCGTCTTTTTTTCATACGAAAAATCCCCCTTCCCGTTCATTCTCCCGGGAGTCTTTTTATACGACAGGATTTTTCATTTCCCATCGTATAAAAAGCACGATCATACGCATTCTTTTTACAGCAGGTGCGCGTAAAGCTCCTCCGGGCTCTTCTGGGAAAGATAAACGGGCGCAACGTCAAATACGGTTTTGCAGCCTGTCATCCCCTCCTGATTCATCCGGTATGCGGCGCGCGCATATGCTGCAATGACTGAACCCGTAAATTCCGGATTGGAATCCAGCTTTAAGCTGTATTCTATCACATGCTTATGCTCATCATTCATTCCTGTCGTCCCGGTACGTATCACACAGCCGCCGTGGGGAAGCCCGCTGTGGTCACGCTTCATTTCCTCTTCCGTAATAAAATGCACCGTTGTATCATAGTCCGCAAAATAGTTGGGCATTGTCTTTATCTCATTTTCTATCCGCGCAGTATCTGCACCTTCTTCTGCCACCACAAAGCACTCTCTCGTATGCTTCTGTCTCGTGGTCAGCTCCGGATTTTTGCCGCTGCGTACTTCTTCCAATGCCTCCGGCACAGGAATCGTATACTGTCTTGCGTCCTTTACGCCCTCTATCCGGCGCACTGCATCGGAATGCCCCTGGCTTACACCCTTACCCCAAAATGTATAATCGGCACCGTCCGGCAGCACGCAGTTTGCATACAGACGGTTCAGCGAAAACATGCCGGGATCCCAGCCGCAGGATATCACTGCCACCTTTCCCGCCGCTTTTGCTGCCGCGTCCACATTTGCAAAGTGTTCCGGAATTCTCGCATGCGTATCAAAGCTATCCACAACATTGTACATGGAAGCATACTCCGGCGTCTGTACCGGCAGGTCTGTTGCGCTTCCGCCGCACAGTATCAGTACGTCTATTTCATCCTTCATATCCTTTAATGCATCCGCGCTCAGCACCTTCGCCCCTGCAGTACGAATCTGCAGGCTCTCCGGATTCCGCCTTGTAAAAACGGCAACAAGCTCCATATCCGCGTTATGCGCGATGGCGCTCTCCACACCCTTCCCGAGATTTCCATATCCTAAAATTCCGACTCTGATGCTCATTTTCAACCTCTTTCCGCCGCATAGCGGCATTTTTATCAAATAATGCAGCAGCACACATCCTCTGATGTCACTGCTTTACGCGGTCTTATTTTAGCACAAACTTTTTTTCTGCGAAACCCGTTATCGGATTTTTTTTACCGGACTGCTATTTTAAGATGTACTCCTTCAGGTCCTCCTTCAACTGCTCCCATGCCTGCGGATGCTCTATATAATACAGAGGGCACGGCTTGCCGCCCGCATCATAATGACGCTTCACGTCCGATAATCCAAGGTCATATTCACGCATCAGCCACCCCAGCAAAGAAATGAGCGCATCATACGTTTCGTCCGTAAAATTCCCGTCTTCATCCAGATAGCAGCATTCGATTGAAACAGAATTATAGTTATGCTCCTTTACCGCATAGCCTATCTCCGTCAGAGGCAGACACTGGATGATCGTTCCGTCGTATCCTATCACAAAATGTGAGGACGCGGACGTTTCTCCGGTAATCCCGAGATTTTCAAAATAACTCCTGTTCTGTTCTGCACTCGTCCCGGGGTTCGCCGTATAGTGCACAAACAGCTCCGTCACTTCCGGAAGAGCCTCCTGCGGTCTGGAAAATTCATTCGGCGTCAGAAAATCCTGAACAAGCTCAGGCTTCTCCGAATGATTATTGCGGATGAGCTTCTCCTCCTGATTCATTGCCGCCATCGCACCTCCAAACCGGTCCTGAAAAAATACTGCCGCCTTCCAGATGCCTGCTGCCAGCCCTGCCACACATATCACTGCCAGAAAAGCGTATACTGCGAGCCGGATACGCCGCTGTCTGCGCCTTTTCCTGCGGCGCGCCGCCGCCCTCGCCCGGTCTCCTGTCTGCCGGCGCTTCTGCGGCAAAACCCGGATATCCTCTGTCTGTCCTCCCGGCTGCCTCCCCGCCGGACGCTCCCTGCCTCTTTCCTCCCTGCCCTGCTTTTCCAACATCTCAAACAGTGGAGTCTCTTCGCCCCACAAAAGCTCCAGCTCCGGAGACTTCTTCTTTTTCCTATCTGCCCCGAATACTTCCAGCTCCTTTTCCAGCTTTCTCTTTGGTTGTTCCCGCCTCATAAAAAAATCGCTCCCGTCGTTTTGCTTATGATAACAGCATAACATCAGGAACGATTTCTTTTTTTATAAAAATCTTAATTTTTGTTAAAGCTTTTTGCCGGAGCCGGATTTATTCCTGCTCTTCTGTCACGGAAATCTCTATTCCAAGCTCTTCCAGCTGTTTTTCATCAACCACATTCGGAGCCTGTGTCATCAGGCAGGAAGCATCCTTTACCTTCGGGAAAGCAATGACTTCGCGGATGCTGTCTGCCCCTGTCAGAAGCATGCACAGACGGTCAAGTCCGTATGCCAGACCTGCATGCGGAGGAACGCCGTATTTGAATGCATCCAGAAGGAAACCAAACTGCTCCTGCGCTCTTTCTTTTGTAAAGCCCAGAGCCTCAAACATGCGCTCCTGCACATCGTTCTGGAAAATACGGACACTGCCGCCGCCCAGCTCCACACCATTTAATACAATATCGTAAGCCTTTGCCCGCACTTTGCCCGGGTCAGTCTCCAGCAGAGGAAGATCCTCTTCCATCGGCATCGTGAACGGATGGTGCATTGCGACATAACGATCCTCTTCCTCGCTGTACTCAAACTGAGGAAACTCAACGACCCAGAGGAAATTGAATTTGCTGTGATCTATCAGACCAAGCTGCTCGCCCAGCTCGATACGCAGTGCGCCCAGAACGCTCCATACAATATTGTTTTTATCGGCAGCAAACAGCAACAGGTCACCGGGCTGTCCATCCATCTTCTCCACGAGAGCTGCCAGCTGCTCCTCTGTCATAAATTTGGCAAAGGAAGATTTGTAAGAACCGTCCTCCTGCACGGACAGATAAGCCAGTCCTTTTGCACCGTAGCCCTTTGCAAAATCAACGAGGGCATCTATCTTCTTTCTCGGCATCGCCGCCTGTCCCTTGATATTCAGACCGCGTACAGAGCCGCCGTTTTCCAGCGCAGATGTAAATACACCGAAGCCGCAGCCTTCAACCGTTTCAGAAACATCAACCAGTTCCATGCCGAAACGGGTATCCGGCTTATCGGAACCATAACGGTTCATCGCATCTATCCATTTCATTCTCTGCAGAGGAAGCGGGATATCCAGTCCGATCGCCTCCTTGCACACATAGGAAATAAGGCGCTCGTTCACATCCATTACATCATCCATATCAACAAAGGACAGCTCCATATCCACCTGCGTAAATTCCGGCTGACGGTCCGCACGCAGGTCCTCATCGCGGAAACACTTTGCAATCTGGAAATAGCGGTCATACCCGGAGCACATCAGCAGCTGCTTGAACAGCTGCGGGGACTGGGGCAGCGCATAAAAGTTACCGGGATGCACACGGCTGGGAACCAGATAGTCTCTTGCGCCCTCCGGAGTGGATTTGCACAGGATAGGCGTTTCAATCTCCAAAAATCCCTCTTCCGTCAGAAAACGACGGAACGCAGCACATATCTTACTCCTTAAAATAATCTTTTCCTGCAGGTCAGGTCTTCTCAAATCCAGATAGCGGTATTTTAAACGAATATCTTCCTTTGTCTTGGAATTTGATTCTATCGGGAACGGAGGCGTCTGCGCCTCGGACAGGATACGAATCTGTTCTGCACGGATCTCAATATCACCTGTCGCCAGATTTTCATTCACCGCGCCGGAGCGTTTCTCCACGCGCCCTATGATAGCCACCACAAATTCGCTGCGCAGTTTCTCCGCCTTTTCAAAATTTTCTGTCCCGCAGTCTCCTTCTTCGAAGATTATCTGGAGCAGACCGGAACGGTCGCGCAGATCCACGAAAATAATACCGCCTTTATTTCTCTGCTTTGCAACCCATCCCATCACGGTCACAGTCTGTCCAACGTTTGCGCCCGACAACTCGCCGCAGCGGCAGGTTCTTTTTAAGCCCTTCATTGTCTCAGCCATGTCACTTCTCCTTTTATCTTTGTATCGGATTTTTGTAAAATTCCACAAAATCCGTATAGCCTTCCTTCGTCAGCTGTTCCTTCTGGAACTTTTTATTTTTATTCATCCGTGCAACCAGAACCTGAGAACCGTCCTTTCTCGCTTCCTGCGCCTGTGCGATCACCTCGCAGAGACGGTCTCCGGATACACCTTTTTCAATCAGATATGCCGTCTTTTTCGGCTGATCCGGAATCTGGAAGCCATTCTCCATCATCAGCAGGATAATACGCTCAAAGCCAATGGAAAATCCGCAGGCGGGCACATCGTTTCCTGTAAAACGCCCCACCATCTTATCGTAACGACCGCCGCCGCCGCAGCTTCCGCCGAACTGCGGGATGGAGATTTCAAAGATTGTTCCTGTATAATAGGACATGCCGCGTACCAGTGTCGGATCGAAGGTAATCTCAAAATCAGAAGATTTTGTTGCGCGCACACTCGCAATGATCTCCGACAGGCTCTTTGCCACATCCGGCTCCAGATAATCCTTGAGCTTATCCGCCAGCCATTCCACGCTGCTGCCGTTTTCTTCCAGCTCTTTGAACAGCGCCATATACTTTTCTGCGGATTCCTGTGAAAAACCGCTCTTTACAAGCTCATTTACAACGCCTTCCTCGCCGATCTTATCCATCTTATCCAGAATGATGAATACCGTATCGTAATCGTCTTCCGCAAAACCGCTGTAGGCTGCCATCGCCTTTAAAATACGGCGTTCATTGATACGTATCACAAAATCCTTAAAGCCCAGCTTCCCAAGCGTCGTGGTCGTCGCAAGGATAAGCTCTATCTCCGCCAGATTGGACGGCTCTCCCAGAATATCGATGTCGCACTGCATAAACTGACGATAACGGCCTCTCTGAGGTCTGTCAGCCCTCCATACGTTTCCTATCTGCAGCGCCTTAAAAGGAGACGGCAGTTCATTTGCATGGTTGGAATAAAAACGCACGAGCGGTACGGTCAGGTCATAGCGAAGACCTCCGTCCACCAGATCCGCTTCCTCTTTTGCTTCTTCCAGATTCAGTTTCTCGCCTCTTTTTAAAATCTTGAAGATAAGCTTTTCATTTTCTCCGCCCTGCTTGCTGCTCAGATTCCCTATCGTCTCCACACAGGGAGTCTCTATCGATGTAAAGCCGAATTTTCCATAGGTTTCCTTGATCACGCTGATGCAGTAATCCCGCAGCTGCATCTCTGCAGGCAGGATATCCTTCATTCCTGTGACCGGCTTCTTATTCAGTGCCATCCTCACCAGTCTCCTTTTCTCATTTTGTATCTTTTTCCGATTCTAAACTATTTTTTTTGATTTTACAAGAGGGGCAGCCCCAATAACTTTCTCTTGCGTTCTATCATCTCGTCTATCTTTTCAATATACATATCCACATCCTTCACGTTGTCGCACCGTTCAATGCGCCCGTCAGGATATACCGCCTTTGAGATCGTGCCCGCTCCCAGCGCAAGAATAGACTGCTTCTCCTCCATAATGAGGATATTGTATATCCCCGCCTTGCCGGGTTTTGCATAGCCCACATTTTCAAAATTGCCCGACATATTTTTCTGGCGATACAGATAATACGGTTCCATCCCAAGCTCCTGCGCTCCTGCGGCGGCTATCCTCATCGTCTCATCCGTATTGTGAAGCGTATCCATGCCGTTTTCGATGATCCACTGGCTCAGCCGGGAAGCCCGCTTGACAGCCAGCGAATGGACGGTCAGGCTGTCCGGTGCAAGCTCCTTGACCCGCCGTATCGTCTCCGCCACGTCTTTTTCCGTTTCTCCGGGAAGCCCCAGTATCAAATCCATATTGATATTGTCAAAGCCCTCTTTGCGCGCGGTCAAAAAGGCGTCTACCGCCTGCTGCACCGTATGTCTCCTGCCGATGATATCCAGCGTTTCCTGCTTCATCGTCTGCGGATTGACAGAAATACGCGTTACACCCCACTTTTTCATGACGCGCAGCTTTTCCGCCGTAATGCTGTCCGCACGACCCGCCTCAACGGTAAACTCCTTTACCTGAGACCAGTCCAGCGTACCCTTTAATTTCGCAAAGAGCCTTTCCAGCTCGTCCGGCTCCAGCGTAGTCGGCGTACCGCCGCCGATATAAACGCTGTCAAGCACCTTATCGGCGCATGCCTCTTTTACAAAATCTATCTCCTTTTCCACTGCGGAAAGATAGGCGTCAACCTTGTCCTTCCACGCCCTGATAGGAAAAGAGGTAAAGGAGCAATACAGACAGGTCGTGGGGCAGAACGGGATCCCGACGTAGAGGCTGTAGCCCTCCTCATAATGGATGTCCGCAAGGATTTCCCGCTCTCGCTTTGCGATATCGATTGCCAGCGCCGCTTTTTCTTCGGAACAAAGGTAGGCGCTCCGCATATGGGCATCCACTTCCTCTTCCGTCTTTCCCTGCTCCAAAAGCTGCATTGCAAGCCGCGTCGGCCGGATGCCTGTCAGCGTCCCCCAGGGGAGCGTCCTTCCTGTTTCTTCAGAAAGTATCCCGTACAAAAGCTGCTTTAAATCATTTTTTACCGCGCCCCTGTCCTGCGGTGCGCTCAGACTTATCTTTTTTTCCGTCCTTCCTGCGATTCCGGCCCATATCTCTTCCGGCTCAAAAGCCACGAAAAACGCCGGCATCCCGGCGTCGCTTCGTTCGTCCTTTGTCCCCTCCACAAAAACCTTCACATCCTGCTGCGGATAGAACGCCTTTACGAGAGAATGGATATCATATGCATAACGGTCTTCATTTAACGTTACAATGATCATTTTTTACTGGCAGTAGGGATTATACTGCTTCTCCCTTCCAATGGTAGTCATATCCCCGTGTCCCGGATAGACCTTCGTCTCCTCCGGCAGCACAAAAAGCTTCTCTTTGATGGAACGCACGAGCTTGCTCATGCTCCCGGTCGGAAAGTCCGTCCGCCCCACGGATTCCTCAAACAACGTATCCCCAGATATCAAAAGTCCTGCTTCCTCGCTGTAAAAGCAGCAGCTTCCCATCGTGTGCCCCGGAGTTGCGATGACCTTCAGGCAAATGTCCGCAAATGTGACCTCTTCGCCGTCTGTCAGCCATCCATCCGGCTCGATCGTACATTTTCTCTTCATCTGTGCCGAGATATTCACATATGCATCGCCGCATACGGTCTTTTCTGCGTCAAGGGCATAAATTTTTGCCCCGGAAAGCTGCCGCAGCTCCTCCGCGCCCCAAATATGGTCAAAATGACCATGCGTCAGAAGGATAGCTGCCACGGAAAAGCCTTTATTCTGCAAAGCCCTGAAAATATCTCCGCCCCGGTCCGCCGGGTCGAAAACGATGACCTCAGCCGCTCCGTCCCTGTATAAAAAATAACTGTTTGTGGCGCATACTCCGATGGTCATGCGCCCTATCCTGATATCTCCCACTTAAAATTCCAAATTCCTTTCTATGTTCCTTTTCATGCGCTGCGCTCATTTTTTATGCGCTGCGTCCGTTTTTCTCCCGGGCTGTATTCAGCCTGTGGTACGCTCGATATCTATCACGCTTTCAATATTGCGCAGCTTTGCCACTATCTGGTTCAGCTCTTCCCTGCTGCTGATTTCAAAAGCAGTGGACAGCGTCGCGATTCCCTGCTTATTTGTCCGCGTATTCATCATCTGAATATCGATGTTGCGCTCTGTCAGCGTCTTACTGATATCCGCCAAAAGGCCGCTTCTGTTATGAGCAAAAATATTAATCTCTGCCACATATTTTTCGCCGTTGGCTCCTTTATCCGGCTGTTCCCACTCCGCCTCAATAAGTCTCGCTCTCTCTATCTCAGGCAGATTTAATACATTGATACAGTCCGTCCGGTGAATAGAAATTCCCCGTCCTCTTGTAACAAATCCCACTATCTCATCTCCCGGGACAGGGGAACAGCACTTGGAAAAACGCACCGCCACGTCATGGATACCTTTGACCACGATTCCGTTTTTGCTGCGGGGCTTCATCTGTGCCGTCTGCTTTGCGCTGTTTTCTGCGATAGCAGCCAGCACTTCCTCATTGGATATCACCTTCGGATGGTCCTTATCGTACAGCTCCTGCATCCGGTTTGCAACCTGTCCTTCTTTTAAAGCGCCGTGACCGATTGCCGCAAGGACGCTGTCCCAGTCCATAAAGCCATATTTCTTCATGACGCCGTTTTGATATTCCGGCTTCATGATATCACCCAGATTGATGGCGCGCGCTTTGCAGTAGGCATTAAAAAGCTCTTTGCCCTTTATGATGTTTTCTTCCTTGACTTCGTGCTTAAACCACTGATTTATCTTGTTTTTTGCCTGTGTGCTCTTGACCACGTTCAGCCAGTCGCGGCTTGGTCCCTTGGAATTCTGAGATGTCAAAACCTCTACCCGGTCGCCGTTTTGTATCTCGTAATCAATCGTCACAAGCCTGCCGTTTACCCGCGCGCCTATCATCTTATTGCCGACTGCCGAATGAACGCTGTATGCAAAATCGATAGGCGTCGAGCCTGCCGGAAGGGTCTTGACGTCTCCCGTCGGCGTAAAGCAGTAAACGCTGTCAGAGAACAGGTCCAGGTCACTTTTTAACATCCGCATAAATTCTTTATTATCGGACATCTCCCTCTGCCATTCCAGTATCTGGCGAAGCCATGACAGCTTTTCCTCTTCCTGCGCTTCGACCTTTTTGCCGTCCGACGCCTCTTTATATTTCCAGTGGGCGGCAATACCGTATTCCGCCACGCGGTGCATCTCATACGTCCTTATCTGAATCTCAAAAGGCTGTCCAGAACTGCCGATAAGCGTGGTATGCAGCGACTGATACATATTCGCCTTCGGCATTGCGATATAATCCTTGAAACGCCCCGGGATAGGCTTGTACATCTCATGTATCACGCCCAGTGCGGCATAGCAGTCCTTTACCGTCTCCACGATAATACGGACCGCAAAAAGATCGTATATCTGGTCGATGGACTTGTTCTGATTTTTCATTTTTTTGTAGATACTGAAAAAATGCTTCACACGCCCGTCTATCTTTGCCTCTATTCCGGCCTTGCTGATATGTTCGGAAACCTCCTGCACGATACTGGCAATATATTTTTCCCTCTCGCTCTTACGCATGGCGATTTTGTCCACGAGATCATAATATACATCCGGTTCCAGATATTTTAGAGAAAGATCGTCCAGCTCCACCTTTATCTTGGAAATACCGAGCCTCTGTGCGATGGGGGCATAGATATCCATAGTCTCTCGCGCGATACGTATCTGCTTCTCATGCGGCATGTGCTTTAAGGTACGCATATTATGGAGACGATCCGCCAGCTTTATCATGATGACACGGATATCCTTTGCCATCGCCATGAACATTTTGCGAAGATTCTCCGCCTGCATCTCCAACTGAGCTTCTGTCTTGTTGCCGGAATTATCTGCGAGATGAAGATGCTGCAGCTTTGTCACCCCATCTACTAAAAGAGCCACATCCGGACCGAACTGACTGCTGATTTCATCTGTCGTCATCACGGTATCTTCCACAACATCATGCAAAAGTCCCGCCACGATCGTTTCCTTATCCAGCTCCAGATCCGCAAGAATGATTGCGACGCAAAGCGGATGAATAATGTATGGCTCTCCCGATTTACGTACCTGTCCCTCATGGGCGCTCTTTGCAATCCCATAGGCCTTCTCAATCATCGAAATATCGTCAGAAGGGTGATATTTGCGCACCCTTTCGATCAGATCCTGATAAAGCTGTTCCGGACTCATAAATTCTTTGATACTCTCGATACGCCCGTCATCCAGCACAAGCCCTGTCTTATTCGATTGTTTCTCTTTTTCTTCCGTCATTCCCATATGCGCACACCTTTACCACATCACACACTCATTATTTGCCCGGATAAGTAATCGCTGCATCCAGACGATAATTTCCAATTGCTTCTCTTCCCTTCAGACCTGCCAGTTCGATCAGGACAAGCACTGCAGCCACTTCTCCGCCAAGACGTTCCACAAGATGGATCATCGCCTTTGTCGTACCGCCTGTTGCGATAAGATCATCCACTATAAGCACCTTCTGCCCCGGCTGGATAGATGTTTTGTGTATCTCTATTTCCGCCGTGCCATATTCCAGATCATATTCCTCGGAAACCGTCTCGCAAGGCAGTTTTCCCTTTTTGCGGATGAGTGCGAACGGCTTATGGGCATTGTACGCAATCGGGGCGCCGAAAATAAAACCTCTGGATTCCGCTCCTACTACCACATCAAAATCCAGATCCTTTACAAGCTCCTGCATCGTATCGACTGCCAGATGCATTCCGTCCGCATCCTCGAGCACGCTCGTCACGTCCCTGAAAATAATGCCCTCCTGCGGGAAATCCGGGATGCTTCTTACATATTCTTCCAGTTTTTTCATTCGTTTATGCCTCGTTTTCTATAAATTGCAGATTTTTGTATAAAATCAGATAGTACAATTATATTATTGAAAACGGGGAAAGTCAACGAGGGAAAACTCACAAAAAAACGGAGAGGAACGCTTTTGCGGTTTCCTCTCCATCTGATTTTTCGTATACTTTTGTTCCGGATATGCCAAATCTGCTGAATAATGTATGGTAATATCCCTCCGGTCAGGCACCCCCGGCATTCCCAGTGTCTTACGAAGTCTGCAGATTGCGCGGCACCACCAGATACATTGCTCTGCATTTCCGCAGTCTCTTGTTTTCCATTGACCGTTCTTATAAAACATACATTCCCCGTACAGCTCTTCTCTGTGCTTTTTTTCCAGAAAAGAAGGCTGTTCACAGATATGCCGGTAATCCCCTTCCGAAAGCGCTGCTTCAATATCCCAGCCGATTCCCTTTCCGATTGTTTCCAGACAAAAGCTGCCGTCCGGCTCTGCGTCTTTGGATAAAAAATATAATCCGTCCGCGTTCGGATCTTCCTTCCACAGCCTTCTGCGCAGGCTTTCCACCGTATTCCGCATAATCTCATGCGGCAGTACTTCCCAGTCTGCCGCTATCGGTCCGTAATTCACCCAGCCCATTCCTTCATAGGCATTTTCATCCGGAAGCCGCATTTCCATATAGACGGTTTTTCCGGCATCCTCCCGGGTAAGGTGCTCCCGAATCCCTTCCCGCAAAAGCTCCAGCTTCCTGCTCCATCGCTCTCCATACCATTCCTGACGATGCTGCCTGGCCACAGCCGCCATCTTTTCCAGAGCCGCACCAAAAAAGCTCTGCGTCAGCAGATCAAAACAACACCAGTACCTCTCTTCTCTGGAATGCTCAAAAGAAGTATTCAAAAAAAGCTTCACATTCGCAACCGGGAAGCTGCAAATCTCATTTGCAAAAAGCAGGGCTGGTCCGCATGGGCATCCATGATTTTTGCCATCATCCCCCAGTATTCCTCAAACAGCTCCTCTCTTTTATATACAAGCACCAGCTCCGCATACGCAGACAAAATATGGGCAGTCCCATCAATCTGGCACACCATGTCCAGCTCCTGAAAAAGCTTTCCGCCCTTCCCATAGTAAGGCTTCCCAAGCACATGCGGAGGTCTCGACAGTTCCGCGCGCCGCATGCTGTCCAGCACAAAACGCAGCGCGCGCACCACCAGCTCCACCTCTCCCGCCTGTGTCATCAAAAACACATAAGCCCCGGCAGACCGCGCAAAACAGCCCGGATACCGTCCCGGCACAAAGGACTCTTCCAGATAGCCAGTTTCATCGAGCCTGTCCACCAGGGAATAAAAGGTGTTCGCATACAACGTCCTCAGCCTGTCTGCCTCCAGCAGCTCTTTGGCTCTTTTTTTATAATCTTCCTTTTCTCTCCTTGTATGATAATTAGGAAGTTAATTATCACATGTTTCCTCGTAGTATAAAGTAGTAGTGTTTATAGTCCCTCTCCAAGGACTGTATGCTATACTGTTGGAGATACTGTGGATTGGTTCTTGCT
>PPYF01268243.1_pt1 | contig 15944 bp, 10 predicted proteins | sample 1559871 | NCBI WGS metagenome assembly PPYF01 (sample SAMN08240021, study PRJNA423297) | Human gut metagenome, whole genome shotgun sequencing project.
GGACCATGTTGCGGGGCGGGGTCTGGTCGAGCACGGCGGCGAGCGGGTGCCCCTTGCGGATCAGGTGGCTGGCCACAAGGTAAAGCAGAGGGCCGCTGCCCGCGAGCACGACCGGGGTTTCCGGGAGCACGCCCGCCGTCTTGAGCAGAATGTCCGCGCCTCCGGCGTTCATGACGCCGGGAAGCGTCCAGCCCCGGAAGGGGACGGGGCGTTCCATCGCGCCCACGGCGATGATGATGTTTTTGGCCCGCAGGTCGAGGGTTTCCCCGCCCCGTGAGGCCAGCGCTCTGCCGGGTTCGAGGAACCAGACCGTGCTTTCCGGCAGATACTGCGCGCCGGAACGCTCGAAGCGCCGGACGAGCTCCGTGCCGTCCCGGTAGTCGGCGGCCTCGGCGAAGCGCTCTTTCGCGCCCGGAGCCGTGACGTGGCGGTAAATCTGCCCGCCGGGAAAAGGCTGTTCGTCCACAAGGACGGCTTCAAGCCCGGACTCGGCGACGACGCTGGCGGCGCGCAGCCCGGCGGGACCCGCGCCGATGATGAGGGCGTCCCATTGGCGGATCATCGTTCCTGCTCCTTGTCGGGATGTTGGCGTTTGATGTCCATGCCTTCGCGGACGAGCGTCAGGCAGGCCTGCCGGTTGGGTTCGCCGTCGATTTCCACGAGGCATTCGAAACAGGTGCCCATCATGCAGAAGGGGGCGCGGCGGTCCCCGGCCAGCGGATGGATGCCGGAGTACCCGGCGTGGAGATCGCCGAGAAGGGCCGCCGCCACGGTTTGGCCCTCGCGTACGACGCGGGGTTCGCCTTCAAAGGTGATATGGACCAGTGCGGCTTGTTCCGCCGCGTTGCGTGAAGCAGACATGATGTTCCTCGGAAGCTGGTTGAAGGCGCTCACTTGTTCGGGGCCTGCGCGTGGGGCGACGAGGCCGCGGACCCTTGGAAGCCGTTTCCGCCGTTGGCGAAGCGGGCGAGGGTGAAGATGGACCCGTCCGGCGGCAACGGTTTGCCCATGACGTAGTCGGGAAGGGTCCGTTCCAGAACGGCGGCGAGGGAAACGGCGCTGTGCATGGCGAAAATGAAGGCGTTTTCGTGCCCCGGAATCCGGTCGTAGATGGGATAGGCGTCTTTGGGCCACACCCGCAGGCCGGTCCAGAAGCGCAGGATGCGTTTACGCGCCAGCTCGGGCCAGACCCGGATGGCCCAGTCGGCGTTCCGGGCGAGCACTTCCGGGGTGAGCGTCCTGTCCATGCCCATGTTTTCGTGAGCTGCGCCGATCATCACGGTGCCCCCGAAGGTGCGGGCGATGCCGAGCAGCGGGATCGGCAGCACGTCGGCGGGGATGCGTTCCAACAGGAGCACCTGGCTCTTGTTGGGGAATACCGGGATGTCCGCGCCGAGCTGCGCCGCGAGCTTGCGGGTGCCGAGCCCGGCGGCGAGTACGAGCTTGCCGCATTCCAGCGTGCGTTCCCCGCAGGCGAGCCGGTAGCCGCCGCCCGCCGGCGTCACTTCCGTAACCCGTTCTCCGGCGATCAGCGTACCGCCGCGTTTCACGAATCCCTTGCGGAAGGCGAACATCAGATGGAGCGGATCGACGTAGCCGTCCATATTCGACCAGATGCCGCCCGAGACTTCGGGCCCGAAAGGCACCTTGGGCAGCAGGCCTTCAAGCTCCTTGCGGGAGAGGACGGAGGCGGGATAGGTCCCGTCCTCGGTTTCCAGCCGCAGTTTTTCGATGAACTGCGCGCGCTGTTCGAGTTCCGGTTCCCCGAGGCAGGGAATGATGCCGCCGGTGGGCGCGTAGCCGGTGTCGATGCCGGTCAGTTCGCGCAGCTCCTCCGCCAGCTTGCCGTAGGCGCGGGACGAGGCGAAGCCCCAGCGCACGAACTGCGGGCAGCCGAGCGCCTTGGACTGGCACCAGATCAGGCCCATGTTCGCGCGCGAGGCACGGGAAAACGTCGGCACGGCGTCCACGAGGCAGGTGCGGACGCCCCGTTTCGCCAGCCCGTACCCGACGGCGGCTCCGGTCACGCCCCCGCCGACGACCACGACGTCGAAGGAAGCGTTCATCGGGGCTCCTTCCAGGCGATACAGTCGATTTCCACCTTGAAATCATTCATCATGTGCGCCTGAACAGTCACGCGCGCCGGAGCGTGCTCGACGGAAAAATACTGACTGTAGATGCGGTTGAAGATGGCGAAGTCGCGGGGATCGTCCAGCCAGACGTTGACCTTGACCACATCCTCGGGGGCGTATCCGGCCTGTTCGAGACGCATCATGAGGTTGTCGAGCGCCTGCCGGGCCTGCTCCGCGATGCCGCCGACCACGAACTCGCCCTGTTTGTTTTTCGGGACCTGCCCGGCGACGAACAGCCAGCCGTCGGCCTCGACCGCCTGCGACGCGGGGACGCCGTCCCGTACCGGCAAACCGAATCGTTGGATCGCTCCCATGTCTTTCCTCCTGTCTGGTTTCGGCGTGGCGCGGCCCGTCACACCCATTGTTTCCGCCGTACGCAAAACGCGGCGTACGTGATCAGCGAATTGATGTCGTAGACCGGGACGGAGACGGCCTCCTGCACGGTCCGGGCGAATACGCTCAGGTCCGTGCATTCGAGGAGCAGGGCGTCGAGCGGTCCGCGTTCGATCATGGCGCGTGCGGCGTTGCCGATTTCCGCGCCGAGGGCGTCCGTATCCATGATCTCCTCCGTGCCCCGGAGGATGGTTTCCCGGAATACGGGCCGATCCTCCATGCCGGAGACGGTGACGGCGTCCCGCAGGGAATCGGAGACGCCCGCCTGCCGGAAGTGTTCCCACGTCAGGGAAGCGGAATGTGCGGTGAGCACGCCGATGCGGCATCCGGGACCGTGCAGGGTATGGATGAGGGGAATCTGGACGAGGCTGGACATGAGCACGGGCACGGATACGGCTTTGGCCACGGCTCGCTGGAACAGGGCCATAAAGCCGCAGCTTCCGGCGATGGCCTTGACGCCGTCCCGTTCCAGTTCGCGGGCGGCGTCCACGAACAGCGTTTCGAGCTGGGCGGACGTGCTGGAGAGAATCTCTTTGGCGCCGACGCCGCGCAGGACCCGGCACACGACGGGAAAATCGAAGGTGAGGGGATTTCGGAGCTGTCCCGGCGGTTTGGGGAACAGCGTATCAAGGCAGAGGATGCCGACGGGGGTATCGTAATACAGGGAGCCGCTGCGGATGCGCATGGTGCCTCTCTCGTGCGTCGGTGGGCCTTGGCGGCGCTCACCGGGTATTTTTTATCATAATATGATATACAAATTATAATATGATTTTTGAGTAAAGGTTTTGACCGGCTCCGTCAAGCCTTTCGGAGCGGGTGGTCGGACTTGCGGAAACCGGCGTCCGGGAGGCGGACGCTTTTTGTGGGGGACGGGCACAAAAAAAGCCGCCCGGAGGCGGCTTCGTTGGGGAAACGTCTGGTCAGGCGAGCAGCGCGTCCCGCAGCGCTTTGATGATCAGGGGCTGATCCCTGTCCCATTGCGCGGTGTGTACGGCGTCCACGGCGATGCTCCCGATGACCTCGTTGCCCATGCGCAGGACGTGGGAAACCCCGATGGTTTCCTGAAGCAGCATGCCGTGGCTGAGCGCGTACCCGTTCCTGCGGGCCTGTTCCAGAAACGTGCGCACGGCGGAGAAGTCCGTCTTGAGCACGAACAGGATTTCCTCTTCGTTGTGGGAAAGAATGGCTTCCGCCTCGTCTTCCGGCAGGGCGGCGAGGATGGAGAGGGTGGCCGACCCCATGCCGAGGGGGCGGCGGTCGCCCACCTTGTTGAGGAACACCTGAATGGGATGCCAGCCGTCCAGCCGCTCCACGCACTGCGCGTCGTACCCCTTGCGGGCGTAGAGCACGGTGGAGTAGCCGAACCGCTGCGAAATGCGCTCCGCCAGCGGCATGAACCGGGAACGGATGTACGCGGTGACGTCCATGCGGGGGCTGATGAGGCAGGAATCCCCGATGTGGTATTTCTTGGTGGCGGGATCGCAGGTTACGAACTGTTTTTGCCGGAGTACGGTCAGGAGCCTGTGGACGGTCGCCAGCGGGATGTCCAGCGAGGCGCTCAGTTCCTTGGGTGAAATCATGCGGTCGCCGGACAGGATCACCGCTTCGAGGATGCCGAGCACCCGATAGACGCTCTGCGCGCCCTTGATGGTCTTTTCATCGTGATCCATGAAACCGCCTTTGCGATGGAACGGTCGGGTTCCGTGTTGACGTTCGGTCCGGAGCGGGGAGCGCGGGACGGCGCGCCGTTCCCGCCGGTGGTCCAACCGGGACCGCCGGGGCCGGAGAAGTGTTGTGTCTGTTGGAGACGAGACGGGGCCGCCGTTCGCCGGGAACGCCACTTTAACGCCGCGCCGGGAAACTCCGTTCGTTTTCATCGTCCCTCAGTATCTGCAATACCTTGCCTGTGGTGTCAATATAAGCTGGGTTTTCACCGGCGGAACGGGGCTTTTTCGGCGGGCGTCGTGCGTGAGAACCCTGATCTTTTTCCGCACCGTATTGACCGAATGCCGACGGTTTCGTATACCAAAAGAAAAACCCGTCGTCTCACACGAGGAGGCCGTATATGCGCTATGTCTATCTGTTCCACGAAGGAAACGCGCAGATGAAGGAACTGTTGGGCGGCAAGGGCGCCAACTTGGCGGAAATGACCAACATCGGCCTGCCCGTTCCGACGGGGATGACGATTTCGACGGACGCCTGCCGGGCGTATTACGATCACGGCAAGCGGCTGCCGGACGGCCTCGTCGAGGAGGTCGAGCGCAACCTGCGGGCCGTCGAGGAGAAGGCGGGCAAGCGTTTCGGGGACGTGGACGATCCCCTGCTGTTGTCCGTGCGTTCCGGTGCGGTCTTCTCCATGCCGGGCATGATGGACACCATCCTGAACCTCGGCCTCAACGCCGACACCTTCAAGGCGCTGGCGAAGCATACCGGCAACATGCGCTTTGCCTGCGACACCTACCGGCGTTTCATCCAGATGTTTTCCGACGTGGTCATGGAAATCCCCAAGGACAAGTTCGAACACATCCTTGAGGAACAGAAGGCCGCGCAGGGCGTCACGCTGGATCAGGAACTGAGCGCGGATTCCCTCCTCGCCGTGATCGACAGAAGCAAGGCGCTGTACCGGCGGGAGATCGGGCAGGACTTTCCCGAGGACGTGACGCAGCAGCTTTTCCTGTCCATCGAGGCGGTGTTCCGTTCGTGGAACAACCACCGGGCCATCGTCTACCGCAATCTGAACAAGATCGACCACAACCTCGGGACCGCCGTCAACATCCAGTCGATGGTCTTCGGCAACATGGGCGACGATTCCGGCAGCGGCGTGGCCTTTACCCGCAATCCCTCCACCGGCGAGAAGAAGCTGTACGGCGAATACCTGATCAACGCGCAGGGCGAGGATGTGGTGGCGGGGGTCCGTACGCCGCAGCCCATCGCGCGGCTCGCCGAGGACATGCCGGACATTTACGAACAGTTCCGACGGATTGCCGAGAAGCTGGAAACCCACTATCGGGACATGCAGGACATCGAACTGACCATCGAACGCGGCAAGCTGTACATCCTCCAGACCCGCAACGGCAAGCGCACGGCGCAGGCCGCGCTCAAGATCGCGCACGACATGGTGCTGGAAGGGCTCATCGACAAGAACGAAGCCCTGCTGCGGATCGATCCCGAGCATCTGGCCCATGTGCTGCACCGTCAGATCGACAGTTCCGCGAACCCGCATGTGCTCGCCGCCGGGCTGGCCGCCTCGCCGGGCGCGGCGTTCGGCTCCGTGGTGTTCAGCGCCGACGAGGCCGAACATCTGGGGCGCATCGGATCGAAGGTCATCCTCGTGCGCGTGGAAACCACGCCGGACGACATCCACGGCATCGTGCAGTCGCAGGGCATCCTGACCAGCCGGGGCGGCATGACCAGCCACGCGGCGGTGGTCACGCGCGGCATGGGCAAGCCCTGCGTGTGCGGGTGCGAAGCCGTCAAGGTTGATTACGATCAGCAGTTGTTCACGGTCGGGGACACGGTGGTCAGGAAGGGCGATCTCCTTTCCATCGACGGGACGAGCGGGCAGGTCATCCTCGGCGCGGTGCCGTTGAAGGACCCGGAACTGTCCAACGAATACAAGACTATCCTCGGCTGGGCCGACGAGGTCAGAGTCCTTGAGGTCCGGGCCAATGCGGATACGCCGGAAGACGCGGAGAAGTCGCGGAACTTCGGCGCGCAGGGCATCGGCCTGACCCGCACGGAGCACATGTTCATGGCGCAGGAGCGCCTGCCCTACGTCCAGAAGATGATCCTCGCCAAGACCACGGAGGAACGCCTTACCGCGCTGTTGCCCCTGCGGATCATGCAGGAGAACGATTTCTACAGCATCCTCAAGGCGATGAACGGGCTTCCGGTGTGCATCCGCCTGTTGGACCCGCCGCTGCACGAGTTCCTGCCGAGCCTTGAGAAGCTGCTGGTCGAAACGACCGAGTTGCGGGTGCGCGGGGACAATCCGCAGTTGCTGGCGGACAAGGAAACGCTTCTCGCGCAGGTGGAACATCTGCACGAAGCCAACCCCATGATGGGGCATCGCGGCTGTCGCCTCGGGATCACCTACCCCGAAGTCTACGAAATGCAGATGCACGCCATCTTCAACGCGGCCTCGCGGCTCACGCGCGACGGGTACGTCGTGCTGCCGGAAATCGAAATTCCGCTGACCATCAGCAAGGCCGAAATGGAAATCCTGAAGGAGCGCTGCGACCGTATCGCCGGGGAGTGCATGGAAACGCACCGCGTTTCCTTCACCTACCTGTGCGGCAGCATGATCGAGCTGCCCCGGGCGGCCCTGCTGGCCGGCGAAATCGCGGAAGCGGCGGAATTCTTCAGCTTCGGCACCAACGACCTGACGCAGACCTGCTTCGGGTTCAGCCGCGACGACGCCGAAGGCAAGTTCCTGCCCGCCTACATCCACCAGAAGATTCTGAAGGACAACCCTTTCGCAGTGCTCGACCGTCCGGGCGTGGGGCGGCTGATGCGGATCGCCGTCGAGGAAGGCCGCAGGACGCGTCCCGGCCTCAAGATCGGCATCTGCGGCGAACACGGCGGCGATCCCAGCTCCGTGGAATTCTGCCACCAGATCGGCCTCGATCTCGTGAGCTGCTCGCCGTACCGCATCCCCATCGCTCGGCTCGCCGCCGCGCAGGCCGCCCTGCGCTTCCCTCGGCCCGCCAGGGCGTAACCCGCGTCGAGTCCTGACCTCGCGTGACGATTTCTGAAGAAAAAGCGCCCCAATCCCAAAGGATCGGGGCGCTTTTTTCGATTTCGGGGTTCTGGCTCGTTGAAGGAGAGTCGCGGTCGAAACGATGCCCCGTTGGTCGCTGATATGGGGCCCCGTCATGGAATTGGATCGATAGAGCAGAAACGCTGTATGGTCTCCTCCCTCTGTCACACTACCCGGACGCCCTCCGGCACCGTCTTCCCACATGCGAAGGGGCGACTCCGGCGCACGAAAGAACGCCGAACAAGGGTTCGATAAAATCGCAAAAGTCTTGGGAGGAAGCGGGGGAGGCGTTTGAGGAGGGGAGAGGGACTTTTTTTCCGAAAGGTTCCCTCTCTCCTCCTCGATTTTTCTTCGGCTACTCCGCCTTCACCACCTGCGAGGGCATGGCGGGAGACGGGGGAATCATGTGCACGTCGAGCTGCGGGAAGGCGATGTCCACCTGATGTTCCGCGAAGACCTGTACGATCCTGTGCCGGATCGCGGAGGCGGCGTCCACGGCGGTCCCGATGTCCGACCAGTAGCGCAGCACGAAGTTCAGCGTGCTGTCCGCAAAGTCCATGAACAGGACGAGCGGCTGAGGACGCCTGACCACCTGCGGGATGGACTGCGCCACTTCGAGGAGCAGCTTTTCCACCAGCTTGGGATCGGTGCCGTAGGCCACGCCGATGGCGACTTCGCGGCGCACGATGCGGCCGTTGCGCGTCCAGTTGATCAGCCGGTTGGAGACGAACTCCGAGTTCGGCACGAAGATCACCGCGTTGTCGAACGTCTCGACCGTAGTTGCGCGGACGCTGATCTTGCGGACCACGCCTTGCAGGGTGCCCACGTCGATGACGTCCCCTTCATGCAGGGTCCGGCTGAAAATCAGGATCAGGCCCGACAGGAAGTTGTTGACGATGGTCTGCATGCCGAAACCGATGCCGACGGAGAGGCCGCCGGCGATGACCGCGAGGTTTTCCAGCCCGAATCCGAGCGCCTTGAGGGTGAAGAGCCCGAAGAGGGTCCACAGTCCGTAGGTGATGCCCGTCTGCATCGGCGGGATGAGCGTCTTGTCGATCTTGTACGACTTGGCCGACACGCGGTTCAGGAACGACTTCGACGCGGTGATCGCCGCGCGGGTGATGTAGAACACGCTGACGATCAGGAAGAGATGCACCATGTTGAAGGAGGCGGACCCCACCTGTACGCCGGTGCCGAGGTAGTGCCAGAGCAGGAGCGCGCCGCCGGGCATGGCGATGACCCAGAGCAGCATGCCCCCGAGGATGAGCAGGAGGACCAGCGGTGCGATGAAGGCCGCAATGATGCCCGCGAGGACGCTGCGGTCGGCGTGCTGTTCGTTCCCCTGCGCGTCCGAGGACCGGTTGAGTATCTGGAGCAGGCCGATGATGAACTGCGTGTTGATGGCGATGCAGTCGACGAGGATGAGGACGAGTATCCCCATGCGCGCCCAGCCGATGGCCGCAATCGCCATGCTGATCCAGATGGCGAACCTGTGCGCGTGCAGCAGGTTGTTTTCAATGCCTGGCAGTTCGCGCGCGTGGAGTTCCTTGAGGATGAGCAGCGAGAGCATGCCCACGGCGATCCAGCCCAGCGAGAGGATGCCGGTCGGCAGGTTGGGGTAGCTGATCAGGATGCCGAGGCTTGAGGCCAGATACATGGGCCAGAGCGGGGTCAGGCCCATCTTCTTGCCGAGGATGAAGCAGCGCATGCCCCACGCCAGCGTCATTTCGCCGCCGATGACGAGGATGCTGCCGAGGACGAGCAGGCCCCGGAACATTTCGCCCTGTCCCCCGAACGAGGCGCCGAGCAGGGCCAGCCCGGAGAACTGCCACAGCAGGCTGCGCAGAATGCCGGAACGGGCCGCCGTGGGCATGGTCCCCTTCTTTTCCGCGCGGACCATGCGGCGGTTCACGAAGAAGATGACCACGCAGCCCATCAGAAGCACGTTCAGGAACCGCAGGCCTACGCCCTGCCACGCCGACTGGGAGCGCGGGAATTCGATGCTCAGGCGCAGGTTCATGTTCTGGAAGGTCTTCTCCCAGCGGTCGGCGATGCCCTGCCACGCCACCGGGTCAAAGAAACGGCTCGGCACCGAGAAGTAGTATTCCTGCCACAGCTTGGGCAGGTAGGCGAAGATGTCGGTGTGCATCTTTTCGAGCTTGCCGAGCAGCTCGCCCGCCGGGGTCAGCTCCAGCGTGAGGCGCTGATTCATCTTGGTGAGCTTGTTCTCTATGCGGCTGATGTTTTTTCGCGTCTGCTGCTGTTCGGCGTCCAGCTTTTCCTTGCTGCCCTTTTCCGGCAGGGGAGGCAGACTTTTCTTCATCTGCTCCAGCGCCGTGAGCTTTTCCTGCACCACGTTGTGCGCCGTCTGGACGGGCTGCATCTGCTGGCGCAGGCTCGAAGCCTGCAACACGCCGCGCTGATCGATGGATTCGAGCATGATCGGGTCGGCCTTGTGCGTCCCGCTCAGCGCGAACAGGCGCTGCGCCGCTTCCTCCATGCCGGAGAGGCTCTTGTGCAGGGGATCGGTGATCGCCTTTAGCCCCTTGGCGAGGCCGTCGATCTCGATCTCCATGGCGTTCAGCTCGTCCTGATTCTGCTTGAACGCCTCTTCCCACACGGCGTCGTCCGAGGCCGCGGATTCGTTTTGCTGCTGGGCCGCTTCGGCTTCCGCGCGCAGCTTGGCCGTCGCGGCCTCGGCTTCCTGCCGCGCCCGTTCCTCGGCCTCCGCCTTGGCCTTGGCTTCCTCCTCCGCCTTGGCTTTGGCCTCGGCTTCGGCTTTCGCCTTGTCCTCGGCCTCCTGCTTCGCCTTGGCTTCGGCTTCCTGTTTGGCCTTTTCCTTGTCGGAAAGGGGCTGTTCAGTGGGGGCGTCCGCCTTCTTGTCGGCGGGTTTCGCCTTGGCGCCGGCCTGCTCCGTGGCCGCCGGCGCGTCTTTCTTGGCGTCCGGGGCGGCGAGAAGCGGCTGCGCGGACAGGCTCCACAGCAGGCACGCCATGACGAGCAGGGCGACGGCCTTACAGGGGCTCTTTGTGAAAAAACGTTGCAACTGCATGGGGTGTGTATTCCTTCCATCAACCGAAGTTTATCCCGCAAGCATATGCCAAACGGATTAGAGTTGCAACCAGTTCGGGGAGTTGTCTTGTCCGGAAAGCCCCGTTCGTACGGCCCGGCGCGCGTCGTTTGGGAAGCCGGAGGCGTTGATCCGTGCCCGCGCCGCCGGGTTGCGCGCGAGGCGCACGCGGAGCGAGGCGGCCGTCTCGGAAGCGGACGGGATGCGGGCATGGGGGAAAGCGGTGGGGACATTTTGTATTTGTAGGATATAACAATTTTGTAAAAATAAAAATGAACCGTGTAAAAACCTCTTGATCCCTGAAAACAAGCCTGTTAGATTCCATTTCCACATCAAATGGGGGATGGAATTTTTCCAGAGTAAACCAATTTTAACAAAAATGTAAAAACCGCCGAAAAGGGATGCGGAAGCCTTCGAAGGCCGGGAGTCCCGGCGGCACGCCGAAAGACCTGCCGATCCGCGCGACAGGCGTCCGGTTACGGATGGAGGAAGCTATGTGCAGAATTGGAGCAATCAAGAGCAAGGTGCCTGTCCAGCCGTCGAAAGCGTTGTATTTGATGCTTCCCCAGCAGGAAGGGCATGACAACTCGGGCTATGCGATGGTCATGCAGGACCTGTACGGCGTCTTTGAAAACGACAAGGACAAGCCCCTGCTGTCTCTGGCCTGTACGCCGCGCGGCGCGCAGACGGTCAGGGCCTATATGGACGAGAAGGGATTCCGGCAGGTCGCGGAATGGGTGCCGGATGTGGACAGGCGTCCCGGCCTCGATATCAAGGCCATGCCGTGCTACGTGTTCCGCAACTACGACTATCCCGAAGCCTACAAGGGACGTTCGCAGGCCGAGCGTGAGGAACTGCTGCTCGACACGCGCCTCGAACTGCGCCGGATGCTGGAGGAAGGGGAGCAGGGCTTCGTCTATTCGTTCTGGCCCGACGTGCTGACGCTCAAGGAAATCGGGGACCCGCGCGACATCGCCACCTATTTCCGGCTGTGGGAGGACGGTCCGTTGCAGGCCAGAAGCATCGTCACCCAGTGCCGCCAGAACACCAACTACGACATCGTCCGGTACGCGGCCCATCCGTTCTTTCTTCAGGGCTATACCCTGTGCGCCAACGGCGAGAACACCTTCTACACGAAGAACACGGAGTACCAGAAGTCGCTGCACCGGGGGTACGTCGGTTTCGAGTCGGATTCCCAGAACTTTTTGTATACGCTCCATTACGTGCTGCACGAGCGCAAGTGGCCAATCAACTACTTCAAGCATGTGATCACGCCGCTGCCTTTTGCGGAGGCGGAGCGGCGCGAGGACCGCAAGGTCCTCAGCCTGATCCGCGAATCGCTCGGGCATCTGGAAATCAACGGACCCAACACCATCATCGCCGTGCTCCCCGACGGCAACATGATGACCTGCTGCGACTCCAAGAAGCTCCGCCCCGTGGTCGTGGGCGGGGACGGCACGACGATTGCGATTTCCTCGGAAGTCTGCGGCCTGAACGCGATCCTGCCGGATCGCGACGCCTCCTTGGACATCTATCCCAACGAACGCGAGGTCGTGGTCATCAACAATGATTTGGCGGTGCAAAGATGGAATCAGTAACGACGCAAGACGTCAGCGTGAATGATCTCCGCTGGAAAATCGAATACCGGCCCGAACAATGCACTCTGTGCGGCAGTTGCGTGGCGAGCTGCACCCTGAACGCCATTGAAGTCGCGACCCGGCGGCTGGACCTTACTGTGTCCCGCGCCGCCCAGCCCGAACCGATCCGCGAGCATCTGGCCCGTCCCGTCATCCGTCAGAAGGTCGGGCTGGCCAATGCCTGCGTCGGCTGCGGCATGTGCGAGAAGGTCTGCCCCAATCAGGCGATCCGGCCCGTACGCAACCCGGACAGCCGCTACGCGCTGCTGGCCCGGAGGGACGGCCCCATCAAGCGCGGCGGGCGTACCAACCTGAACGCCCAGCGTACGCTTGACCGCATCATCGTGGGCCGCATCAGCCAGATGACCGACCCGGCCCTGGACTCCGAACGGCACACCTTCGACATCCGCGCGCCGTTCGGGCGGGTACTGCTGCCGGATCAGTTGCCCCTGCGCGTGGAGGGCGGCGAGCTGAAGATCACCGAAAAGACCCCGCCGCTGCACTGGATTTATCCGGTCATCTTCAGCGACATGTCCATCGGCGCGCTGTCCACCCGCGCGTGGGAGGCCATTGCGCTGGCAACGGCCTATCTGAACGAGCAGTGCGGCCTGCCGGTGCGCATGAGCTCCGGCGAGGGGGGGATGCCGGTCAGGCTGCTGGAATCCGAGCGGCTCAAATACATGATCCTCCAGATCGCGTCGGGGCATTTCGGCTGGAACCGCATCATCAAGGCCATGCCCCGCATGAAGGCCGATCCGGCGGGTATCCTCATCAAGATCGGGCAGGGCGCGAAGCCCGGCGACGGGGGCCTGCTGCCCGCCGCCAAGGTGGCTCCGCACATTCAGGCCATCCGCGGCGTTCCGAAGGCAACCCTGCATTCCCCGCCGAACCATCAGGGGCTGTATTCCATTGAGGAATCGGTCCAGAAGATGCACCTCTCCCTGAACGCGGCCTTCGGGTTCCGCGTGCCCGTGGCGATCAAGTGTGCGGCTTCGGCGACCTCCGTGTCCGTGTACAACAACCTGCTCCGCGATCCCTACAAGATTTGCGGCGGGTTCTTCATCGACGGCATTCAGGGCGGCACCGGCGCGGCGAACGAAGTCTCGCTTGATCACACCGGGCATCCGATTGTCTCCAAGCTCCGCGACTGCTACCTCGCCGCCGTGAAGCAGGGCCTGCAGGGACAGATTCCCCTGTGGGCGGGCGGCGGCATCGGCATGACCGGCATGGCGGCCGCCGACGCCTTCAAGATGATCTGCCTCGGCGCGAACGGCGTGTTCCTCGGCAAGGTCCTCATCCAGCTTCTCGGCTGCGTGGGCAACGAACGGGGCCGCTGCAACGCCTGCTCCACGGGCAGGTGCCCCACCGGCATCTGCACGCAGGACCCGCGCCTCGTCCACCGGCTGGACGTCGACCGGGGCGCGCAGAACATCGTGGACTACATGCTGGCGTTGGACAGCGAACTGCGCAAGCTCATGGCCCCCATCGGAAACAGTTCGCTCCCGGTGGGCCGCTCGGACGCCCTCGTGACGACGGACAGGGCGATGGCCGACAAACTCGGTATCCAATACGTCTGCTAGGAGGGCGCGACATGTACAGGATAGACACACTGCGGGAGACGCGCCGCATGTCGACTCAGGACCTGCTGCTTTCCATCGAGGAGGCGGTCGACCGGGGCGAGACGGCATTCGAAATCGCGGCCTCGGGCCAGCACGACATCGGCGGTCCGCTCTGGAACAGGGAAGGCAAGACGCTGCGGTTTCATGTGACCAATCCCGGTCAGCGCGTGGGCTCCATGTGCCTCGACAATACGGAAATCCTCGTGGACGGGCCCGCTCCCGCCGACGTGGGCTGGCTGAACGCCGGAGGCCGCATCGCCGTGCGCGGGGACGCGGGCGACACCGCCGGACACTGCGCGGCGGCGGGCGTCATTTATATCGGCGGTCGCGCGGGCGTCCGTTCCGGTTCGTTGATGAAGCATGACCCGCTGTACGATCCCCCCGAGCTTTGGGTGCTCAAGAACGTAGGCAGCTTTTCCTTTGAATTCATGGGCGGCGGCAAGGCCGTGGTGTGCGGTTACGGTTGCGAAGACCTGTCTTCCGTGCTGGGCGAGCGGCCATGCGTAGGCATGGTCGGCGGCGTGGTCTACGTCCGGGGCGCGTTCTCAGAGGATTTTGTGGACGATCTCGCCGTCTCCGGGCTGGACGAGGCGGACAGGGCCTTCCTCGACAAGGGGATGGGGCCGTTCCTGTCCGCCATCGGCAAGCCGGAACTGCGCGCCGCGCTGACGGACTGGAGCCGGTGGAAGAAAATCCATCCCCTTGCCTTCGGGGAGTGCCCCCACAAGCGGGAACGACTGTCCGTCAAGGCTTTTCGGACGGGCGAATGGGTGAGGGGCGGCATTTTCAGCGACGTGTGCGACGACGATTTCACGGTCAACGCCACCGTGGCGCACGGCGACTACCGTTTGCGCGTGCCCTCGTGGGACAACGCGGCCTACGCCGCGCCCTGCGAATTCAACTGTCCGGCCTCCATTCCCACGCAGCGGCGATACAACCTGCTTCGCGCGGGCAAGGCGGAGGAGGCCTACAGGCTGGTTCTCGACTACACGCCGTTCCCCGGTTCGGTATGCGGCGGCGTCTGCCCCAATCCCTGCATGGAAGGCTGCACGCGCGGTTCCATCGATCAGGCCGTACGGATCGGGCCGTTGGGCCGTTGTTCCATCGACGTCACGGTGCCCGGACCCGCCGAGCGCACCGGCAGGCGGATCGCCGTTCTCGGCGGCGGCGTCGCCGGACTGAACGCCGCATGGCGGCTTGTCCGCAGGGGGCACGAGGTGACCGTGTACGAAGCCGATGACCGCATGGGCGGCAAGCTGGAGCAGGTTATTCCCCGCGCCCGGCTGCCGCACGAGATTCTGGAAAAGGAGTTGAAGCGCATTGAGGACATGGGCGTCCGTTTCGTGACCGGGTACCGCGTCGATGCCGAGGCGTTCCAACGGATTCGTGAGGCAAACGACGCCGTGATCGTGGCGACGGGCGGGCACCTTCCCCGCGTGTTCCCGTGCCCCGGCCACGAGCGCATCGTGGCCGGCATCGACTTCCTGAAGGCCATCAACAGGGGCGAACAACCGAAGGTCGGGAAGCGCGTCATCGTCATCGGGTGCGGCAACGCCGGGATGGACGCCGCCGCCGGAGCCTACGCGATGGGTGCGGAGACGGTTACCTGCATCGACGTGCAGAAGCCCGCGGCCTTCGCTCACGAAATCGCGCACATCGAAGCTCTCGGCGGCAAGCTGGTGTGGCCCGTGATGACCAAAGAAATCACGGAGGACGGGCTTGTCACGGCGGACGGTACGCTGATCCCCGGCGACACGGTGATCATCACCATCGGTGAATCCCCGGATGTGAGTTATCTGCCCGAAAGCGTAAAGAAGTTCCGCGACTGGGTGGTCCCCGGTCCGGACATGAGCCTGCTGGATGGGGTATTTGCGGCGGGCGACGTGATCAGGCCCGGTCGGCTGGTGGACGCCATCGGTGCGGGGCGCAGGGCCGCCGATGCCGCCGACGCCTACGTGCGCGGCCTACCTTACGTGCCCGTCGAGAAGAAGCTCGTGCCCGCCGGTCAGTTGGGCAAGGCGTATTTTGAGCGTTGCCGCCAGTGCGATCTGCCGGATGCGAATCAGGACTTCAACCGCTGCATCAGTTGCGGGACCTGCCGGGACTGCAGGATGTGTTACGAATCCTGCCCCGAGCAGGCGATCCGCCGTGAGGACCTGCCGGACGGCTCGTTCCGGTACGTTTCCGATCCCGAACGCTGCATCGGCTGCGGCGTCTGCGCGGGCGTGTGCCCCTGCGGCATCTGGACGATGCGCCCGAACGCGCCGCTGGGGTAGGGTAGGGAAAAGACAGAAGATTGGAGGGGGGAAGGGGAACCTTTCAAGAAAGGTTCCC
>PPYF01114600.1_pt1 | contig 15920 bp, 12 predicted proteins | sample 1559871 | NCBI WGS metagenome assembly PPYF01 (sample SAMN08240021, study PRJNA423297) | Human gut metagenome, whole genome shotgun sequencing project.
AGAGCTACATTGCGTTCAAGCTGATCGAGGACAACCCGGAGAAGGTCGTGATCTGGCTTTCTCCCAGTGAATATATCTTTAAGACCCAGCTGGAGAGCCTGAAAAGGAACGACCCGGATTTTCCGCTGGCAAACGTTCACTTTTATACCTATGCCAAACTGATGTGCTGCACGCAAGCGCAGCTGGACGAAATAGCAGCGCAGAAGCCTGCCTATATTATACTCGATGAATTCCACCGTGCCGGTGCGGAATGTTGGGGCGAAAGCACGGTGGCTTTATTAAAGTTATGCCCGGATGCAAAGCTTCTGGGGCTGACGGCAACAAACATCCGATATCTGGATAATAACCGCGATATGGCCGAAGAACTTTTCGATAGCCGTGTTGCGAGCAACATGACCCTTGGCGAAGCAGTCGTCAGGGGCATTTTGCCTACCCCGAAATATGTGACCACGGTCTACCAGTACCAGAAAACGCTTGCAAAGTATCAGGCACGGGTGGACAACCTGCGGACACCGGGCATTCAGGATGTGAACCAGAAATATCTGGACGCCCTGCGCCGCGCTTTGGAACAAGCGGATGGTCTGGATAGGGTCTTTGCACATCATATCACGAATAAGACTGGCAAGTACATTGTGTTCTGCGCCAACAAGGAGCACATGGACGAGATGGTGTCCCACGTGCCGGAGTGGTTTGCCGGGGTCAACCCGGACGTGGTGGTGTACGAAGCCTACTCCGATGACCCGAATACCGACAAGGCGTTTGCGGACTTCAAGACGGATACGAGCAACCGGCTGAAACTCCTATTCTGCATCGATATGCTTAACGAGGGCGTCCATGTGGAAGGCATTTCCGGGGTCATCCTGTTCCGACCTACCATCTCGCCCATCATCTACAAGCAGCAGATCGGACGAGCCCTGACCGCCGGAGATACCGCAGCCCCGCTGATTCTCGATGTGGTCAACAACTTTGAAGGCTTGACCAGCATTTCCGGTCTGCAAAGTGAGATGCAGGAGGCAGTTCACCGACTCTATGCCAACGGTGAGGGCGACAAGATCGTGACCGAGCGGTTCGAGGTCATCGAGCAGGTGCACGACTGCCGGGTGCTGTTCGAGCAGCTGCAGGCAAGCCTTTCTTCCGGCTGGGAGCACTATTTCTCCGAGGCGAGCATCTACTACGCAGAACACGGCAACCTGAACGTCCCGAAACTGTATACGACGCCCGGTGGTCTGAGCCTTGGTGTGTGGCTGGTGACCCAGCGCCGTGTGCGCGAGGGACAGATCCAAGGCAACCTGACTGAGCAGCAGATCGCACGGCTGGACAGCATCGGCATGGTCTGGGGCAACCGGAAGGAAATTGCGTGGCAGCATGGATTTGAGGTCGCAAAGAAATACCACGACACCTACGGAAATCTGATGGTGCCCGGAAAATATGTAGACCCGGACGGCTACCCACTGGGGCAGTGGATCATCAAGACCCGACAGCAAAAGCTGAATGGCCGTTTGAAGGAAGAACGCATCGCACAGCTTGATGAGATCGGCATGGTGTGGAACATTTTCGATGCCAAGTGGGAAAAAGCTTATGCACTGGCTGCGACCTACTATGAGGAAAACGGTAATCTGAACATCCCGCGTTCCTATGTGACAGCGGCTGGCGAACGGCTGGGGCAATGGGTCGCAAGCCAGCAATGGGCGTACCCGAAAGGAAAGCTGACGGACGAACAGGTCGAACGGCTCAACCGTATCGGAATGTACTGGGGCAACCGCAATGACCGCCAGTGGAACGAAGGATATCAGGAAGCCAAACGCTACTTTGATGCCCACGGCGACCTGAACGTCCCGGCAGAATATGTGTCACCGGGCGGTTACAACCTTGGAAATTGGGTCAAGCGGCAGAGGTACACCCGCCAGAATCCTGAAAAAAGCTGCGCTGTACTGACAGAGGAGCGTATTGCAAAGCTTGATGAGATCGGGATGCGGTGGGAAACCAGAAATCCGAAATCTCAAAAATCATGTCTCAAATTAAAAGAAAAGGTAGAACCTGCAAAAGCAGGATGATAGTGTGAGGAAAATATGGAAAAATTGAATTACCACGTTGATTTTGGACCGTTCTATGTCCATCTAACTCAGAAGCAGAAACGATACCTTGCGGTAAGGTCTGTGATTGATCGTGTTTTGGCAGCGCTGGCGCTGGTTTTACTTTCCCCTTTGTTTTTGGTGGTGAGCATTGCCCAAAAAATCAGTGCACCGGACGAACCGATTTTCTTTCTGCAAAAGCGAGTAGGTAAAGGTGCGCATTGCTTTAATATCATCAAGTTCCGAACGATGAAGAGCTCCGCGCCTAAAAATGTGGCTACGGGAGATTTGGAAAATCCGCAGATGTACATTTCCAAAGTGGGACGTTTTTTACGCGACACCAGCATTGATGAGCTGCCGCAGCTGGCAAACGTAGTTCGTGGCGAAATGAGCCTGATTGGTCCTCGTCCGTTGGTGTATACGGAACGTGAGATTCGTTTTCTGCGTCGCTGGTACGGGGTGTATCAGGTAACACCGGGCATTACTGGTTGGGCACAGATCAACGGCCGTGACACGGTGGATGTGTACGACAAAGTCTACTATGACCGGGAATACGTCCAGAATGTTAGCCTGAAATTTGACCTGAAAGTCATTTGGAAAAGCATTCAGGTCGTGCTGGGCCGCAAGGGCGTTGTAGACGGAAAAATCGACCCGGAGTTCCGGAAGGAAAGCATTGTGCTTCTACGGGAGAGCAGGCTGGTGTCGGTAAATGATACAAATTGTGAAACGGAAAAACTACAAATGGTGTGAGTGAAAGATGCGAATTATTTTAGCTGCAAACGATACTACTTTTATCTATAATCTGCGCCGGGAAATTTTGAAAGGCTTGATTGCAGAAGGACACGAGGTGTCTGTAATGTGTCAGGTGCTCCAGTTTAAGGATGAGCTCGAGCAGATGGGGTGCGGTGTTGTCGATATCGAGACCGCACGGCAAGGAAAGAATCCTTTTAAGGACATCGTTCTCTTCCGGAAATACTATCAGGCGTTAAAAAGGCACAAACCGGATGTGATGCTGGGAAATAATATCAAACCGAACGTTTATGCAGGGCTGGCCTGTCAGATGTTAAAAATCAAGTACATCCCCAACATTACCGGTCTCGGCACTCCGGTGGAAAACCCCGGCCCTTTGCAGGCGTTGACGACCCGGCTTTACAAGATGGGTGTGGCCGGTGCAAGCTGCATCTTTTTCCAGAACAGTGAAAACCAGCGCTTCTTTGAAACGCACAAGATGATGCCGAAATATGCGAAGATCCGGTTGTTGCCGGGATCTGGCGTAAATCTGGAAAGCCATCCAGCGTTCCCGTATCCGGAAGGCGAGACAGTACACTTCCAGTTTACATCCCGAATCCTGAAGGAAAAGGGTATCGACCTGTATCTCGCGGCGGCCAAACGGATCCATGCAGAGTACCCCAACACGGTGTTCCATATCTGCGGCGGTTGTGACGATCCTGCCTACGAAGAGATTTTGAAGCAGGCACAGGAGGCTGGAGATGTGATCTATCATGGACAGCAGAAGGATATGATCCCATTTCTGAAACAGGCAAGCTGCATCGTGCATCCGTCCTACTATCCGGAGGGAATGAGTAACGTGCTTTTGGAGGGCGCAGCTAGCGCCCGGCCTATCATTGCCACCGACCGTGCAGGCTGCCGGGAAACGGTGGAAGATGGAGTGACCGGATTCCTGATTCCCATTCAGGACGAGGAAGCTCTCGTCCATGCGCTGGAACGATTTATGCAGATGACGCCAGAGCAGCGGAAAGCCATGGGTCTGGCCGGTCGTGCAAAAATGGAACGGGAATTTGACCGAAAAATCGTGGTGAAAGCGTATTTGGAAGAAGTTAAAGCAATTTGAGGAATTAAATGATGGATTATAAGAAAATCGTTAAAAGCAGGGCTGTGAGAATCAAGATCATGCAAGTTATGAGCTTTGTTCCGGATAAGTGGATGGTGAGCCTGCAATATAAAATCAAGACAGGTAGGAAACTGAACCTGAAGAATCCGCAGCGTTACACAGAAAAACTGCAATGGTACAAAGTTTATTACCGTGATCCAATCATGAAGCAGTGCGTGGATAAGTATGAGGTTCGTAAATATGTAGAAGATTGCGGTCTCGGTTCCATCCTGAATGAATGCTATGGCGTGTATGACAGTCCAGACGAGATTGATTTTCTCAACCTCCCAGACTCATTTGTTCTGAAAGATACACTCGGAGGGGGTGGAAACTCGGTTATCTTAGTGCCGGATAAAAGCAAGTTGAATATTGAACAAGTAAAGCAGCAGATGGCACAATGGGTTGCGGAGTCAACCAGCGCAAAACATCCGGGCAGAGAATGGGTATACGATGGAATGCCTCATCGCATTATTGTAGAAAAGTTTATTTCATCGAATCCCGAGGCGGGTGGATTGATTGACTATAAATATATGTGCTTCAATGGAAAAGCAGCTATGCTTTATGTGCTAGCAGATAGAACGATTGGACATAGCGCAGAGTGCGGCTTCTTCGATTTGGAGTTCAATAAATTATCTGTTACAGAGTCCGACGAAGAACCGCTTCGGAGAAGTATTTCGAAACCAGACAATTATGATGAAATGGTTTCAATTGCAGAGCGGCTTGCTCAACGCTTCCCTTGCGCAAGAATTGATCTGTACAATACTAATGGCAAAATATTGTTTGGAGAAATCACATTTTTTGATAGCAGCGGATATATGTGTTTTGATCCGGATGATTTTGATTTTCAGCTTGGTGATTTCTTCCAACTTCCGCAGAACACGAAGGCATAACAGCTGCCCAACAATATTTTACAGGTTGTGGTCGACATGGATGTGCTGAAAAATGCGGGGATTATCAGAAATGAACGTATTATCGCCTATGAAATGTTTTTGCTTCAAAATAAGTAATCGTTTAAAACATGTTGGAATGGTAGTATTTTTCAAAGAATGTTGTCTTGTTCGCGACCTACATACTGACCTTGGATCTTTTGAAGAATTCTTATTTGCGCATCCGACAACTACCAGAGTTAGCCCCTTAGTACCTGAACGATAATATTTCTACTGCCAGTGGGAAGTACTTGAAGTTTGTACAAAATAGTTTCTTCCTGAGAAAACTTGAAATTTGCCACCGAAGTTTCTATAAGCGATACGGAAGATTTTTTTAACGGTATATGTTGTAGAAAAAAACGAAATAATAATAGAAAACGACGATTAATGCGTTGATTAGCATATTTGGGAGAAATCATTTGGAGGAATAATGACAGTATACATATGTTTACTTTTTTTTGTTGTGGGACTGACACCATTATATTATGTAGGAAACGTTTTCCAAAAGAAGCTAATTTTGTGGGTGATGGCAACAACATTAATCTTAGTTGCAGGTTTACGTTATAGGGTTGGAACGGATTACCTTGTCTACATGATTAATTACGCTGGATACAAAAATGCGTCTATTGAGAGTTTGAGGTATGCGGGAATATATTTAATCGCAAAAATATCCAGCATTTTATACGATGACTATGCTACGTGGTTTTTTTTGATGTCACTGTTTACGATTGGAGGGGCTGTATATGCAGTGTACAAATATAGTTCCAATGCTCCTCTTAGTATACTGTTATATCTTTTTCTAGGATGCTGGCATAATTCATTTAATGTTGTTAAACAGTGTGCAGCTGTGACAATACTCATCCTAGGGCAACGGTTTCTATATGAGAAAAAAATTATTGGATGGAGTATTATATGTATACTTGCGGCTAGTTTCCATATTTCGGCACTTTTGATGATCCCTGTATATTTTCTAGTTGTGAGGGATGTAAACTGGAAGCAAATCCTAGTGATGATCAGTGTAGCTTTTATCGTCTCCATAAGTTATGACAAACTTATAGGGATAATGGCTGAACTAAAAAATATGGACACAATAGATGCTTCTGTATCTGTGACAACGAGAAATGTCAATATACTTCGTGTGTTGGTTAGCTTTGCGCCTGTCCTGCTTATGTGTTTCTTTCATCAAGGAAGAATTAAAACGGATGTTCACTTTACAGTACTTGCCAATATGTCTATGCTGAACGCTTTCCTATATTTGGCAAACAGAAGAAGTGTGTATTTGACGCGGTTCTGTCTGTACACGGATGTTTTTAATATTTTCTTTATTCCCTATATGATTTCCAGAAGCAAGCGTAGGGCAAACAGAAAAATTATAACAACAGTGTGCTGTGTTTTGTATATGATTTTTTGGCTCTATGATCTTTCTAAAGGTTCGTCTACCGCAACATTTCACTGGATATTTGAGCGATAAGGAGGAAAAAGTGAAATTTTCGATTGTTATACCTTTTTATAATGTTGAAAAATATGCTGTTCAATGCCTACAAAGTGTAATGCAGCAGACCTTTAGCGATTTTGAGGCAATTCTCGTGGATGATGGTTCTACAGATGGAACTGCTGCAATTATCGACAGATATGCCGCAATGGATGCACGATTTAAGCCATTTCACAAGGAGAATGGAGGTTCGAACAGTGCCAGAAAATGTGGGACAGAAATGGCACGAGGTGAGTATATTGTTCCGGTGGATGGCGACGACTGGATTTCAGAAAACTATCTAATGTCTTTCTCGCATCTGATTGATGAATATCACGCAGACATATACATGGCTGGCTACAGGAGAGTTAGCGACAACGGGACAATTCTCCAGGAAAGGGTGCCAGGGAAAGGAAAGACTTTTTATAAGCGAAACGAAATCGAGAACGAAATTTTCCCGAATCTAATGAATCTAATCCCTATGGTTTGGTCTAAGGCGTTCAAAAGAGAACTCTATACAAAATATCAGATGATGGTAGACAACTGTATTGCAATGGGGGAGGATGGGGTTATTAGTTACTCGTGCATTGCTAATGCCGATTCTCTGTGTATGTTCGACGAATGCAATTATTTTTACAGAGATAATCAAAATTCAATGACAAGATCAAAAACAAAATACATTCCCTTAGAGGGAGCTTTACGCCGCATTAGGATTTTGGAAAAAACACTCCCTACGGACAATCAACTGATTCAAAGACAACTATCAGTATATGTTGCGCACGCGTTGTTTAATGTTACAAGATCTCATTTCAAATCAAACACGTTTAGTGATGTAAAAAATGAAATTCAGCCGATAGTCCGCCAAAGAGATATTAAAAGTTATTTGAAAACTGCCTGTAAGACAGACAATAAAAAAGAAAAACTTGCGGCCAAGGCATTGTATAGACAGCAGTTCCTTTCAATTAAAATTTTTTCCATAATAGATTGAGGCGTACGATGGGTAAGAACAGAACGATACAAGATATTTTCGTCGTATCTTTTGGAAATATTGTGGCTTTGGTAGCCAATATCATCATTGGATTTATTCTTCCACTAATTCTTGATATTGAGAACTACGGATATTATAAAACATACACATTATATATTAGCTATACCGGTCTGCTACACTTTGGATTTGTGGATGGTATTTTACTGTTATTTGCCGGAAAGAATTATGATGAACTCAACAGAGAAAAGTTTCGGCTTTATACCAAATTTTTTGTTATTCTGGAAAGCGTTTTTGGTGTAATCGGAGTTGCAGGAGCCGTGGCCTTTTTGAATGGACAAATGCGGGTGATTATGGCGCTTGTATCTTTAAATCTAATTTGGTCAAATCTAATCCTGTATTTTCAGTACATTTCACAGGCAACGAGCCGCTTTAAGGAGTTTGCTGTATGTAAAATAATCAATGCAGTCTCCACAATTGCGCTTGTGGCAGTTTTGTTTTTTATCTGGAAAAAATATAGTAACTCCAGTCTGTTAACAGCGGAGTTTTATATTGTGGCATCACAAATAATCAGTGTTGGTTTACTTGGCTGGTATTTTGTAACCTACAGGAACATAACATTTGGAAAAAAAGAGGCATTTGTCAACGAGAAAAATACAATCCTCTTAATTCTAAAAAAAGGATTTGTTTTAACAATTGCATACGAAGTATCTAGGCTTGTTCTAGTAATGGACAGGCAATTTGTGTCTGCACTTTTTGACATCGAAACATATGCCAGGTACGCCTTTGCTTATAATATCCTTTCTTGTGTAACTGCTCTAATTACAGGAATTTCGACGGTTATGTTTCCTAAATTAAAGCGAATGTCCCATGACGAGGCAATGAAATTTTTCCCCAAAGGGATGGCATTAATCACAGTGCTTGTTTGTTTTGCACAACTTGGATACTATCCGATAAGGCATATTGTAATGTGGCTATTACCTCATTATGCAGATTCACTGGAATATTTTAGAATTGTATTTCCTGTTCTCGCTCTCACCAGTTGCATCACGATAATTGTTTTCACATTTTACAAAATCCTTGATAAAAACAATGTTTTTTTCCTTGTATGTGCTGTGTCGCTGGTGTTTGCTTTCTTGGCTAACGTGGTGGCATACTGTATTTGGAAAACACCTGCGTCCATTTCCTGGGCTTCTCTCATCTCCACTGTTTTCTGGTATTTAATTTCTGTGCTATTCCTTAGCAAAAATTACCATGTCCAATGGTTGAAGAACTTTGCATATGCAATGTGCATGGTGTGTGCATTTTATCTGACAACAGATTTTATAACTAACGAATTTATTTCAATTGCCACCTACTTACTCATCCTTATAGTAATTTCAGTTTTCCTCTATAAAAAAGACATGGCTGAGATTATCAAAAGTCAAAAACATTTATCGAATGGGGAAGGATTAAGATCATGACAATCTTCATCACCGGTTCATCCGGTTTTATCGGCTTCAACCTTGCCAAGCGTATTCTGACCAATGAGCCGAATACCAAAGTCATCGGTCTAGATAACATGAACGATTATTATGATGTTCGCATCAAGGAAGCTCGCCTTGCAGAACTTCAGTATTTTGAAAACTACACGTTCATCAAAGGTAACCTTGCAGACAAATTGCTCATCAATAGTATTTTTGAGCAGCACCACCCGAACATTGTGGTCAACTTGGGTGCCCAAGCTGGCGTGCGTTACTCCATTACCAACCCGGATGCTTATATCGAGAGCAACATGATTGGCTTTTATAACATTTTAGAAGCATGCCGTCATTATCCGGTGGAGCATCTGGTGTATGCTTCTTCCAGCTCAGTCTATGGCAGCAACAAGAAGGTGCCCTACTCCACTGATGACAAGGTGGATAACCCTGTTTCCCTGTATGCTGCTACCAAGAAGTCAAACGAACTGATGGCACACGCCTACTCCAAACTCTACAATATTCCTTCCACTGGTCTGCGGTTCTTCACGGTGTATGGCCCTGCCGGGCGTCCGGATATGGCGTACTTTGGCTTTACCAACAAGCTGGTAAACGGCGAAACTATCAAGATTTTCAACTACGGAAACTGCAAGCGGGACTTTACCTATGTGGATGACATCGTGGAAGGTGTTGTCCGTGTGATGGCAAAAGCACCGGAAAAGAAGAATGGCGAAGATGGTTTGCCTATTCCGCCCTATGCAGTATACAACATCGGCAATTCCAACCCGGAGAATCTGCTGGACTTTGTGCAGATTCTGTCGGAGGAGTTGGTGCGTGCTGGTGTGTTGCCTGCGGACTATGACTTCGAGGCTCACAAGGAACTGGTTCCCATGCAACCCGGTGACGTGCCTGTGACCTTTGCAGATACTGAGCCGCTGGAGCGGGACTTCGGCTTTAAACCCCACACTCCGCTGCGGGAGGGTCTGCGGAAGTTTGCAGAGTGGTATAAAGAATTTTATATGGTGTGAACTCTATGAAACAAACAATATTGGAACTGGATCGAAGAAGATATTCTGGGGGGGTACCTCTTTTTCAAGTATTCTATCGAAAGGCGCAAGAAGCGAGCAATAAACCAATAAAGTTGCTTTATAAATTTTTGTTTATTTGCGCACGGAACAAAAATCACATTGAAATGTCTATTAATAACCAAATTGGTCCGGGGCTTTATTTCGCACACCCTTACTGTATAACAATCAATCCAAGAGCGGTTCTCGGTAAAAATATCAATCTACATAAAGGTGTAACTATTGGAGAGGAACATCGTGGCGCAAGGACTGGTTGCCCAACACTAGGCAACAATATCTGGATTGGTGTCAATGCAACGGTTGTAGGAAACATAAGAATCGGAAATGATGTGTTAATTGCCGCAAATTCTTTTGTGAATTGTGATGTTCCAGATCATTCGGTGGTAATAGGAAATCCATGCGTTATTAAGCATAGAAATAATGCAACTGAAGAATATGTAAATCGGACAATATAAAAAAGCCGAGGAAGGAATCCAAAATGAAGTGCGTAGAAGTCTATAAAAACCTCTACCATCAGGAACCGTATGGAGTAGCATTTTGTCCCTACCGTATCAGTCCGCTAGGAGCGCATATCGACCATCAATATGGAAAAATCAATGGTCTGGCTATCGACAAGGGCATCCACATGGCCTACTATCCGAAGCAGAATGGCGTTGTGGAATTGCAGTCTTTGAACTTCCCGAAACGCGCTCAGTTCTTTGTGGGTGATGTGCCAGAAGAAAAGCAGGGTGACTGGGCAGACCATCTGCGCGGTGCGGCGAAGATGTTGGGGGAGAAGTACCGCCTGAAAGTTGGCTTGTCTGGCATCATTGAAGGCAGTCTGCCGATTGGTGGCTTGTCCTCGTCAGCATCCGTTATCATCTGCTTTCTGTCAGCACTGTGTAAGGTGAACGGTATCCATCTGGAGCCAATGGAGATGATCCTTACCGCAAAAGCGGCAGAAAACCAGTACGTTGGTGTTTCCTGCGGCAAGCTTGACCAGAGTTGCGAGGTGCTTTCCAAGAAAAATCACCTGCTTTACCTCGACACGAAAGACGATAGCTATGAACTGATTCCCACCAGTGAGAAGATGAAAACCTACAAGGTGGCTGTTTTTTTCTCTGGTTTGGAACGATCTCTGAAAAATTCCAAATACAATCTGAGACAGGATGAGTGTAAGGCGGCGGCTTATGCACTAATGGGCTATGCGGGTATGGACTATGACACCTTCGCTAACGCCCGTCTACGTGATGTGCCGCAGGAGGTGTTTGAAGCCTATAAAGACCGCCTGCCCGAACTGTGGCGCAGACGTGCAGAACACTATTATAGCGAATTCGCTCGTGCAGAAAAAGTCGCGGAACTGTGGCGCAAGGGCGATTTAGAGGGTTACGGGCAGCTTGTTTTTAAGAGTGGAAAATCCTCTATTTACAGCTATGAGTGTGGCTGTGATGAATTGAAAAAGCTGTATGAAATTATGGTGGAAACCGATGGTATCTACGGTGGCCGCTTCTCCGGTGCGGGCTTCAAAGGCTGTTGCATGGCTTTGATTGACCCGGATAAAGCAGAAGATATTGAAATCAAAGTGGGCACAGAATATCTGAAAGCATTCCCAGCACTAGAGGGAAAGTACAGTTTCCATCTGTGCGGGAGCGCTGATGGCGTGGAACTGTAAAAGGAGAATACATAGATGAAATGCTTGATTTTAGCAGCAGGTTACGCCACACGGCTTTATCCGCTGACCGAGAATTTTCCGAAGCCACTTTTAAAGGTAGGCGAGAAGTCAATCCTTGATTGGCTGGTGGACGATTTGGTGGACACAACTGACATTGATGAATTTGTGGTGATTTCTAACCATAAGTTCGCGCAGCACTTTGAGGAGTGGAAGAACAATAAGCACAAGGCACGGCCGTATGCAATTACGGTAATCGATGATGGTACAAGCACTAATGAAACTCGTCTCGGTGCAGTGAAGGACATCCAACTGACAGTCGAAAAGCTAAACTTGACAGATGATCTGCTGGTCATGGCTGGTGACAATGTGCTGGATTTCAGCCTTTCCAAGTTCGTGGAGTTCGCAAAGGAAAAGAACACCTCCTGTGTGATGTGCCATGAGGAAAATGAACTGAAAAAGCAGCAAAAAACAGCAATCATCACATTGGATGGCGATGACCTAATTACCAGTTATGAGGAAAAACCGAAAGAACCGAAAGGTAATCTAGCTGTTCCGCCATTCTACTGCTACCGTGCCTGTGATGTGAAACGCATTCAGGAAGCACTGGATAATGGTTGTGGCTATGACGCACCGGGTAGCTTTGCCGCATGGTTGAGTAAACAGACAGAAATGCATGCTTATCTAATGCCGGGAAAACGCTATGATATTGGGGATATCAATAGCTATGAGTATGTGAAAAGCGTGTTTTCTAAATAAAAGGAGGACAAACAATGAAAATCGCAGTTGCGGGTACCGGTTATGTTGGCCTGTCCATTGCCACGCTGTTATCGCAGCATCACGAGGTCATGGCAGTGGATATTATTCCGGAGAAGGTTGACCTCATTAACCACAAAAAGTCTCCGATTCAGGACGAGTACATTGAAAAGTATCTTGCAGAGAAGAACTTAAATCTGACGGCCACGCTGGACGCTGAAGCTGCCTACAAGGACGCAGACTTCATTGTTATCGCTGCACCTACTAACTACGACAGTAAGAAGAACTTCTTTGATACTTCTGCAGTGGAAGCTGTAATCAAGCTGGTCATCCAGCATAATCCTGATGCTATCATGGTCATCAAATCCACGATTCCGGTTGGTTTCACAGCTTCTGTGCGTGAGAAGTACCACTGCGACAACATTATCTTCAGCCCGGAGTTCCTGCGTGAGAGCAAAGCATTGTACGACAACCTTTATCCGAGCCGAATTATTGTTGGCACTGATGTGGACAATGCCCGTCTAGTAAAGGCAGCCAACACCTTCGCTGGCCTACTGCAGGAGGGTGCTATTAAGAAAAATATCGACACCCTGATTATGGGCTTTACTGAGGCAGAGGCCGTCAAGCTGTTCGCCAATACCTATCTGGCTCTGCGCGTTAGCTATTTCAACGAGCTGGACACTTATGCAGAGATGAAGGGGCTGAACACCAAGCAGATTATCGAGGGTGTCTGCTTGGATCCTCGCATTGGCAGCCACTACAACAACCCCAGCTTCGGCTATGGCGGTTACTGTTTGCCCAAGGACACCAAGCAGCTTCTTGCCAACTATGCTGATGTGCCGGAGAACCTCATTGAAGCAATCGTGGAATCTAACCGCACCCGTAAGGATTACATTGCTGACCGTGTGCTGGAAATTGCTGGCGCATACGAAGCAAATGAGGCTTATGATCCCAGCAAGGAACACAACGTTGTGGTTGGCGTATACCGCCTGACCATGAAATCTAACTCTGATAACTTCCGCCAGTCCTCCATTCAGGGTGTCATGAAGCGCATTAAGGCCAAAGGAGCAACGGTCATTATCTATGAGCCAACGCTGGAGAATGGCTCAACCTTCTTTGGCAGCGAAGTTGTGAATGATCTTGAAGAGTTCAAAAAACGCAGCCAAGCCATCATTGCCAACCGCTATGATAGCTGCTTGGATGATGTGCAGGACAAGGTCTATACTCGTGACTTGTTCCGCAGAGACTAATACTTATAGTAGCTATGTGTTCCGCTACCTGGATGTGTTGGTCAATGTGTTAAAGACTCGAGAGAGTGTATTTGCTGCATGCTAAATGGATATGTGATTGAGAGATATTGTGATGCAAGGAGGAGAGTTTGAAGTGAGCTCGTTGAACGAAACTCGCCAATCAGAGATTAAATCCGCAGTTAACATAGCCATGGACAAGCGATTTAATGGATGGAGACGGACAATAATTTTTTAGGCAATAGCCTTTCTGTTGGTGCTGGTACTTTTAGTGGTTATAGGGGTCTTTTATATAGCCGATCTTGCGAGGATGCTTTCGGATTTAGCTAGGGTATCTAACGAGAGCCAAGCATCGACGGTGACGGTTGAACGTAATGGGCTGCTTAGTGCAGATTATCTTGCGGCGGTTATCCCGATATTATTGGCACTAGGAACATCATTTATTGCATTTCTGGGAATGAGTCGACTAAAAATGTTCGATGAACGAATAGACCAAACTCGTGCAGAAATGCTAAAAGAGATTGAAGCAAAGGTTAAAAGTGAAGTGGCTCTAGATAGAGCTGAGTTTTCAGATCAAATACTTCACGATATCAAGCAAGAACGAGAAAAATATCAAAGTATGGCAGATGATGTAGGAAAGAGCTTATCTGATCAAAAAGATAAGTGCATTGGGGAAATCAAAGGTGAATTTTCTGCTTTTGAACAAAAGTACGCTTGGCTTGAATCCGTTGTAATAAGTAAAGAAGTTGAATTGGAGTTTCACACCATTGATGATGCGCACAAGTTGGTGGAACAGTTACGAATTGGAAAACCGGACGGATATATTAATATTGTTAAAAAAATAATTGATCGAGTATGCGATACTGATGGGATGTCTGGTGCTTCTTCCGATTATCATAACCTAGCAGCTGAATTGGCACGAGGAAGTATGTATAAAGAGGCGTGCAGAGTTCTAAAGAAAGGAAAACAATATTTCAGGAATGATGCGGATATTCACGCAGATATCATTGAGTATTCAACAAAAGGTGGGCTAGACTATGCTGCGGAATCAGTACAAGCATTAGAACTGATGGATTCCAAAATTTGGACATGGCGCTGTTATGAGTTCATATGTGACTATTACCGTACAGTCGGTGATTTGGCGAAGGCAGATAGTATTTGTGATGAGTTTGTGAAGGCGTTTCCAAATGATGAACATGGATATCGCAGCAAAGCGGAAATTCTTCTTCTGCTCTACCCGGGTCAGGATGGTATAGATAAAGCTGTTGAAGTATTAGAAACAGCTCTTGCGAAAAATATAAACTGTCCTCAATGTGCAAATGCCTTAGCAGAACAATACCTATCCTGTGGTCAATATACTGATGCACTGCGAGCGGCAAATCGAGCCATCATGGAACTCGCACAACAGCAGCCGCATATTTCAGCCGCAATAATTTTTTATAACCGTGCTACTATTCATGACAGGATATTTATGAAAGATGTGGAAAATCTATCGACAGTACAAGACAATGCTGATAGTGCCTATAAAGACTATCAGATGGCATTAGCGTTGAACCTTGATCTCCTAAGTCCCATCATAGCGCAACAAGCCGAAATCCGAATGTGGATTTTGAAGGACTATATATCTCCCAGGTGAATTAATGGTATCATAACAAACCCTGTACATATTTGAATTTATTGCAAATGTTTATTTCCGACACCAATAATGATGCATTAGATATTCATAAAAACTAATATCATTGACCACAGACAGTCTCTTGATTGAGATGAATAGTGTTACTGATCGTTATGATAACCATGCGGTTGAGTGATCGAACAAGGACAGGTTCCGCGACCTGTTCTGCAGAGACTAATATTTATCGCAGCCATGTGTTCAGCCACATGGCTGTGCTGCTCAAGTGTGCTACCTCTCCGCGGTGAGCAGCAGGCAACGGATTATAATCCGGCTAAAGCATATAATCGTTGATTAACTCTTTGGATGAGGCAAAACTATAATGGGAAAGTATTTTGGAACCGATGGCTTCCGTGGTGAAGCTGGCATTGATCTGACCGCTGACCACGCCTACAAAGTTGGCCGTTTTCTGGGCTGGTATTATAACGCTCTGCGTGAGCGCAATGGCAACAACGAGCCTGCCCGTATCGTCATTGGCAAGGATACCCGCCGTAGCTCCTATATGTTCGAGTATAGTCTGGTGGCTGGTCTGACCGCCTCCGGAGCAGATGCTTACCTGCTGCATGTCACCACCACGCCGTCTGTGGCCTACATCGCCCGGGTGGATGACTTCGACTGCGGCATCATGATCTCTGCCAGCCATAATCCCTACTACGATAACGGCATCAAGCTGATCGACTGCTATGGCGAGAAAATGCCCGAGGAGATCC
>PPYF01671212.1_pt1 | contig 15919 bp, 10 predicted proteins | sample 1559871 | NCBI WGS metagenome assembly PPYF01 (sample SAMN08240021, study PRJNA423297) | Human gut metagenome, whole genome shotgun sequencing project.
GCATGCAGGGTGTGAAGATCAACGACAAGCACTTCGAGGTCATCGTCCGCCAGATGATGAACAAGGTGAAGATCGAGGACCCGGGAGACACCCGTTTCTTCGAGGATCAGGTTGTCGACAAGTGGGAGTTCATGGATGTGAACGACGAGTTGTACGACAAGGTGGTCGTCACCGACGCGGGCGATTCGACATCGTTGCAGCCCGGGCAGATCGTTTCGCTGCGTAAGCTGCGCGACGAGAATTCGAGCCTCAAGCGCCGCGACCAGCAGCCGGTGCAGGTGCGCGACATCGTGCCCGCGACTTCGACCCAGGTGTTGCAGGGTATCACCCGCGCCGCACTCCAGACTTCGAGCTTCATCTCGGCGGCTTCGTTCCAGGAGACGACCAAGGTGCTGAACGAGGCGGCCATCCAGGCCAAGGTCGATCCGCTGGAGAACCTCAAGGAGAACGTGATCTGCGGTCACCTGATCCCCGGCGGTACGGGCCTGCGCGACTACGACGACCTCGTAGTCGGTTCGAAGGCCGATCTGGAGTCGCTCCAGCAGGCGCAGTAGCCGAAGACGAAGGGGGGGGCTATGGCGACGACGTGTCGCCGGGCAGTTGCCCTTCGTGTACATATCGAAAAAAGCCGCTCCCGAAAGGGTGCGGCTTTTTGTAGGAGCAGTACAATGCATAAAAGTGTAAATGTTTTGTTTACAGGTATTTAATGTATTGATTTCCGTAGGTTCCGAAACACTCAAAGGCAGAATCGGGCAGGTTTAACGGTGAGTTGTATTACTTATCCGTTACCTGCCCGAAATGCTTTATTTCGCATTAAAGCGCTTGTTTTTCAGCTTGTTGTGCCGAATTCTCGCATGCCAAATAACTTGACTAAACGTTTAACCCATCCAACAAGTTCAAGTTATTATGCAACGCAGCACGTTCAAAGTCCTTTTCTACGTAAAAAGGCAGTCGGAGAAATCGGGCCAGATTCCCGTCATGGCCGTATTACGATCAACGGTACGATGTCGCAGTTCAGCTGCAAACTCACCGTTCGTTCTTCTTTTTGGGATACCAAGGCAAATAAAGCAGCCGGCAAAAGCCTCGAAGCCCAACGCATCAACCGAATGTCTTCGTCTTCTGCGCATTTACAGGTTTAAGCTATGCGAACGTTTCGAAACTGACCCATACAGATATTCATACAGACGACAACGGGGATCGTTGGATCATCGACAAGCGTCAGAAGACGGGTACACAGTTCCGTGTCAAACTTCTCCCCGTTGCTGAAATGATTTACGACTGTTATAAGGACATGCACCTCTCGGGAGACAGGGCCTTCCCGCTCAAAGGCACCTATAATACGTTGAATATGTCGTTACGGCATGTTACCAGGCATGCCGGTTGCCGTTCAATCCGACGATCCATGTGGCCCGGCATACATTTGCCACGACGGTCACGCTCACGCAGGGCGTACCGTTGGAAACCGTATCGAAGATGCTGGGACATAAACATATCACCACGACCCAAATTTACGCCCAAATCACCAACGACAAGATCGGACAAGATATGACGGCATTGAGCGGAGAAATTCAACCGTGTTTTCAAGGTCGCGCAGCAACCTAATATTCAAGCAATTCCCAGCCGGCGAGAAAGACGATATTCTGCGCCCCGGACGCTACCCTGCGAACGCTCTCCAAATCCACGACCGGAACACTTATGCTGATAGCCAGCAAATAACCTGTGAAGGGAATTTTCCGATGCCATTCTTCTGACGACATAAGGCAGTGCATAATTAAGAGTTTTTTATAAGCGATAAATTAAAGAATTCTTGTGTTCATGAATTTGTGATTTTGGTGATTCACGACTGTATTCATTCGTGAACGACTTCTTTTATGCAGAGGAGATGGGAGGCGTTCCTGCCTGCCATATCGATTCCATGAATGACTTGTAAAAGGAATGTAGGAAAGAGGGTTTTGAATCTCGCGTTTCATCTTTTGATAGTGAAAGATTTTATTTGTGATGCATTCGGGTTTTATGTCCGCTCCAGTCCGTTCGGCGGTTTTTTTCGTGCCGGACGGTTGTAATATTACACCCCGGAACTGATCCGGCTATGGAAGCCGATTTATTGTAAAATGTATCTTCGCCGAGGAGTTCATCATCATCAGACGCGCCCCTTCGAAAGTGCAGTTCATCGCTCGACACAACGAGTTTTATTTTCAATTTCAGAAACTGGCCAATAACTATAACCAGATTGTAAAGGTCGTCAATGCGCACTTTTCCAACATTGCGATCCCGCATCAGATTGCCATGTTGGAACAACAGACACGCGAATTGAAAGTCCTAAGCATCGAAATTCTCAACCCCGCAAAACAGGCTAAGGAATGGTTGCGAATATAAGGTCGGGCCCCTCGCCTAGTGGAGCGTTGTATTATAACAAGGAGAAAGTGGATAAGGATAAAGCGGAAGTACTCTTTGGGCAGAAGATGTTAGAGCTGTTCGACAAATATGGACAGTGGATGTTGTACCTCGATTAACAAACAGAAATGATTGCGTCAGTGTACCATAAAATACGTGTAAATTTGCTTTTAATTCAAACAACGCATCTATTTAATATGTTGGTAAAAATGGTGCAAAGCAGATAATATTTTATAATAAGACAGAAAATGTTATCTTTGTTTTATAAAGTTTGGGCGTGAATCTGAGTAAATAGGGTAACATATGATGCGAAAAGCTGATGTTTCCTTCGAGGAACTTTATAATTGCTATAAAGTTCGTTTCGAAAGGTTTGCCATAAGTTATATACAAGATCGCAGTGTAGCGGAAGATATTGTAACCGATTCATTCGTCTATTGGTGGGAACACAGAGATCGAGTTGGATCGAAAGACGAAAATCCTGCGGCTTATATTCTTGCGACTATTCGACATAAATGTCTCAATCATCTGCGTGCGTTACAAGTTCGATTGCGGAGTCATAACGAGATCAGAGAATCTCAAAGTCGTATTGTGCAGGAGAATATCCGGTCGTTGGAGCTTTGTGATCCCGTCCATCTTTTTGCTGGAGAGGTTGAGGCTCTCGTTCGGCAAAGTTTGGAAGAACTACCGGAATTGACCCGTTATATTTTTATAGATCAACGCCTTAAGGGTAAGTCTTATCGGGATATTGCTGTCGAGTATGCCATTTCTGAACGACGAGTTGAAACTGAACTTGCCCGTGCATTGGATAAATTGCGTAGAAGATTGAAGGATTATCTGCCTGTGATACTTGTATCCTTGGTTCTAAGTCGTTTCATTCGTTGATTTTTCGTTTTTTACAAAAAAAAATTATATTTTTTGCGGGAAACAGTCTCGCAGAAGTGTTTTATTTATGTAAGCGCCTGAAAAGGCTGCATGTAAGATGGAAAAAGAAACCTTATATCGTTTTTTTCGAGGAGAAACTACTCCTGATGAGCAGCAATGCTTGATGGATTGGCTTGATGCCGACGAAGAACACCGCCGAACATTTGATCGAGAACGACAAATGTATAATGCCTTGTTGTTGTTTGCTCCGCAGAAACAGGTTGCTTTCCGTCAGTCGATTGGCTTGCGGCGAATAATCGGATATGCAGCTCAAATTGCCGCAATGCTTGCTTTGGCAGTGGGGATCGGTTGGGGATATGTTTCCTATCACGAGCATTCCTGGGAAGCGCTTACAACTCGTATCTCTGCCCCTGAAGGGCAACGTGTCAATCTGAAATTGCAGGATGGCACTGAAGTGTGGCTCAATTCGGGTGCAGAACTTGAATATCCGTCTCTTTTTGCCGGGGATACTCGCCGGGTTCGGTTGGCCGGTGAAGCATTTTTCGATGTCAGCCACGATGCCAGCAAGCCGTTTGTCGTAGAAACTTTTGCGTGCCGGGTTGAAGTGCTCGGAACTCGCTTCAACGTGAATGCCGATGTGCAGCACTCTGGTTTTTCGACCACTTTGCTGCGTGGCAGTGTTCGCCTAACATCATTGGAGGATTCTCGACAGCAAGTTGTGCTCAAACCTGATGAAAAGGCCGTATTCGAAAATGGAAAATTGACCCTTCATAGAGCAGATGACCCTAACGAATATCTATGGGTCAAAGGGCTGATCTCTATCAGTGGGCTTGATTTCAAAGAGGTGATACATCGTATGGAGCATTGTTACGGCGTGCGTATCAACCTCAATGTTGCTCCAATACCAACATTGGAGGCAATGGGTAAACTTCGCATTTCCGACGGTATCGAGCATGCTCTCGGCATATTGCAGCGCAATTGCAAATTCAATTACATGTACAACCACGAAACCAACGAAATAACCATTTATTAGCTAACCTTTTATGAACCTTAAACCCACCTGCCTATGATGTAATTCCGCATCCTATTTTGCGCGTTATCTTTTTATAAAAAGATGCCCGAACTGCTGTCACAGTTTCGGGCACTGGAGGGTAACGTCGTTATTTGAATTAATTCCGGATATTTCCGGCTCATTATCCCTCTTTAATTTACAAAGATATGAAGAAAAAAACTATCAGGCAATCAAAACGTCTGATAATCTCGCTGTTCGTAACTTTCTTTTGTCTTACGGCCTCGGCTGCTCAGGCACAGACAGCGCTCGTAACCATTGATTTGCAACAGGTGAAGATGGTGCAGGTAATGGACGAAATCGAAAATCAGACCAAGTATTTGTTTATTTATGATAAAAATATGGACACGGGGCGTTTGGTCAATGTGCATGTTAATAAGCGTCCTGTTGCTGAGGCTCTTGATCAGATGGTGAAGGGAACAGATGTGGTTTATGAAATTCAAGGTTCCAATATTATTCTTACTGTCAGGAGCCAACAAACGGATGGTCCGAAAGTCGTGTCGGGAAAAGTAACGGACAATAAAGGTGATGCTGTGATAGGTGCGGCAATACTTGTCAAAGGAACGACTGTTGGCACGAGTTCAGGTGTCGACGGAGTTTATACGTTGCGTATTCCAGAAGTGAATGCAAATACTATGATAACGGTTAATTATCTGGGATATGAGCCGATTGAACTGCTTGTCGGCACCCGGGAGCGAATTGATATCGTTTTGCAGGAACAGTCGCTTGGTGTAGATGCTGTCGTGGTGACGGCGCTCGGTATCAAGAAACAGGAAAAAGCATTGACCTATAATGTTCAGGAGGTTTCTGGCTCTATTGTCAATACGGTTAAGGATGCCAATTTCGTCAATTCGCTTTCCGGAAAGATCGCAGGCTTGCAGATCAATGCCAGCGCTTCGGGAGCCGGAGGTTCGACGCGTGTGGTTATGCGTGGCGTGAAGTCGATCAACGGGGATAACAATGCACTTTATGTAGTTGACGGCATTCCGCTTCCGAGCCTGCGTTCTAAACAGACGGAAGGCATTTATGAAACGCCCGATGGTGGCGATTACGAAGGTATCGCCAACATCAACCCAGAGGACATCGAGTCGATGTCTGTATTGACGGGAGCTACGGCAGCCGCTCTCTATGGTTCACAGGGAGCCAACGGTGTGATCCTTATTACTACTAAAAAGGGACAAGAAGGACGTGTGCGTGTTAACTATGCCAACAATACAACCTTTTCATCGCCTCTCGTAATGCCTGAGTTTCAGAATACCTATGGTACGAGTTCAGACGCACCTTCAATGAGTTGGGGTGAGAAGTTGGTTTCCCCCCCCCATCGTTATGACCCCGAAGATTTTTTCCAGACCGGGTTTGATGAAACGAACTCGATTGGCATCACCGCTGGTACCGAGCGTAATCAGACTTATTTTTCGGCCGCTTCTGTAAACACGCGGGGCATTATTCCCAACAATGTCTACAACCGTTATAATTTTTCCTTGCGGAATTCCGCCGTGCTTCTGCCTGAAAAGCTGACGCTCGATTTGGGTGCTACTTATATGAAGCAGTATTCGCGGAATGCATTGGTGCAGGGTATCTATCACAATCCGCTGATCGGCGTCTATCTGTTTCCGCGAGGAGATGATATCCGTAAGTATCAACTTTACGAGCGTTATAATGCTGGTTTGGGTTACAGCGAACAATTTTGGGGTTTGGAATTCATTAATGGCGTGGAAAATCCTTATTGGGTTACCAATCGAGAGCTGTTCGAGAATAATATGCAGCGTTATACATTCAATGCTACGCTCAAATGGAATGTTACCGATTGGTTGACTCTGTCCGGTCGGGTGCGTACGGACAACACGCGGATGAATTATACGCGTAAAATCTATGCCTCTTCGAATACTCTTTTTGCATCGGAATATGGTAACTACTTGAACCATACAATGAGTCATAATAACCTCTATGCTGATGCCCTTTTGTCCATCGACAAGAGTTTTTTCGACAGAGCGCTTTCCCTGCAATTTAACTTGGGAGCCAGTCTTACGGATGACAAACATTCACTGGTCGGTTATGAGGGACATTTGGCCGGTATTCCGAATAAATTCACTTATAACAATATCGTATCGAGCGACCTGAACACACTACCCGGTCAAGAGAATTACCATGATCAGAATCAGGCCGTTTATGCCACGTTACAACTGGGTTGGAAAGGGATGCTTTATCTGGATGTGACGGCTCGTAACGAATGGGCTTCGCAGTTGGCTTTTACGGATGAATTGAATATCTTTTATCCTTCAGTAGGCCTTTCTGCCGTGATCTCGTCGATGGCAGATCTTTCGAAAACAGGCATTTCGTTCCTTAAAATTCGGACCTCGTACGCCGAGGTCGGCAACCCGCCGCAGCGTTACATTACGGGACGGAATTATTCGATCAAGGGAGGCGTTGTGACAACCGAAACGATCGCTCCTGCTACGCATTTGCGTCCGGAGCGTACCAAATCTTTCGAAGTAGGTATGAATGCAAAGTTTCTCGACAACAAGATCTGGGCTGATTTTACTTACTATAATACGGCGACTTATAACCAGTTGTTCTGCTATGACGCCCCTCCCTCGACCGGTTACAAGAAGGCCTATTTGAATGCCGGTAAAGTCAATAACTGGGGTATTGAGGCTGTTGCCGGCTATAAGAACACGTGGAAGAATTTCTCATGGTCGACGAGTTTCACTTTTTCGATGAACCGCAATACGATTCGCGAACTGGTTCCCGAAGGAACGATTGATCCCGTAACGGGAGCTGAAGTGAATCTTCCGGAAGTGAATATGGATTTCGGAGGTTATCGGGTTAAGTTGAAAAAGGGCGGCTCTATCGGAGATTTCTATGTGACAGGTCTTAAAACCGATGACAAAGGCAACATTTATGTCGATCCGAACTCGAATACGGTGACGACCGATCCCGACACCTGGATTTATGCAGGAAATACGGATGCGCGTGCCCGTTTGGGATGGAATAACCAGTTCTCCTGGAAAGGTATTTCACTCGGTGCATTGTTCGATGCGCGCATCGGCGGTCGCGGTGTGTCGGTGACACAAGCTTTGATGGACCGCTTCGGGGTTTCGGAAGCTTCGGTTGATGCTCGTGAAAACGGGATTCAGCTTTCGGAACATCAGATGCTTCCTGGTTCCGGAGCTCAGGAGTTCTTTAATAATACAGGCGACGGTATGGGCATGCTGGCTCGCTATGTCTACGATATGGATAATGTGCGTCTGCGGGAGCTTTCATTGGGTTATGACCTGCCCTCGAAATGGTTCCGTAACAAGATGCAGGCGACGGTGTCGCTTGTGGGCCGCAACCTTTGGATGCTTTATAACAAAGCTCCGTTCGATCCCGAACAGACCGCTTCGACAAGCACTTATTATCAGGGAATCGACTTTTTCATGCAGCCAAGTGTCCGTACAATCGGTTTCAGCGTGAGACTTCAATTCTAAAACGATAGAATCATCATGAAAAATACTTTATATAGAACCAAAATTGGTTTGGCTTTCGTTACGGCTTCGCTGTTGACAATGGTATCTTGTACGGGCGATTTCGAGCATTTCAATACCGACCCGAATTCCGCACAGCAAATCGACCCGACTACATTGATCACCTCCATGGAGCTGGATGCAATGTATCCCACTACGGGTGAAACGACGGTTCCTGTGAATAATTATCAGACAGGTTGGAACTTGTTGGCAGACCATTATGCCGGTTACATGGCATGTGCCAATCATTGGGAGGGTGGTATCAATCCACTCGTTTATAATTTGACGAATAATTGGCGCAGTACTGTCTTTTCGGTTGCATTTACGCAAGTGATGCCTGCATGGCTTCAACTCAAAGCGGCCTACGATCAGGGATTGGTTGCCGGCGAGGTGATGGCTGTCGGAGATATTCTGAAGGTTGTGACTCTTCACCGGGCCAGCGATATGTATGGTCCCCTGCCTGTACTCCATTTCGGGGAGGCTCGCTCGCCTTATGATGCTCAAGATGTACTTTACGACCATTTTTTCCAGACGCTCAATAATTCGATTTCCGTTTTGGAAGATTTTCTTGCTACAACGCCCGACAGCAAAGCGTTGGTGAAGGTTGATGCCGTTTATGGCGGGGATTTTGCCAAATGGCTGAAATTTGCCCGTTCGCTCAAACTGCGTCTGGCGATGCGTATCCGCTATGTCGAGCCGGACCTGGCCCTTCAATATGCGCAGGAAGCCATTGAGGGCGGGGTCATCACCTCGACGGATGAGAATGCCTTGTTGCAGACTTATCGCCAGATTACGGTCACCAATCCGTTGGAAATGATTTGGAACTCCTACAACGATGCCCGTATGGGAGCTTCGATGGATTCGTATCTGAATGGTTATGAAGATCCGCGCCGCGAGAAGATGTTCCAACCTGCGACCATTACCGGAGGAGGTTTTCATGGTGTGGTTAACGGTTTGGGGTCGACCGAACAGAAATTTTATACCAAGATGTCCGCTCCAAACATTTTCGGTGAGACTCCGATGCGTTGGCTGCTTGCTTCGGAGGTGGCTTTCCTGAAAGCGGAATTCAAACTGCTGAAAGGCGATAAGAGCGGGGCCAAATCCGATTATGAAGAGGGCATTCGTCTGTCGTTTCTCGAGAACGGATTGTCCGCATCTGATGCTGCCGATTATGCGCAGAGTATGAAGACCCCTGCCCGATTCATAGATATGTCGGAAAATCCGACCAAGTATTCAAAGAATGCATTAGGAACCGTTTCTGTGAAGTGGGCCGAAGATGGAAATGAGTTGGAGCGAATCATTACTCAAAAGTGGATCGCCCTCTACCCTAATGGGATGGAGGCATGGGCCGAGTTCCGTCGCACGGGTTTCCCGAAACTTTTCCCGATTAACGAAAATAGCAACGATCCGTCGATTGACAAAAATAAGCAGATTCGACGGGTGATTTTCCCCAAGAGCGAGTATGCGAACAACGCCGGAGCCGTGAATGCTGCGACGCGCTTGTTGGGAGGACCCGACAGTGGAGGTACCCGACTTTGGTGGGATGCCCGATAAAAGTCGAATAGAAATCACAAATGAATTTCATTATGAAAAATAGTATAAAACATTTTCTGTTGCCGCTCGTTTGTGGAATTGCGTTCATTTCCTGTGAGAAGCAGACCACTCCTGAGCCGGTTCAAATCCAACGTCCGGAATTACAGTCGCCCATCGTACGTGACGATGTTTATTATGCCCGTTTGCGTGCTTACAAGAAAACGGATCACAAACTCGCTTTCGGCTGGTTTGGTTCTTGGACAGCTATCAATCCTTCTGAACAAAGTCGCCTGCGCAGTGCCCCCGACTCGATGGATATTATTTCGATATGGAGTCAGTGGCACAGTCTGAGTCGGGAGCAGATCGAAGACAAAGCTTTCGTGCAGCAGGTATTGGGAACGAAGGTTGTTTTTTGTATTTCAGCAAAAGATGTTCCCGAAGAGTTCAAGGTTGACGGTCAGATCACCGATGAGTCTCTTAAAGATTATGCCAGAGCATGGGGTAAGGATTCGATTGATAAATATCAATATGACGGTATTGATATTGATTTCGAGACTGCTGCAGACCATGTGGGACCACTCAGCGGGAATTTGGAACTGTTCAAAAAGTTTTGCGAAGAGTTGAGCCAGTATATCGGTCCTAAATCGGGGACAGGGCGTTTGTTTCTGATCGATGGAAATCTTGAATCTCTTGACGAGGGGTTCAGTGAGTTTTGCAATTACGGAGTGGCCCAAGCTTATGCCGTAGCCGGTCAAAACGGAGATCGCCAGCTGGATTGGAAATTTCAGTTTATGGAAGAGAAAGGCTGGAATATAAATCAGATGATTTTTACCGAGAATTTTGAGTCCTACTGGAAAACCGGAGGAATTGCTTATGATGCTGGGGAAGATGGAATCATTGAGTGGTCTTTGCTTGGCATGGCTAATTATGCCGATAAGAGGGATGCTGCGGGTTTTGGTGCCTACCACATGGAGTATGAATATGGCCATTCGGATATGCCTTATAAATATATGCGTCAGGCAATCCAATGGGCAAATCCGGCTCCAGTCGGCGATTACACGAAGAATTTGTTATCGATTGTCGAAGCCGGTCAGGCGGATTTTGACGCGCTGTATTATCCTTCGGGAGTCAGCCAGGTAGAGGGACTGAAGTTTGAAAAAGAATTTTCGGCGACTTTAGCTGATGCCGCGGCATCGGCGGTTGAAATACCTCTTGTCGTGGATAATGATCGGGTGGCTGCTTATAATGACTACTATTTTACCGAGTATAGGACGATAGATCCGTCGCTCGTGAAATTTTCCGGGTCGTTCACCTTTGCTAAAGGAACTCAAGCCACGACTACTCCTGTTGGCGTGACAATTGATGATTTTTCATCGTTGTCGGATGGAGAGTACATGATTGCTCTGCGAGCCGATTTTTCCGCCGCTAAAGCTTATTCTGCAAATACAGACAAAGAGTACTTTTTCCTGAAGATCACGAAAAAGACAATCCGCAATAAAGTCTCGTTTGAAAATTCTGGTTCTCCGATTGAAATCAAGGCAGTTGTCAATGAGGAGAGCGCTTTGATTGAAGCCCTTTCACAGGAAATTAGTGCTCGATTGCAATATGCTGCCCGAGAAGATGTTACGATGAAGGTAAAGGTTGATCTTTCGCTTGTCGATGCGTACAATCAAACCAACGGGACCAATTATGCGAAAGTGCCCGCCGAAAATGTAACATTGGATGGCGAATTGACTTTTACTGCCGGTGAAACCCGGTCGGCTGCAACAGAAATAGGGTTAGCTGAAGGCGTGAAACTTCCTGCTGGCCAATCCATGATCGCCCTGCGCTTCGTGCTCGGGGAGAGTCAGGGGGATTACGAGACGGTTGCCGGCACAGATGCCATCTACATTATACTGACTCCTATCGTTGTATCGGCAGGCAATAATATTTGGCCGGAAGCCACTTCTGTCGAGGGTACGCCTATTGTTGATATGGCCGATTGGAAAGGCTGGGTTGGAGAAGAGGATTGTTCCTCGGATATGTTTAATGGCCGTCTTGGTGATATGGCGTCCGACTGGGCCGGTAATACGGCTACAATCAAAGTTGATATGAATAAGTCCTATACGCTTGCTGGATTCAGATTGACTCCGTTGGGTGGGTACAATGACTATGCTTGTCTTCATGTGTGCGATGTGCAGACCAGCATGGACGGTGATCATTGGGAAAATCAGTCGGAGGGTGATGTCAAGTTGGCTTCTCCCGTGGAAAAATGGCAGTATGTTCAGTTTATTCGTCCGGTTAAATGCCGTTTCATCCGTGTTACTTGTGTATCGGGGGCTGATCTGGCGGGTTGCGGCGAATTCAATGCTATTGAAGCCAATTAAAACCTATAAATGATTAAAACCATGAAATTCAAACATATAATTGGACTATTCGCATGTATATCGTTGATTTGCGGATGTCAGGACGCTATTGAATACACGTCGTCGATTTACATTACCGAAGCGCAACGCGAAGAGGTAAAGACCATTACGATTTCTCAGAAAGGAGAGAAGGCTGAATTTACGGTTTCAGCGGCACAAATTGTCGATCGTGATACGCATGTAACGTTTGAGGCGTGTCCCGAATTGGTTGCGGATTATAATGACAAATACGGACGGACTGCCGTTGCACTCGAAGACTTTACGTTTGCGAAAAGAGAGGTGGTGATTGCTGCCGGAAAAAATGTTTCGAAAAGTGTCGAAGTTGTCGTGAACGAGGAACTGAAACCGGGAACATTCTATTGTCTGCCTGTCAGAATCGCCTCTACGGACGGAGGCATGTCGATTCTGGAATCGTCGAGTAAGCTTTTTCTCGTATTCCGGGCACCGGTCGAGAGCAAAGCGGTTTATATCGGATCGGGAAACAAGTGCTTTGTTCCGACTTTTCCAGAGAAACCTTCATTTGAGGGTTTGGATCTCGACGCGATGCAGGAGGTGACGCTTGAATGCCGTGTTATGGTTAATGCATTTAAGGAGAGCGATCCTTACATATCGTCGATTATGGGCTTTGAGGGTGAAGTTTGTATGCGTTTCGGCGATGTGAAGATCGGCTATGACGTGCTCCAGGTCTGCAAAGGCGATTATCAGCCGGCAGCTATCAGTTCGCCTTGTGCTTTGAACCAATGGTACCATGTGGCTGCCGTATGGTCGCGCTCTGTGTTGCGTGTTTACATCGACGGAAAACTTGTTGCCGAGCAAAAGCACCAGGGAGAGACGGTTGATATTGCAGGTTATCATAAGTTGGATGGCGGCAGCCATATCGGATTTGGTTTGGGTGCAGCTTCGGTTTATCAGGGTAACCGTCCGCTTAACGGTTATTTGGCCGAGGCACGTGTCTGGTCGCGGGCGCTCTCGTCGAATGAAATCGCCAACAACAAGGATTTGGTGGTTGTCGATCCGCAGTCGCCCGGCTTGCTGGCCTATTGGAAGATGAACGAATGCGAAGTGCTTGAAGAGCCTCGTAGAGACCCGATTCTTAATCGCATTTTCTATAATCGGATTGTCGATCAGACGGGCCACGGATATGATGCCTACGGGGAAGGAAGAAATCCGGATTTTATTGACACCAATTGGTAAGCGACATACATTTTTTCGAAATGGTCCTGTTTTTTGAATCCCTATTTTAAGCAACGGACCTCGTTGTACGGAAAAATGCAGTGCTATGTATCGAAGCGGGCGGCCTGCAAGCCGTCCGCTTTTTAATTAAAAAATAAACTATGAAATTACGATATCTGTTTCTTGCCGCAGTGTTGTTTGCCGGGGCATGCAGCCGGCCGTCGGAGACCTTTTCTACGGGAATCATTCCCGTTCCGCAGCATGTGAATTGGGGTGAAGGGACATTCCGTATGCCTCGGACGTTGACTTATGTCACTGATCTTGAGGGGCAGGAAAAAGCCGATCTTGCAGCGTGGATGGAGCGTTCGGTTGCAGGCCGGTTTTTCCCCGTTCCTTTTGTCGAAGCCCTCGAAGGCGATATTCCGGCTCTGCGGTTGCGGATTGCAGATAAAGGTGCCCCCGAGAGTTATCGGCTTGATGTCGTCCGCGACAGCATGACGATTACGGCTCCTGATGCAGCCGGTTTGTTTTACGGTTTGCAGTCGCTGGCGCAGTTGGCAGAGCATACGGGGCAACGTATTCCCGCCGTTACGATCGAAGACGCTCCGCGTTTCGCTTACCGGGGCTTCATGCTCGACGTATCGCGTCATTTCCGGGATAAGGAGTTTGTCAAACGGCAACTCGATCTGCTGGCCCGCTACAAGCTCAACCGGTTTCATTGGCATCTGACCGACGGTGCTGGCTGGCGTATCGAGATCAAGAAATATCCCGAGTTGACGGATTTTGCGGCTTGGAGGCCCTATTCCTGTTATACGGAGTGGTATTACGGCGACCGGCGTTACTGTCATCGGGATGATCCTGCGGCCGAAGGCGGTTATTATATGCAGGAGGAGATCCGCGAGGTGGTTGAATACGCTCGCGCCCTGCATATCACCGTGATTCCCGAGATTGAGATGCCCGGGCATAGCGAGGAGGTGCTGGCAACCTATCCGCAACTTGCCTGCAGCGGCAAGCCTTATGTCAATAAGGACTTGTGTATTGGCAATGAAGAAACCTTCGAATTTCTGAAGAATGTGCTTTCGGAAGTCATTGAACTTTTTCCCTCGGAATATATCCATATTGGAGGTGATGAAGCGGACAAGGCGAGTTGGGCGACATGTCCGCGCTGTCGGACTCGGATGAGGCAGGAAGGACTGGAAGATGTTGACGGATTGCAGAGCTATCTGGTGCATCGTGTTGAGGTGTTTCTTAACGGTAAGGGACGCCGTTTGCTGGGCTGGGACGAGATTCTGCAAGGCGGATTGGCTCCGGACGCTACGGTGATGTCGTGGCGAGGTTCCGAGGGCGGTATTGCAGCCGCCCGTGCGGGACATCAGGCCGTGATGACTCCCAATAGTTATTGTTACCTTGATTATTGCCAAGATGATCCTACGCGTGAACCGGCTGCTGCTGCGGCTTTCGTCACGCTTGAAAAGGCTTATTCCCTGGATCCGGCTCCCGATTCGCTCGGCGTCGATGTAGTGCCGATGATCCTTGGTGTGCAGGGTAATTTGTGGTGCGAGCATGTGCCGACCGGGGAACATGCCGAGCATATGATATGGCCGCGCTTGATGGCTATTGCCGAAGTGGGGTGGAGCCTTCCGGAACGCAAGGATTACGATGATTTTCATGCCCGCGTACTCGATGCCGTGGCGTGGATGCAAGAGAGGGGATATCATCCTTTCGATCAGAAGAATGCCGTAGGGGACCGTCCCGAATCAATCGAACCTGTTCTGTGCCTCTCGACAGGCAAACCGGTTGTTTACCATACGCCTTACAGCCCGAAATACGCGGCTGTGGGCGATGGCTCGCTGACCGACGGGCTGCGCGGAGACTGGAATTACGGCGACGGCCGCTGGCAAGGCTGGCTCGATACAGACATTGATCTGGTGGTTGATTTGGGGGAATGCTGTTCAGTGAAACATATTGCCGCAGACTTTATGCAGGGATTCTATGCTGATATTTGGATGCCTCGGGCGGTTGAAATTTCTGTTTCGAACGATAATAAGGCGTATACGATGCTTGCGACCGTTGAGAACGACGTGCCGTTCGATTTCAGACAGGACTGTTACCGGACGTTTGGCTGGACGGGTGAATCCCAAGGACGTTATATTCGGCTGAAAGCCTTTCATAACGGACATCCTGGCGGATGGATTTTCACCGATGAGATAATTGTGGAGTAATACGTTGATCCTACAGAAATGAATCTTTCTTCGCGTTCACCCCTTCGGTGGGTTCCATCGCTCTACTTTGCGATGGGGCTTCCGTTTGTGGTTCTGAACATGGTTTCTGCGGTTCTGTACAAGGACCTGGGGATCTCGGATGCTCGGTCAGTGTTGCTGTCTTTGCGGTCGTTGCCTTCAGCGGGGCGACGCACGACATCGCGGCCGACGGAGTCTACATGTCGGAGCTATCGCCTGCGTCCCAGGCGAAATACATCGGCTGGCAGGGGGCGTTCTACAACCTTGCGAAACTGGTCGCCACGGGCGGTCTGGTGTGGCTTGCGGGGTGGCTTTACGAGGGTTTCAGCACCTCGGGGACCGCATCGTTCGACGCTTATGTCCGTTCGTGGACGGTCGTTTTGCTGCTCCTGTGCGTCACGCTCGTCGCTTTGGGCCTTTACCATCTCCGCGCGCTTCCTTCAGGCGGTTCGGCTTCAGAAGGCCGCTCGCTGCGGGATGGCCTTTCGGGCCTGAAAGAGGTTATCGCGGCGTTCTTCACCAAACGGCATATCTGGTACTATATCGCCTTCATCATCCTGTACCGGTTGGGCGAGGGCTTCGTGATGAAGATCGTTCCGCTGTTTCTCAAAGCCGACACGGCCTCGGGCGGTCTGGGCCTTACGAACCAGCAGATCGGCCTTTACTACGGGACTTTCGGCGCGGGGGCGTTTCTGCTGGGCTCGCTTTTGGCGGGCT
>PPYF01603384.1_pt1 | contig 15916 bp, 14 predicted proteins | sample 1559871 | NCBI WGS metagenome assembly PPYF01 (sample SAMN08240021, study PRJNA423297) | Human gut metagenome, whole genome shotgun sequencing project.
GTAAAAGTTCCTGCAACTAAGGAAGAATTTGAGCAATTAAATAAATAATAATAAATTAACTATAAAAAGGACTATCTTCATAAAAAGGATAGTCTTTTTAAATGTATTACATATTTAAAATATTTAAATAGATTTTGGAAATAATAATACAAACTATATTAATATTTTATAAAAAATTATTATAATACACAAAAAAACAAATTAAAACAAAAATCAAAATAAAAAGTTTGTTATGTTAGTTATATTTTAGTATAATAAAAAGGCTGAGAATTTTAAATAAGGAGGAAAAGAAAGAGCGATGAATAATAGTAATATCAACTACAGTCAAAAAGTCGTAGAAATGAAGAACATAACTAAGAAGTTCGGAAGCTTTGTTGCGAATGATAATATAAACCTGACTGTACATAAAGGTGAAGTACATGCTCTTTTAGGAGAGAACGGTGCAGGAAAATCTACTCTAATGAATATACTGTATGGTTTATATCAGCAAACATCTGGAGAGATATATATTAACGAAAAATTAGTTAATATGGATAATCCTAATGTTGCGATAGCAAATGGAATAGGTATGGTTCATCAGCACTTTATGCTAGTGCAACCTTTTACTGTAGCGCAAAACATAATATTAGGAGTTGAGCCTACAAAAGGTCTTGGATCAATAGATATAAATAAAGCGATAGAAGACGTTAAAGCTATATCAGAAAAATATGGATTATATGTTGATCCTAATGCAAAAATAGAAGATATAAGTGTTGGTATGCAACAAAGAGTAGAAATACTAAAAGCTTTATACAGAGGAGCAGAAATATTAATACTAGATGAGCCTACGGCGGTTCTTACTCCACAAGAAATACAAGAACTTATACAAATTATAAGAAACTTAACTAAAGAAGGTAAATCTGTAATAATAATAACTCATAAGTTAAAAGAAATAAAGGCAGCTGCAGACCATTGTACAATAATTAGAAGAGGTAAGTATATAGACACTGTAAAAGTATCTGATACAACTGAAGATGAGTTAGCAGCAATGATGGTTGGTAGAGAAGTTAACTTCAAAGTTGATAAAAAAGAAGCTAGACCAACATCAAATGTACTAGAAATAAAAGATTTACTAGTAAAGGATAGCAGAAAAGTATCTGTAGTAGATGGATTATCACTAGAAGTTAAGGCTGGAGAGATACTAGGTATTGCAGGGATTGATGGAAATGGACAATCAGAGCTAGTAGAGGTATTAACTGGTCTTAGAAAAGCAGAAAGTGGAAGTATAAAAGTAAATTCAAAGGAATTAATCAACAAAAAACCAAAAGAGATATTTGATAACGGAATAAAAAATATTCCAGAAGATAGACATAAAAGAGGATTAATATTAGATTTTACTGTTGCAGAAAATACAGTTTTACAAAACTATAAAGATCCAAGATTCTCTAAAAATGGAATATTAAATAAAGATGCTATAGAAAAGTATGCTGATGAAATAATAGAAAGATTTGACGTAAGACCTACAGATCATACTGTTAAATCAAGAGCTTTATCTGGTGGTAACCAACAAAAGATTATAATAGGTAGAGAAGTTGACAATATAGAAACAGCAAGAAAAGCTACAGGAGAGCCTCAATTACTTATAGCTACTCAGCCAACAAGAGGTCTTGACGTTGGAGCAATAGAATTCGTTCATCAAGCATTAGTAAAGCAAAGAGATGAAGGAAATGCTGTATTATTAGTTTCATTAGAATTAGATGAAGTTATGAATGTATCAGATAGAATAGCGGTTATATATGAAGGTAAAATAGTAGGAATCGTTGACGCAAAAGATGCAGATGAAAATACATTAGGTCTAATGATGGCAGGAGGTGAAGATAATGAGTAGTAAGGCAAGTAAAAAGAAAATTTCTTTAGTTGATAATACTATTTTATTCTCCTTAATATCAATAGTTTTAGGTTTATTAGTTGGAGCAATAGCATTATTAATAGCAGGAAAAGACCCTATACAAGCATATTCAGCTATGATAGAGGGTGTATTTGGTAAGCCTAAGTATATTGCATGGGTTATAATAAGATCAACACCACTTATACTAACAGGTTTATCTATTGCATTTGCATTTAAAACAGGATTATTCAATATAGGTGCAGAAGGTCAGTTTATAATAGGTGCTTTAGTTGCAACTATGGTTGGTTCTGCAATACCATTACCTGCAATAATACATGTACCACTTACTCTTTTAATAGCTTGTTTAGGTGGAGCTATATGGGGTGGATTTGCAGGATGGTTAAAATCTAAGTTTGGAATAAATGAAGTTATAGCAGCTATAATGCTTAACTGGATAGCATTCTACTTAAGTAACTTTACTATAAAAAATACATGGTTAGCTAAGCCAAATAGTGAAGCATCAGTTAGTATACATGATTCAGCAACTATAGGCATAAACTGGTTAACAGATTTAGTAGGACCGGCTACAAAGGTTAACTGTGGTATAGTTATATCAATAATATTTGTTTTAGCAATAGCATTTATATTATTTAAAACTACTCTAGGATATGAATTAAGAGGAGTTGGACACAACAAGTTTGGAGCTGAATATGGTGGAATAGATGTTAATAAATCAATATTAAAATCTATGGCTATAGCAGGTATACTTGCATCTGCAGCAGGTGCTATACAAGTAATGGGTGTATCTCAAAATATTACTATATTAGCGAGTCCAGAAGGATATGGATTTGACGGTATAGCTGTTGCATTAATTGCAAACAGCAATCCTATCGGAGTTATATTCTCAGGATTATTATTTGGAGCATTTAAATACGGTGGAACTAAGATGCAAGCTGTAGGGGCTCCTTCTGAAGTAGTAAATATAGTTATAGGTTCTATAGTATACTTTATAGCTTTAAGCAGTGTATTAAGAATGTTATATATAAAATTCAGAGAGAATAAAAATAAAGGGGGTAATGCATAATGCAAGATATAGCTTTAATTATTAGTACTACTTTAATGTACTCTACACCCCTTATATTTGCGGCATTAGGTGGAGTATTTTCAGAGAATTCAGGTATAGTTAACATAGGTATAGAAGGTATGATGACTATAGGTGCTTTCGCAGGTGCTGCGGCAGGATACATGTTAGGTAATCCATGGTTAGCATTTATAATAGGTGGTTTAGCTGGAGGTTTATTTGCTTTAGTTCATGCATTAGCAACTGTAACTTTCAATGCAGACCATACTATATCAGGGGTTGCAATAAACTTATTAGCTCCTGGAGTTGCGTTATTCGCATCTAAGATAATGTTTGATGGTGCAACTATGACACCAACAATACCAATGGAACAAAAAATACCAAGACCATTAAATGGTTTATTCCCATCGGGAAGTATATTAGATACAATATTCAATGCATATGCTACAGTTTTCATAGCATTTATATTAGTTGCATATACTTTGGAAATCCAGAATTACCATTTAGCATAAATGAAAACTTATTATCAATGATACCTTATATAATGACATTAATAGTATTAGTACTATTTGTTAAGAGTTCTAAGGCTCCAGCAGCACTTGGAAATCCATATAAAAAAGGTGAAAGATAAAAAAATGATAGCTTTAAGCTATCATTTTTTTTATATAAAAATATATAAGTGATAATTAATTTTATTAAAATTATAAACATTACATTTGAAATTAAAATGTATATTAAATTGTATTTTGTTATGATCTATAAATAGCAATTGATAAATAGAGAGTGGATTAAGTTCAATTTTCTAAATTATATATTGAGGTAATAACTAAATGTAGGGTAATGACATTCGGTGTCGTTTATAAAATGAATTAAAACTTTATATAGAGAAATAATAAAAGTAGAAGAAGTTTATTTTTAGGTATTTTAACAAGATGTTAGAAGGGAGTGAGAAAAATGACCAATAAAGATATCTATTTAAGCTTAAACAGACAAGATGAAACATCTGTTAAAAAGTTATTAACTAACCATAAACTTGAAAAAGAATATACATACAATAATGACTATATAGAGGTAGTATTAAAAAATAATAATAAAGATAAAATACATAATGAAGAAATCGTAGATGAAATTGTTAACTTGATAATTGATATAATGGAAAATAAACTTCTTAGAAAGTATGTAATAAAAAAATATAGTTCTGAATCTAGTGAAGAAATTCAAAAGATATATATGTGTGCATTGAATATGTTTAAAGAAAAATATTTTATAATAAAGCAATCTTTATATGAAAAAGTATATAATTATATACTAAATGAAGACTACATAAATATAGAAGGTTTTGTAAAGTTTAGAATGAAAGAATTTAATAATTATATATCAACTATAGTAGACTTAGCATGGGAAGAATACTTCATAAAAAAAGACCAAGATGAGTTTATCAATGTGCTTAAGTATTTTGTTGATATACAGCAAGAAAAGTTAGAACTTTTAAGAATACATATAAAAGAAGATAATTCATTTATACTTTACGATAAAGATGGTAATAAGATTGATAGTATAAATGATGAAGAAATAATGGATATGGTAATAGAAGAAAATTTGAATTATGAAGATTTTTTAATGAGTAATCTTCTTACTCTATGTCCTGGTAAAATAGAAATAATAGATTCTTTAAACAATAATTCTTCTAAAGAAATGATAGAAATAATTAAATCGATATTTGGTGATAAAGTAACCTGTATTAACAGAAATTAACTTCATGCTAAATGAATTCATTATAAAGGAATAAGATATATAGTTAGAAAAATTACTTTTTTAATGGTATATTATATTTATAATTAATTATAAATATATATCGAAAAAAGGAGAATTTAGCATGAATAACATAATTAGGATATTAATCTTAGCTATTATAGGAGGGTTAATAGGATATATAACAAATGTAATAGCTATAAAATTAATATTTAGACCAATAAACCCAATAAAAATACCAATACTTAATATAGAGATAATAGGTATGATACCAAAGAGAAAGACAGAAATTGCTACTAATATAGCAAAGGTAGTGGAAGAGCAATTTATATCTGTTGATGAAATAACGGATAATATAATAACAGAGCAAGATAAACAACATATAATTGATTACATAAAAGTAAGAGTGAAATTAATACTTAGTGAAAAGATGACTCTTATTCCTAGCACAATAAGAAATTTAGTTCAAAATTATGTTTCTGAAATAATCGAAGATGAAATAAGAGAAGGAATAGATGAATTATCTGAAGAAATGATAATTAAAACAAAGAATCGTATAAATATAAAAGAAATTATAGAAAATAAAATCAATGAATTAGATTTATATGAATTGGAGACAATAATATTACAAATTGTAAAAAATGAATTAAGACATATTGAAGTATTAGGACTTATATTAGGATTTTTTATAGGAATAGTTCAAGGAATAATAACAATATTTATATAAAATATTGTTATTGATACTAAATTAAGTATTTGATATAATTAATGTAATAATTAAAAAAATAGCAATGAAAAGGAAGAGTAAAATAGAAACAATTAAACAGAGAGGATAAGTCATAGGCTGGAAACTTATCTTAATATGACTATTTGAAAACTACCTTGGAGCTGAACTTAGTAGCATTTGTAAAATGTGAAAGTGTTCGGGTGACAACCTTATAGTCATCAAGAGGAAGTATTTAAATACTTCAACTTGGGTGGAACCGCGAATTAATACTCGTCCCAATATATTTATTTGGGACGAGTTTTTTTATTATAAAAAATTAACTAAGGAGGAAATAAAATGATAAAAGTTACTTTAAAAGATGGATCTGTAAGAGAATTCGAAAATGAACTTTCAGTTATGGACATAGCTAAGTCTATAAGTGAAGGTTTAGCTAGAGCAGTAGTTGCTGCATCTGTAAATGGAAAAGTTGTAGGACTAAACCATATAGTAAAAGAAGATTGTGAATTAAACTTATTCAAGTTTGATGATGAAGAAGGAAAAGATGTATTCAGACATACATCAGCTCATATATTAGCTCAAGCTATAAAGAGATTATACCCAGAAGCTAAATTTGCAATAGGACCAACTGTAGAAAATGGATTCTACTATGATATAGACTTAGATCATAGATTAACTAATGAAGATTTAGAAAAATTAGAAAAAGAAATGAAGAAAATAGCTAAGGAAGATATAGCTGTTGAAAGATATGAATTACCAAGAGAAGAAGCTTTAGCATGGGCAAAAGAAAATAATGAAATATATAAAGTAGAACTTATAGAAGATTTACCAGAAGGGGAAGTAATATCTTTCTATAAGCAAGGAGACTTTACTGACTTATGTAGGGGACCTCACTTACCTTCAACAAAAAAAGTTAAAGCAGTTAAATTATTAAGCGTAGCTGGAGCTTATTGGCGTGGAGATGAAAAAAACAAAATGCTTCAAAGAATATATGGTATATCTTTTGAGAAGAACAAAGACTTAGAAGAATACTTACACATGTTAGAAGAAGCTAAGAAAAGAGACCATAGAAAATTAGGTAGAGAATTAGACTTATTCTTTATACCTGAAGAAGGTCCAGGATTCCCATTATTCTTACCAAAAGGTATGGAACTTAAGAACGAATTATTAAAGTTCTGGAGAGAAATACATAGAGAAGATGGATACCAAGAAATAGAGACTCCAATAATACTAAATCAAAAACTATGGGAAACTTCAGGACATTGGTACAATTATAAAGAAAATATGTACACTGTAGATATAGATGAGCAACAATTTGCTATAAAACCAATGAACTGTCCAGGTTCTTTAATATATTATAATGCTAAGCCACATTCATATAAAGAATTCCCTATGAAAGTTGCAGAACTTGGTAGAGTTCATAGACATGAATTATCAGGTGCGTTACATGGACTTATGAGAGTTAGAGCGTTTACTCAAGATGATGCACATATATTCATGTTACCAGAACAAATAAAGGATCAAATAAAAGGTGTTGTAGATTTAATTGATAGAGTTTATAAGACTTTTGGATTTGAATATCACTTAGAATTATCAACTAGACCTGAAAACTCAATAGGTTCAGATGAAGAGTGGGAAGCAGCTGAAAATGGTTTAAGAGAAGCTTTAGAAGAGCTTAATTTACAATATATATTAAATGAAGGTGATGGAGCATTCTATGGTCCTAAGATAGACTTCCACCTAAGAGATTGCTTAGGAAGAACATGGCAATGTGGAACTATACAATTAGATATGCAATTACCTCAAAGATTTGACATAACTTATATAGGTCAAGATGGTGAAAAACATAGACCAGTTATGATACACAGAGTTGCATTTGGAAGTATAGAAAGATTCATAGGTATATTAATAGAGCATTATGCTGGTAAATTCCCAGTTTGGTTAGCTCCAACTCAAGTTAGAATATTACCTATATCAGATAAGTATAATGATTATGCAAATGAAGTTAAAAAAGCTTTATTTGATAGAGGAATAAGAGTTGAAATAGATGATAGAGCAGAAAAGACAGGATTCAAGATAAGAGAAGCTCAACTTCAAAAGATACCTTATATGTTAATAGTTGGTGAAAAGGAAGCTGCTGATAAGACTGTATCTGTAAGATCAAGAGATAACGGTGAAGTAGGAAGCATAAGTTTAGATGAATTTATAACTACTATATCTGAAGAAGTTGAAAGTAGAAAGAATGTAATACAAGACTAATTTATAAATAAAAAGAGTAATCTATATTTTAGATTACTCTTTTTGTTTTAACACATTTCTTTTCTTATTAAAGATTTTAATTCTTCATGAGTCATAGTTTCATTTTCAAATAAATGATTTGAAACTATATGTAGGTCATTTATGTTATTTCTTAATATATCTAAAGTTTCGTTATAACAATCTTGTACTATTCTATTAGCCTCATCTTGTATTTTTTCAGATAAAAATGTTTTATTATTTCCATCTAAAGTCATAAATCCTAGATTACTCATTCCATACTCACAAACCATCTGATTAGCTATCTCTGTAACTTTCTTTAAGTCATCCTTTGCTCCAGTAGATTTATGATTGAATATAATTTCTTCTGATGCTTTTCCTGCAAGAAGTATTTTCATTTTTCCAAGAAGTTCTTCTTTAGTATAGATGTATCTATCTTCATCAGGTAATTGTAGAACATAACCTAAAGCCTGTCCTCTTGGAACTATTGATATTTTTTGTATAGGGCAAATTCCTACTAAATCACTAACTAATGCATGTCCAGCCTCGTGATAAGAGACTATTTTCTTTTCTTTCTCGATTAGAGTTGAGTTTTTTGACTCAAGTCCAGCTATAACTCTTTCTAAGGCTTTGTCAAAGTGAACTTCAGTGATTACATCGCTGTTATCTCTTACAGCAAAAATTGCAGCCTCGTTAGCTATATTAGCAAGATGTGCACCGTTAAATCCATGAGTTTTTTTAGCTAAAGTTTCTAAATTTACAGAAGGAGCTATTGGCTTATTGTTAGTGTGAACTTTTAAAATTTCATATCTAGTATGATAGTTAGGAGCACCTATATGAACATGTCTATCAAATCTACCGGGTCTAAGTAAAGCTTCATCAAGTAAGTCAAGTCTATTAGTAGCGCCTATTATTATTACATTTGAATCTTTAGTAAAACCATCCATTTCTACTAAAAGCTGATTTAATGTTTGGTCTTTTTCATTATTACTTTCTAAATGTCTTTTAGCACCTATTGCATCAATTTCATCTATAAAGATTATGCTTGGAGCTTCTTTTCTAGCTTTTTCAAAAAGAGTTCTTACTCTTTTAGCACCTACACCAACATATTTTTCAACAAACTCAGATCCAGTAACATTAAAGAATGAAGAATTTGTTTCACCAGCAACTGCTGATGCAAGTAATGTTTTACCTGTACCAGGAGGACCATAAAATAATACACCTTTTGGTATTTTTGCGCCCATTTTTTTGTATTTATCTGGAAACTTCATAAAGTCTACTATTTCAAATAATTCCTCTTTAACTTCTTCTAATCCAGCAACATCGCAAAATGTAGTCTTAGGTTTAGATGAACTAGAATCTTCACTTGAAATTTCCTTTTCCATCTTAGTTGTTTGGGCAAACACAGGCACTGGTTTATTTATTTTCTTAAAAAAATTTTCCCACATTTTCATAGCCATACACCTCGGATAATAAAAATTGTTTATTTATTTTAGATTTTCCATAGTTTATAAAATTTATTACTTAAATTTTTTTATTTTAATAATAAATTTCTAATATCTTAAAGTATAACCATAAACTGTATATATGATTACTTAATTTAAATTATTTTATAAAAAAAATAAAAAAATACTTGAAAAACTAATTGATAAGTGATATAGTAAATGAAGTAAGATAATAAAGAAAACAAGAAGAAGTCCGCTTCTCACCTTACGATAAGTGTTGTAAGTGTAAATATAAGTTAAGTTTATATATTTTTTTAATATATAAAACTTGTTTAAATGTGTTAACTTATATGCGGATGATTTTAATCATTCGCTTTTATTTTTATAAAAAATTTGGAGGTGTCCTACCATTAGTAAGGAACTAGCAATCAATGAACAAATAAGAGATAAAGAAATAAGAGTTATCTCAGACAATGGAGAGCAACTTGGAGTAATGTCTGCTAAAGAAGCTCAAACAATAGCTAATAATAAAAATCTAGATTTAGTAATGATATCACCTAATGCTAATCCGCCAGTATGTAAGATAATGGACTACGGTAAGTACAAGTATGAACAATCTAGAAAAGAAAAAGAATCTAAGAAAAAACAAAAGGTAGTAAACATAAAAGAAGTTAGATTAAGACCAGGTATAGAAGCTAATGACTTAAATACTAAAGCTAATCAAGCTATAAAGTTCCTTAAAAAAGGAGATAAAGTTAAAGTTGAACTTAGATTTAGAGGTAGAGAATTAGGACATAAAGACATTGGTAAAGAAGTAATGTTAAAGTTTATAGATATAGTAAAAGAGTTTGGAGAACCAACTAAAGCCCCAGCATTTGAGGGAAATAACATGGTTGTAATGATAGATCCAAAGAAATAAATGATTAACTGAGAGGAGGAAATTAACATGCCTAAAATGAAAACTCATAGAGGTGCTGCTAAAAGATTCAAAAAGACTGGAACTGGAAAATTAAAGAGAGCTAAAGCTTTCAGAAGACACATATTAACTAAGAAAGCTGCTAAGACTAAGATGCAATTAAGAAAGTCTGGAATAGTTACAGCAGGAGATGCTAGAAGAATAGCACAATTATTACCATACTAAAAATCGGATAAAAAATGATACAAAGAATAAACGCTGGAACAAGAGCTCATGGATTATCTTACTCAAGATTCATGAACGGATTAAAATTAGCTGGTGTTGAAGTTAACAGAAAAATGTTAGCTGAAATGGCTATACATGATGCAGAAGGATTTGCTAAGTTAGTAGAAGTTGCTAAATCTAAATTAGCTTAATTATATAGAAAAAGCTTTTGAATTTTATATTCAAGAGCTTTTTTTATTTAAATATATTTTAAGTGATTAGTAAATAAAAAGTCTCTTAAATATATATAATATAATTATATAAATTAAGGTATGTATTGTTGTTTTTAATAGAGTTTTGGAATATAATAAAATAATGATTATTAACTATTTTGAAATTAATCCCAAAATACAAAGGAGGGTTTAAAATAGTGAGAAAAATTGTAAAAAAACTTTCTGATCTAATAAATAAAATGGAACCTACTCAAATAATGGTAATAGGATTTGCTATTATAATATTGATAGGAGCTATTTTACTTAATATGCCAATATCTACTCAAAATGGAGAGAGCATAGGATTCTTAGATGCATTATTTACATCAACTTCGGCAGTATGTGTCACAGGATTAATTGCGGTTGACACATCGACTTATTGGAGTTTTTTTGGACAACTAATAATTATAACCTTAATACAAATTGGTGGATTAGGGTTTATGACTATGACAACATTATTTGCTCTTATAATCAAGAAAAGAATAAACCTAAGGGAAAGACTTTTAATACAAGAATCTTTGAATCAAATAGATTTATCAGGATTAGTTAAGCTAACTAGGTACATATTACTTACAACAGTTTTAATAGAAGGTACAGGAGCATTATTATTATCAACTGTATTCATACCTCAATTTGGGATCTTAAAAGGGATTTGGTACAGTATATTCCATGCTATATCAGCATTTTGTAATGCAGGCTTTGACTTAATGGGAGTAGTTAGTGGTCCATTTTCATCACTAACATATTATGTAAATAATTTTACTATAACTATAACAGTATCACTATTAATTATTTTAGGTGGTATAGGATTCCCTGTAATCCTTGATTTAATAAGAAATAAGAAGTTATCAAAATTAAATATACATTCTAAAGTTGTACTTTTTACAACTTTTGTTTTAATAGGATTTGGAATGCTATTTATACTAGTATTAGAATATAATAATCCAAAAACACTAGGTCAATTAGGGTTTGGAGGAAAAATATTAGCATCACTATTCCAATCAGTAACACTTAGAACGGCTGGATTTAATACAATAGATTTAGCTGCTATGAGAGAAAATAGTATATTTTTTATGATAATATTAATGTTTATAGGTGCATCTCCGGCATCGACAGGTGGAGGGGTAAAAACTACTACAATAGCTACATTAATATTAACTGTAAAGTCATTTATATTAGAAAAACAAGATATAGAAGTATGTGAAAGAAGGATAAGTGAAACTACTGTAAAAAAATCATTAGGAATATTTTTAATAGGTGTAGCTCTATTTTTAATGGGAACTCTTATTATATCTATAACTGATCCAGATTTTAGCTTACTTGAAGTTGGATTTGAGGTAGTATCTGCTATTGCTACAGTTGGCACAACTATGCATCTTTTAGGTCATCAAGTAATGGCTATAGATAAAAGTGAAGAAATAATTCAGAACATAGTTGACAAAGTTACTCATGCAGCTATAGTAGATGTTACTGATGAGCAAGCTCTAAGATCAATAGGATTAGGAAACTTTGATGTAGCTATAATAGCAATAGGAGCTGATATAAGAGCATCTATAATGGCAACACTTATAGCTAAAGAAATGGGAGTATCTCAAATTGTATGTAAAGCAAAAGATGAATTACAAGCAAAAGTTCTTTATAAAATAGGAGCTGATAGAGTAGTATTCCCAGAAAGAGATATGGGAGTTAGAGTTGCTCATAATTTAGTTTCAGATAACATATTAGATCATATAGAACTAGATCCAGAGTATTCTATAGTAGAAATAGTTACACCAACTAGTTGGGTAGGAAAAACTCTAGTTGATTTAGAATTAAGAGCAAGATATGAAATAACTGTACTTGCTATAAAAAATGGTAAGAGTATAAATGTAACACCAGCACCAGATGAAGAACTTAAAGCAGGAAGTATATTAGTTGTGATTGGTCAAAGTAGCAATATAAGTAGTATTACTTCTGAAAATAAAGATATAATTAGGAGAAAGTAGTTATGTCTATGATAATAACAGCTAAAGATAATGATAAAATAAAATACACAAAGTCTTTATTAAAATCAAAAAATAGAAATAAAGAATCAAAATTTATAATAGAAGGATATAGAATATTAACACTTGCTATAGAATGTAGAGCTAAGTTAGATTACGTATTCATAAATGAAGATTTTGAAAAAAAGCAAGAGCATAAAGAATTTTTAGAAATACTTAAGAAAAAGGATATAAGAGTATACAAAACTACTAATAAAATTTTTGAAGATTTGACAGATACTGAAAATACTCAAGGTATAATAGGTGTGGTTAAATTTAAACAAAGGACATTAGAAGAAAATTTAACTGATGATAATAGGTTTGTATTAATCTTAGATAGAATACAAGACCCAGGTAACATGGGAACTATAATAAGAACAGCGGATGCAGCTGGAGTAGATGCAATAATTGCATTAAAAGGATGTGTAGATATATACAATCCAAAAGTAATAAGATCAACTATGGGATCTATATTTGATATGAATGTAATTCATGCTACTCAAGAAGAAGCATTAAGAATACTTAAATTAAAGAAATTTGATATAGTATCTAGTTACTTAGATACAAATAATTATTACAATACAGTTGAGTATAATTATAAGACTGCATTAGTAATAGGTAATGAAGCTAATGGAATAAATGAAGAATTAGTATCAAAATCAGATGTATTGGTTAAAATACCTATATATGGCAAGGCAGAATCTTTAAATGCAGCAATAAGTTCTGCTATACTTATGTATGAGATAAAAAAATACTTGGTTTAAAAGTTGTTAATTATACATTTTATATGTTATAATTATATAAAAAAATATATTTTAAAATACAATGAAAGAGAAAAGTATTTTGAATTAACTTAACACAGAGAAAAGTATCAAGGCTGAAAGTACTTTATAAGAATTCAAAAGAAGTTCCCTCTGGAGTATTAAAGCTGAAATTAATAGTAGGCTTTAACGTTAAAACGCGTTAAGTTTATTTGAGGTGGTTTAAAATTTGTAATTTTAGACTACTAGGGTGGTACCGCGAAATAATAGTCTTTCGTCCCTAGGTTGGGATGAAGGGCTTTTTTTATGTGAATAAATAGTGAAAGGGTGATATATAGTGCAAGAAAAATTACTTAATTTACAAGAAGCCGCTTTAAATGAAATTAAAGATACTTCTAGTATAGAAGCTGTAGAAAGCCTAAGAGTTAAGTACTTAGGTAAAAAAGGTGAAATAACTGCTATTCTTAAAGAAATGGGTAAGTTATCAGCAGAAGAAAGACCAGTTATAGGTCAAGTTGCTAACAAGGTAAGAGAATCTATAGAAGGAAGTATATCTTCAAAGAAAGAAGAATTAAAAGCTATAGAAAAGCAAAAGAAATTAGCTGAAGAAGTTATAGATGTTACTATGCCAGCTAAAGCTGTTAAAGTAGGAAAGAAACATCCTATATCTCAAATAATAGATGAAGTAAGTGAAATATTTATGGGAATGGGATTCTCTATAGCAGAAGGTCCAGAAGTTGAAACTGTTGAAAATAACTTTGATGCATTAAATGCACCAATAGACCATCCATCAAGAGATATGAGTGATACATTCTATATAAATAGTGAATTATTACTTAGAACACAAACATCTCCGGTTCAAGTTAGAACTATGAAAGGTCAAGAATTACCTATAAAAATAATAGCTCCAGGAAGATGTTTCAGATTTGATGCTCCAGATGCTACACATTCACCAATGTTCCATCAAATAGAAGGATTAGTAGTTGGTAAAGATGTAACTATGGCTCAATTAAAAGGAACATTAGATATGTTCGTTAAGAAGTTATTCGGAGAAAATACGAAAACTAAATTTAGACCACATAACTTCCCATTCACAGAACCAAGTGCAGAAGTAGACGTTACTTGCTTTAAGTGTCAAGGTGCTGGATGTCCTATGTGTAAACAAGAAGGATGGATAGAAATATTAGGTGCAGGTATGGTTCATCCAAACGTACTTAGAAACTGTGGAATAGATCCAGAAGTTTATAGTGGATTTGCCTTCGGTATGGGTGTAGATAGAATAACTATGCTTAAATACGAAATAGATGATATAAGATTATTATTCGAAAATGATATGAGATTTTTAGATCAATTTTAATTAGGAGGGTTTGAATATGTTAGTACCTTTAAAATGGCTTAGAGACTATGTTGACATAGATATAGATACACAAGAATTTGCTGATATGATGACTATGACAGGTTCAAAAGTTGAAAAAGTAGATTTCTTTGGAAAAGAAACAAACGGAGTTGAAGTATGTAAGATACTTGAAATAGAACAACATCCAGATGCAGATAGATTAAAAGTTACAAAGGTTGAAGTTGCAAACGGAGAAATACTTCAAATAGTAACTAATGCTACAAATATAAAAGTAGGAGATTATGTACCAGTTGCTAGAATAGGTGCAGTATTACCTGGAGATTTCAAAATAAAGAAAGGTAAGTTAAGAGGAGTATTATCAGAAGGAATGTTCTGTGGTGCTGAAGAATTAACTATACCATCTGCATTTGTTGAAGATCATAAAAAAGATGGAATATATATACTAGATCATCAAGATTCATTTGAATTAGGAATGGATGTAAGAGATGTTTTAGGAATAAACGATGCATTAATAGAATTTGAAATAACTTCAAACAGACCAGATTGTAGATCAATAATAGGTATAGCTAGAGAAGCTGCTGTTACTTTAGGAAAAGAATTAAAATATCCTGAAATAAAAGTTCAGGCTTGCGATGAAGAAATGTCATTTGAAATAGATATACAAACTGATTTATGTAAGAGATACTGTGGTAGAGTAGTTAAAGATGTTAAAGTAGGGCCATCTCCATACTGGATGCAAAGAAAACTTATAGAAGCAGGAATGAGACCTATAAGCAACATAGTTGATATAACAAACTACGTTATGTTAGAGCTTGGACAACCACTTCATGCATTTGATTTAGATGATATAAAATACAATAAAATGACTGTTAAAATGGCAGAAGAAGGTGAAAAGTTCACTACATTAGATGGTGTTGAAAGAACTTTAACATCAGATATGTTAGTTATAGGAAACCAAGATAAAACTTTAGATTTAGCAGGTATAATGGGTGGAGAAAACTCAGAAATAAAAGATACAACAACTTCTATATTTATAGAAGGAGCAAGTTTTGCTAAAGAAAATATAAGAGCTACATCTAAGAAATTAGGTCTTAGAACAGAAGCATCTTCAAGATTTGAAAAAGGAATAGACATAAACTTAGCAGAAGAAGCTGTTAATAGAGCATGTCAATTAATAGAAGAGTTAGGATGTGGTACAGTTCTTAATGGAATGCTTGACTACTATCCACAAAAAGAAGAGGTTCAAAAAGTAACTGTTAA
>PPYF01507802.1_pt1 | contig 15913 bp, 9 predicted proteins | sample 1559871 | NCBI WGS metagenome assembly PPYF01 (sample SAMN08240021, study PRJNA423297) | Human gut metagenome, whole genome shotgun sequencing project.
ACTATGCACAGAACCCCGACAAGACTGAAAAGGGCGAGCTTGTCAGTAGTTATCAATGCAGCCCGCTTACCGTGGATGAGGAGTTCATGCTCACAAAGAAGCTATACGAGCAGGCCACCGGGCGCAGCCAAAAAAGCAATGTCATCGCCTATCAGATACGGCAATCCTTCCGGCCCGGTGAAATCACGGCAGAGGAAGCCAACCGCATCGGCTACGAACTGGCCTCCCGATTTCTGAAAGGCAAACACGCCTTTATTGTTGCCACTCATACTGACCGGGAACACATCCACAACCATATCATCTACAATTCCACTGCACTGGACGGCACCCGGAAATTTCGGGATTTTTTCTTTTCCGGTCTGGCAGTGCAGCGATTGAGCGATCTGATCTGTCTGGAACATCAGCTTTCCGTAATCGAAAAGAAGCCTTACCGGGAGCGGCAGAAGCGCATCACTTACCCGCCAAGGGAAAGCAACCGCGACCGGCTGTGCGGTATCATCGATGAAATTTTGCAGCAGGAACCCACCGACTACGAAGAATTTTTGCAAAAGCTGGAACAGCAGGGCTATGAAATCAAACGCGGCAAATACACTTCCGTCAAGGGCGCACGGCAGAAGCGCTTTATCCGTTTCAAGACACTGGGTGCTGGGTACAGTGAGGAAGAAATCAAGGCGGTGTTGGCTGGTAGGGCAAAGCATCATCCCCATCAGAAACAGCCACCAAAGGAACAGACATTTCAGTTGCTGGTGGACATTCAAGCGAAACTTGCCGAGGGCAAGGGCGGTGGATACGAGCGTTGGGCGAAGAAGCACAACCTGAAAGAGATGTCCAAAACGCTGATTTTTCTGCAACAGCAGAAAATCAGCAGCGCAGACGAGCTAAAGGAATGTGCGGATGCTGCACTTTCTCGCTATCACGAACTGGGCGATTCCATCAAAACCTCTGAGAAGCGGCTGGCAGAAATCGCAGTGCTGAAAGCACACATCATCAACTATGCCAAGACTCGACCTGTGTATGATGCCTACCGTAAAGCTGGGTACAGCAAAAAGTTTTTGGAAGAGCACTGCACAGAAATCACGCTGCACAAGGCGGCGAAAGCGGCGTTTGATGAATCCAATTTGAAAACGCTCCCCAAGATTAAGGAGTTGGATGCGGAATATTCCAAACTGCTGACAGAAAAGAAAGCACGCTACCCGGACTACCGCAAGGCGCGCGATGAGATGCAGGAGCTTCTTCAAGCGCAGAAAAATATCGAGCTTTTCTTTGATGAGAAAAAGGATCCAAAGCAAACCGAACATTCCAGATAAACAATACGACCCTGAGAACTTTGCCGCTTATCCGGCAAGGTTCTCGGGGCCTTTTTTGCTTATTACTCAGTCTATACTCAGAGCAGCATTTCCGGCGCTTTCAATTTGTTTGGCAATCATGTTTTCCAGTTCCTGCGTGATCGTTGCACAATTTGCAACTCGGTAATTCCAGAAATAAGAAACACCTTCGCACTCTTCCACGGACAAATCACTGTTGACCAAAAGCAGTCGGTCGGAGGTTACTTTCAGCTTTTCGCATAGAGAAGCGTATTTTCCATAATCAATACTTCGGCTGGACGATTTGGCTTCCACCCAGAAGAATTTTCCGTTGATGGAAAACGCAACATCCAGTTCATGCGTGCTCCCTGCGGATGCCGCTTCTGAAAGAATCACATTGGAGCAAAGCGAAACTTCTGCACCCTGCTCCTCCTGATAGCGATTCAAAATCTGCTGAACCTGATGCTCCACAAAAAGTTCCAGCCACTTCCCGCTCAGGAAATGCCGGACAGTCTCATTTTGCGCAAGCTCATAGACGATATTCTGCGGATAGATCACAATGGATGCAAAAAGTCCCATTTTATCCCACGTCTGAGCGATTTCCGAAAGTGTGGCAAACGAATTCTTGGAAGTACCCTTTGGGATACGGAACGAAAAAGAGCCGTCACTCTGCATATGTGTCCGAATAAACTGCAAGAAATCCACCACTACCGGGTCGCAAAGAGCTTCGCCTGTTTTCCATGCCATCCGCTGAACGGCAATCGGCGGAAGTTTTTTCGGTACGACCTGCTGAACGATTTTATACCCACAGCGTTCCAGATGTTCCAATGCGGTCAAAGGCTTCGGAGGGATTTTTTCTTTAACTTCGGACTTTTCTGCACCGGATGTATTCTCAGTCAGATAGTTAAACTTCCATCCGTATTCCCAAGCAGGCGAACGGGTCAACATACCGACTGCATGAAATCCGCTGTCATGCTCCTCCATCGGAAATGTAATTTTGTTCTTCTGGATATTGATTTGGAGCGTTTTGTTTTTCAGTGCTTTCTGATAAGTGTCAAGAAGGAATTCCTTTCCCTTATACGCCAGCTCACTGGAATTATTTGCAGAAAGACCAGCATTTTTTGCCAAAGAGAGAAGCAGGCAGGTCACTTTGGGCAGCTCAAGGATATGCTCCATCTGCGCAATGTCCGGAATCACTTCCGCATTTGCATTATCGGACTGCGGCGATTCGTCTACCGGAATCTCTTTTGCTGGTGCAGAAACTTCGGGTGTCGTTTCTGAAGCAACCTCAGATTTTCCGGATTTAGGCAGAGGTTTTGGCTCCGTGTAAACTTCCGCAATGAATGATTCATAGGAATCGATGCACGGAAGTTTTCCTGCCGCTGCAAGTCCTACATAGATTGCAACTGCTCGCGAGGAATCGCCATAATACTTTTTTGAATCCGCTGCGGCAGCAATATCAGAAAAGGCATTATATCTGCTCAGCTGCGCAGCCTTTTCCGGGGACTGCTTCAACGCACGGCAATAGAGCCACTCAAAGAACGAATCCGGGTACGGCTCTGTCGGATACTCACTTTCTTCCAGAGAGTAGCGCAGCAGCTCTCCACTGGTTCGCAGCCGAGTGTCCTTATGGACTTTGGGTGGCTCACAGGTCAGAAGGTCAGCGAATGGCCCACCATGTTCAAACACTTTGGTGGCTTCAAAAACCGTGCTGATGGGTACATCCTGCGCAACAGAATCCAGATGCAGCAAAAGCCGCAGAGAAGAAACACCTTCACCCTCCGGCTGAACGGATGCAGAGCTGACTTCCAGAATCGAAACATCCGGGTCTGTTGTATGGACGGCATCATGGACGGCACGGATATTCTGCCGCTTGCTGCCTTTTATCCATGTGAATGTCACCGGCTGTTCTCTGCAATAGGGATAGCCGGATATGGGAAAACAAATGGTTCGTGTTGCCATGAACACCTCCAACTTTTTAGGACAAACAAGTTTATGTAAATCAAGTATAGCACAATCCCGGATGTGCTGCATAGCACTATTTTCTGCTTCCGGAAATCCATCTGTGCAAAAAGTGCCGACACCACAGGCATCGGCACTCAGATTAAAAAGCATTTTGCAAAAATGCGCAGCCTGCATCCGTCGGATGCAGAACGCAAGGGGTTTGGGCACAGCCCAACAAGCATTTTGAATTTGATTTTTAGAAATCAGATTCAAAAATTGCAAGTTGGTACCAGCTTGCACTGCTTGCAGAAGCTTTGAAGAAAAAGAGTATCAGACGGGAGTATAGATATAAATGTTGCGTCCCATCTCTCCCGTTTCAACATCGAAGCTTCCCGATGCCACTAGTTTTCCGTTATGAGTTATCTCAACATAAATATCCCAAAGGCCAGCAGACTCCCAATATGCTTTCGGCGATTGACGAATCTCTACATTAAGGTCATCCGGAACACCCAAATCTTTTGCAATGATTCGCAGCTGCTGATCTGTAAAGCTATCTCCTTGGGATATTTTATCTGTAGGGTCGTCCCATTCGCAGATGTAGGCACATCCGGCATCAATTATTCCATCTGCATCATTCCATGTCCCATCCTGAAAATTTTCATAGAACATTGCATAGTGCTCAATACCATCCTGATTGTTCGGCTCACCAGAATGCCAATTTGTATAAGCGGTGCTGGTTCCATTGACCCATTTCCAGTTTCCTTCAGAGCTTTTATCGCTGTAACCAAAGTAGGCATTCTCGTACCCTTTTGCTTTCATTGCACTGTAGAGAAGAAAATTTTCCGTTGACGATTCAATGACCGCCAGATGACCGCCTTTCCACTCGCAGCGTCTCTCTGCTTGCTGCCATGTGATTGGGCCGGACTCCCACTCCGATTCGGGCAATGTATAGAACTCATAGAGGTGTCCTGTGTAACCTTCGACCTGTGTTTCCTCGGCCACATCGGATGCTTCCCATTCGCAAATGTATCCGCTTTGCTCATAAACATTACTATTCGCAAGGTCGTTCCATTTTTCCGGCCACATGGCAACACAGCTTTCTCCCGCAACGACATTACTGGAATTATTAGGTTCACCGTCGCCCCAGTTCTCATATTCCCATGGTTCGCCTGTCACCCAACACCATTGCCCCTCCGTGTTTTTATAGCCGCCGATCCAGAGTTTGTGGTTTCCAGCATTATAGAGATTCAACTTCTGTTGTTCTTCTTCTGAAGTAATTGTTGCAAGGTGTCCGCCTTTGGCTTCACAGGCCGCTTTTGCTTCTTCCCATGTAAGCGCATCATAGAAAATTCTGTACTGGTGCTCGCCACTTGGTTCAAATGGCAAATCATCCCCAGTTTGACCTTTGGCTTTCTCATTACTCAGTTTGATTGCCTTTTCCACCGCCAAACGCGCGTTTAACAACGGATATTGTTCCTTAACACTTCCATAACTTCCTGTTGCAGTGCTTATTATAATATCCTTCACTTCTTTGGCGGTAAAGGTAGGATCAATGCCAAAAATCATTGCAGCAACACCAGCAACGTGAGGGCACGCCATGGAAGTACCAACAAGGCCATCATAGCCATTTCCATAAGGAACTGTGCTATAGATGGACGCATCAGGTATTCCGTCAATAGTCTTCTCTCCTCCTGGCGCAAGCACATCCACTCTGCTTCCCCGGTTGCTGTAAGCTGTTACTTCATAACCGGTATGCTTACATTTTCCCCAAGATGAATGCTTTCCTGTATTCTGTGCCGCACCAACAACAATAATCATATCCTCGATTTCCGGATCTGTAATACCGCTAATCATATCCCACTGTGCGTTTACACTGTGAGTTTTACAATTTTCTTTAGAAATCCTTCCAGCATATCGTTTGAACTTTTCATCCCAATATTTTTTCGTTTCATCGTCCGTACTATCGAACTCACCATTCATATATTTCAAATAGTCACTATACAAAATATATGGAAGATTGAAATCATCATCTGCATCTTTTGAAAAAAACAGATCATGGTTGTTATCATTATTTGCGCATTTGCAAATGATAAATTCCATCTTTGAAAGTTCTCGGACATATTTCAAAAATGATGCAAATTCTTCATTAAATTTATTTATAACATTAATAGCATCATCATTATTGTTGCTTGCGTTGCACCTTACTTCTACTCCAAATGCACTTTGTGATATATTGATTACCTGACATTGTTTTTCAACAACAAGATATAACATTGCAATTTTCATGCAATACAGATTACTTCCATCTCCAAAGGTTGGTTTTTTCTTATCAATGGTACGATATAATGGTGAGTCAGACCAATCCACTCCGTATAGTTTTGCATTTGGAGCCACACCGCAAATACCTTTTCCATTATCAAAATCCGCACCAATAATTCCGGAAACATGCGTTGCATGCCCTTTGCCTGACCACTTTCCTTTCCATATACTCAAGCCTTGATTCATCATAGCGGAAGCATTTCCAAGCGGCATTTCTTGAAAGACATCTTTTAGATCCTCATGGTATGGGTAAAAAATGCCGTCTATCACGCCAACATTGACCGGCTGCATTTGATTACGGTATACCCATGCACCCGGCGCATCAATGGCCTTCATGTTCCAGTTGTTTCCAGAATTTCCGCTCCAATCGTCCCATTTTTTATCATTTGGATAATACGCCGAAGAACCCGAAATTGCGTCATTTTCCAGCTCAAATGCATAATTCAGAGAAGAACGTCTCACATAGGGGAGTGCTTTGAGCTGTTCAATCATCTGCTCCAGTTCTTCCTGCGTATGCGCAGCAGGGAGAAGAATCTGGTAATCCGCAGTGACAGGGATTTCACCAACGACCTCACCGCCAATCGTCCGCAGATAGTCTTTCAGTGCAGAAAGACTGTCGGAGCTGTCCAATGTGACCAGAAGCTCGTTGTTAACATATCCAAAACCGCCCTGCATTACAACATTTTCTGCTGCCGGTTCGTGATAAATCAGATCACCCATGTCCGTTTCAGGGATGTCTTTTTCTACATTCACCGCAGAGACTTCTTGAACAGTTTCAGTGGGCTTAGACGACAAATTGCTGAAAATCAAAAAAGCCAAAATCGTTCCCAGAAACAGTACAAGAATGCCAAGCAGGGCAAAGAGCCATACCAAGTTGTTCTTACGGCGTTTTCTGTGCATATGGTCCGCAGTAGATTTTTTCATAATGATATTCCTTTGCTTGAGTTACCGAAATTTGCGATGCAATAAAAAAACTGGAAGAATATGGGACTGCTCAAGCGTTTTGGATTCGCTTTCCCATTTATCGTAGTAGGTGCCACGGAACATACGTCCGAAAGCATAGCAGACCTGAGAAATGATACCGCCGCCCTCAACACAAGACATTTCACTTTCGTTCAGTGCCATATAATTAGCGGGCATCTGAAGTTTGCTGTTTGCCATAAAGCAACACTCCTTTTATTTTGTGCCTTCTTCCAGTTTTTTTATTGCACCCCTTTCTTTCTATAATTTTCCGATCTCAGCCTTTATATCTTGCCAATAGAACCGACGTATTATCGTGCCCTCCGGGAACAGCAAGTGCCGTTTTGACCATCTGTTCCGCCGCCTGTTTCAGATTTCCCGTCACGGCCAAAATTCTGCACATAGTGCTGTCCGGCAGATAGCGGTACAGCCCGTCCGTGCATTGAATGAGCACATCTCCCTTCCGAAGCTGGAACGGCATCCGGTTTCCGCTGATCAATGTCAGCTCCGAAATCCCAAGATAGCTTGTCAGAGCAGCACGCTGCGGATGATGCAGTGCCTCATCCTGTGTTATGCTGCCCTCCAGTGCCATTTGGTCAAGCTGGGCACCAAAATTGTGATCGATGTTCAACTGCTCTAGCGTACCATCTCTATACAGGTAAATATGGCTGTCTCCTATACTGCACCAGAACAGCTTCCCGTTACGGAGAAACACTGTCGTCAGAGTCGTCCCCGCTTCGATTTTCTGGTTGGCCGGGTCCCGGAGATTCTTGACTTCCTCGTTCAGTCGTAGTGCTGCGCGTCCCATCTCCGTAGGAATATCTTCCGCCTGAGCGTGTTCCAGCAGGTATCTCGTTACCCCATGCGCCGCCAAAGCACTGGCACGTTCGCCCCCGGTAAGCCCGCCCATACCGTCACACACAGCGCAGACTGTGCAGAAATCCCCAAAATCAAAGCATATCGAATCCTGCTGGCTTTTCCGGGTTCCAATCGACGTATAGCTGGCGATCTCCGCCTGACTCGTCTCATAGGCGTCGGCACACATCGTTTTTTCTCCTTCGTCTTTTACGGGTATCAGAAGAGTCTGTGTGATATCATCCATCGCTTCGGGAATGGTATTGGCTTCCTCGCCTGCCTTTTTTCGCTTGAACAGGGACATCACGTTTCAATCACCACCTTGAATGTGTACTCGGGCGACACGACACAAAAAATATCGCCATCTTTCAGTGTATACGATTTTTCTTTTTCCATTGGCTTTCCGTCCGCCAGATAGGTGCCATATTTGGACAGGTCCCTGACGATAAATTCCCGCTTGGGCTCGTTGTAAAACACCTCGCAGTGATTCCGGCTGATCTGGTTATCCGCTGGCATCATCACGTCGCTCGTCGCCAGACGCCCGACCTTCACCGTGCGATTCGGCTCGATTATCCACCGCCGTCTGGAAATGTGACCACCCGATTTCCGCATCGTCAGCTCCAGATATGCCAGCCTGCGTTTTTTCGGATGGAAGAATGCGGCCAGGCCCTTCGGCTCTGGCATATTCTGCTCCTCAACCTGACACATCTTCTCCGAGTCGTCGGAAGTCTCGACATGAATTTCAGCCTGCTTCGATGCCTTTGATTTCGGCATCAGTGCCCCCAGATCGATGTCGTAGTCCTCCGGCCGGACGACCTGTTCCAGTGCATCCAGAAAATCAAGCATCCTGCGATAACGGTCGTGGTAGTCGAACGCCAACGCCTTGTCAATCACGTCCGACAGCTGCCGGGAGACAGCGGGACACAGCTCGTGCAACGGGGGATAGGAGGCTCCTTTCGCACGGCTCAGTGCGTCCAGCATCTTGCGCCCTGACACGATAAAGTAGAAAGTTGCGGCCAGTGCGTAAATGTCCGTCCACGGTCCCTGACACGGTTTCTGCGTATACTGCTCGTAAGGGGCGTAGTTCGGCTTCAGGTAAATTTTTCTTTCTTTACTATCGCTCCCCTGACGGAACGAGCGTGCCGCGCCGAAATCGATGAGCTTTATTTCACCGTCCTGTGTGATAAGGATATTTTCCGGGCTGATATCCCCGTGGATCATGCCGAAACGATGGACTTCTGCCAGTGAACTTCCGAGCAGGAACAGCATCTGGAGTGCCATCTTGAGCGTCTGCTTCGGATTATGATTTTTTCGGAACACCCGCAGATTGCAACCCTCAATCAGCTCCATTGCAAAATATGCCGTCCCGTTTTCTTCAAAAAAATCCCGAATGTCAACGACAGAGATATTTTCTCGAAGCTCCTGAAGGGCGCATGCTTCTTCAATGAACTGCTGCTTTCCCTCTTCATACTCAGGCCGGTTTTCTTCATCTGCCAGGATGAGGGCACCATCTGGTGTCCTCCCCTGAAGCAGACCGGACGGGAAGTACTCTTTGATGCAGCAGCGTAGGCCGCTCTGCATATTCTCAGCAAGATACGTAATTCCGAAACCGCCCTGTCCCAAGCTCTTGCCCAACAGGTATTTTTCTTTCAGAATGGTGAACGGTGCCAGATAGTCTTTCACTGCAGAAGATTCTTCTGCATGATACCCGCAGTTCCGACACTCCCCATGCTCCATCGCTTCCTGAAAGCAAACGGGACAAAGTTTTTCTTCCAGACCCGCCATCTTTTATCTCACCCCGTCCTAATACTTTCCCGGCTCAGATTTTGAACTGGAAGATTTCGTTTCCGAGCGTGATATACATACCATTCGCCAGCGTCACTGTATTGCTGCCCAGAATTTTCTCGTCGCCCACGAACGTGCCATTTTTGGAGCCAAGGTCCTGAATGGTGCAGACACCATTACGGCAGCTAATCTTCGCATGGGCACGGCTGATGATCGGGTTGGAGACGATGATGTTTGCCTGAGAACCCTTGCCGATCACAACCTCTGTGTTATTGTAGATTGCAAAACTCCGGTTCGTGTTCATCTGGATCAAAGAGGCCACGACTGTCATCGAGTTGTCCGTTGCCGGCACGGTTGTGGCATTGCCGTCATCGACCAGATTCGTCTCGGCATCCCGACTCGGATCGTTGCTGTTCCAGTCGTCCACGAACGCTTCCTCGTCTTCATGCACCGCATAGCTAACGATCACGGAAGCCACGGACATGATTGCGGTCAGTACGAGGAGCACAATCAGAATCATAGTCAGTGCAGGGGCAACACGGCTGGTTATCGAAGTGTCCGTCGGATCGATGGAAAATTTACCCGCAAACACAAAGAAGTACACTGCCAGCAACTCGATGATGCCAATCAGGTTCGCCGCCAGTGCGCACCAGCTTATCGTGAACACACTGGCAATAGCCGCTACGACGACCAGCACGAAGAACAGTACCAACAGTGCCACGCAAATTTTAGAGATATCATCCGGGGCATCACTCATGGTTTCAAGATTTACCAGCCTTGCCTTCTGCAAATCGGGACTGACAAGATAGGAAAATACACTCGTACTGCCTTTTTCAACGAATTCATCGATCTTATCGGAGGTAGTGCCCGCACCGAACTGAAAATTCAGCTTTGCTTCTTCTTTCATCTGTTTAAGCTCAGAAGTCATGGTTGCAGGGATATCCTTAAAGGTCCCCTTTTCCGTTTTCATCTGGTATCTCAGCTGATATCCCGGCACAAAAAGTGCCACAAGCAAAATCACCGTTGCAATCCACGAAAGAACCGCTCCAATTTTTTTGCCCTTGGGGGCATCCGCAAAGAATGTTGCAAATTTTCTGTTGTCCTCCATAATAATGTCTCCTTTGTTTTACAATATTTTATCCGCCGGAGTAGAGTGTTCCAGCAAGATATCCTTTATTACCTTTTTCCCCGCAGTCTGCGTAGCCTTTTTCCATAATGGGAAAAGACCTTTTTTCTCTCTGACCGCGCTGATAAGGATGCCTGTGATATTGTCCGTCTCTTTTCGTTTCATGCAGAGCTGTGCTGTTTCTTCCAGAGCCTCATGTAACTTTTTCTCCTTGGAAGAATACCTGCAGCTCTTTTTTATTTCAGCCTCTGTCACCTTGCGGCGAAACCCGTCGCAGCAGATCAGAAACGTCCGGTGCGGCAGAACCTCACCGGAAAGATAATCCGGTTTCACGTCTTTGCCCGCTCCCACGCACTGAAGCAGGAGGCTTTGTCTCGAATCTTTCCGGGCCTGTTCCGGTGTCAGTTTTCCTTCGGTAAGTTCACGCTGGACGATGGTATGATCTGTCGTAAGTTGCGTGAGGGTATCCGAAATGATATATGTCCGGCAATCTCCGACATGGCAGATGTAATACCGACCTTTCATAAAAAGAACAGCTTCCACTGTCGTTCCGCTGCGGAATCCGGCCTTTTCGGAGTAGTCTTTCAACCGGATATGAAGCGATTGGATAAGATTGTCCCAGTCATCGAACAGCTCCGTCTCCGGTTCTTCCTGTTCATATAGTTCCTCGACACGCTCATCGAACCAGTCCCGGAAGGCTGTCACGACCGCTGCGCTGCTCCGCTCGCCCATTTTCAGTCCACCTACGCCGTCGCAGATCACTGCGAGGACAGCTTCATCGTCCTGAGTCTGACCTCGTTGCACCAGAAGGAGAGAATCCTGATTCGTTTCCTTCTGTATTCCGATATCGGAATAATATGCGGCACAATATTTCATGTTCCTTTTCCTGCTTTCTCAGCGGTATTCGTGTTCGATTTCAAGAAGCACCATTTTCTTCTTTTTGTGCAGCAGAACGCTCCCGACCACGGCCAATAAAACAGCAACCAGCACCAGACAGATACCACACACCACCATGATTTGTCCAACCGTCATTTTCTCCACCTCTTTTACTGCCAGTTGTTCCGTGCCATGCGGTCCAGCTCATCCATCTGCGGGTCATACACGCCGGATGCCTGCTCTGCACGATAGAGTTCAGCAGCCGTTTCGTAATATCCCAGCGTTTTCGTGTAGGATGCTCCGTTCTGTAAATCAAGTTCGCCCTGAACAAAGGCGAGCCATTTATACACCCGGTAGTCCTTGGGGTAATCGTTTTTCAGTGCCTGAAGCATCTCCATCGCTTTGGAGAAATCATGTAGCTGATATTGCAACATTGCGATATTCAGCCGGACTTCCAGCGTGGTGTTTCCGTTTTTCTCCAGCTGCTGATAGGTTCGCAAGGCATCTTTTTGATAGCCGGGATTCCCGGTCGCTTCCGCCTGACGAATATATGCGGACGCCAGCTGTCCGGCCAGCGCGTTGTAATATCCATCGGGGAGCTGTTCAATGCCCTGATTTAGGAGATTGATTTCCTCCGAAAGCATGGAGTCTCCGATATCCTCACAGATCGATGCTGCCAGACGGTACGCGCGTGCAAGCTGGTCGTTGCCGTCCGCCGAGCCGATTGCCTTACGGGCGGCATCCAGCGCATCCGGCAGGTCTCCCTGTTTTCTCAGAAGCTCGCTTTGAACGACCTGATAGGCACCGCTTTGTTCGGCGTCAGGGACAGCTTTCGCCATCTCTGCAAGGACCTCATCCGCGCCAGAATAATCGCCCAGCTGAATCAGGGCGGTCGCCTCACCCTGATAATAGCTCAGGATATCAGGAGAGTATCCTATCGCTTTCTGGTACATCGTCGCAGCCGATTCATAGCTTTCCAGCTCGTAGTAGGCCTCCGCTGCCACGTTGTACAGGTTTGCCACGCTCTGTCTGCTGTAATATTTCAGCTCACGCGACTGCGTCGTTTCCACTGCATCGATGCACTCCTGATACTTTCCCTGCCGATAGAGAAGGACTGCCTGTTCCACATATGCTTCCAACTGGTCATCGTAAATCGCGATAGCCTGCTGCAGGTCCTGCTCCGCCTCATCAAAGCGCATTTCATCGGCGGCCGTCCGGCCTTTCCGCACGAGGGCGTCATAAGCGGCGTACCGTTCCACGCCGATTCGCTGTACGCCAAACAGGATAGCCAAAGTTCCTGATACCGCAAGGACAAGAGAGACCGCCGCCACAACTCGTTGAGAATGAACCACCTTTTTATAGCGTCCGTCAATTGCATGGATATCCTGCAGCGCCCGGAGCATTTCCTGTGCGTCGCAGAAGCGTTCTTCCTGCCTTTTCTTCATCGCTCTGGCGATGATGAGCAAAAAGCTACGGCTGAATTTGAGTTTATAGCTCGTGATGGGCCGAACATCCTTCAGCGAATGGCCGGGCTGCTGCCCGGTGATTGCATAGTATAGAGTCGCACCGATGCCATAAACGTCCGTCCTCTTGCTGATAGTGCCATAACCACCCGCATTGGTTGCTTGCGCCGCCGTGACAGAATTGCTCACACCTCTGCCGGACGGGCCCTTGTTGGATCTGACATTCTGATAGGCGAACGCATCTTTGTATCCTCGCAGCGGCATGGTTTCTTCAAGCGGAACCGTCTCGATCGTATCGGGCGATGCTCCCGGACGGGTATACTGTTCCGGTGCCGCATAGCCCGGCGTTGCGCCAATTGCCAGTACGCCTTTTGAAAAAACAAGTGATGTGTTGAAATCGATGACGCAGATATCTTCGTTGGGCGTTATCATAATATTGCTGGGCTTGATATCACAATGCAGAATCGGAGGTACCTGCGAGTGCAGATAGGCGATTACCTCACAGAGCTGGCAGGCCCACCGGTATGCAAGCTTCTGACTGACCGGGCCGTGCGTTTTGACGTAGTTTTGCATGTTCTCGCCCGGTATCATGTCCATGATAGTATAGACATAGCCGCTCGGGCTTTCAATCACGTCATAGATTCTCGGAAGATACTTGTGCTTCAACGTTTTGAGGATATTGGCCTCCGCGCGCTCGTCCATCCGTCCCTTGAACTTCTGTTTTACACGCTTGATGACGACATCAACATCCAGACTGTCTTTGTGCGCGCGGTACAGTGTGCCCATCCCGCCCTCGCCAAGAGGTCGGATCGAACTGTAGCCGCTTCCAAGATCCGCCGCCCATTGACTGGTTTCGTTATAATTCATGCACATTCCTCCACACGACTTTTAAGACGGAAATTCGTCTTTCAGACTATCAAACTCCGATTGAATCTGCGACCAGTCAAAATCATCGCTTTCGCCGCTGTCCTGCGACGGGTCATAGGTAGGCGCCGTCACTGTCCCGGACGATTCGGTTCCCTGTCCGCTTCCCGCGCTGCCGAGGCCCTTTCGGAGAGCCTCCTGAGCCATCGAATTTGCGATGCCGGCCGCTTCGCCGGTGAGTCCGCTTTTTTCCACGACCTTGCTTGCTGCGCTGTCCGCTGCTTTCTCGGCCACCTTTTGGGTGACCGTCTTAGCGTTGTCTTTCGCATCAACCTTGACACTTACAGATGCCGATTGCCCCGATTCATCCTTCAGGAAATCATTAATCTGTACCGTCAGCGTGCAGGTTCCATCCGAGTTCGTTTTGATCTTGGTATCGATGGTGTTGAAATCGACGCCATTTGTTTCCGCATTCTGGAGCAGTTTCTCAATGCCGATTTCATCGTCTAGTGCCGCATAGTGTGCTCCCAGCAGGGCATATGGGTCGGCATTCTGCGGGTCTGCCGCAATCCACGCCTCGCCCACGTCTTTTGCAAAGACCGAATTCAAGTCATTCCAAAAGTGTTCCGAAAGCATCTGGAAGGGAACGTTTCCACCACCGCTTTCAAAGACCAGCTTTGCATCATCCAGAAATCCTGGAAGAAAGTCCGCCTCGTCATCAAACACTTCCTGCGCCTGTTCAAAGACCTTGTTTGCCTCATCGGCTTTTCCCTGTGCTGCATAAGCGGCATACAGGCCCGCATAGGCTTCCTTGTTCGTCGGGTCGTGCTGGATGATATCGATATACTGCAAGATTGCGTTATCATAATCCAGCGAGGTCAAGTAGTTCGTTCCAAGATTCAAGACCTTGGCTAGCGAAAAGACCTCTGCCGTCTCCGAATCTGAATCGGTGGATAATGTTGCCATCGAGCTTCTCGGACTGCATCCTGCCAGTACTATTGCAGCCACTGCCACCAGTGCTGCAACGATGATTTTTTTACTCTTCATTGTCTGCTCCTAAAGCCGGACTCCTATCATCTTCGTCCGCCGCTTCTATCAGCTGAAACTTATTTGCACCATCTGCCAGTGCGACAATACTTTTCCCGGACACATAAGTCGGCACATTATAAGGAATACGCACCCCATTGACGAATACCCCGTTCCGGGAATGGTCGGTAACATTAAACCCAAGATCCTTTCCATTATATTGAACCGTACAGTGAATCCGGCTGATTTTTTCGCCTCTTACGATAAGCGACACCTCCGCTGGGTTCCGACCCAGTTCCACCGATCGTCCGGGTATCAGCTCAAAGCTTCTGCCCGCCAAACTTCCGGTCAACCCAGACAGTCTCCCCCGCATACAGGGCGGGGGAGGTTTCGTGTTGGGGTTGTCGTGCACTTCCGTGCGCTTTTGCCTGCTCCGCTCATATGCCTCAGCCAGTCGGTTCGTATCCTGAATTGCTCGATACATTGCGACGAGATATCCAAGAACCGGAACCAGGATCATCCATACAAAGAAGGTTTCGCTGTCCTGCCGGACCTCCACATCGTATTCCGCCGCATTGTCACAAATGCGATCCACGATCTCCGCAAGCCACACATATTTGTACACGCCGAATGTCAGGACACTGAACAGCATCATTTTTTCGACGCCCACCGTATGTTTTCCATCCTTTTCGCACAGAATGTTGACATCCTTCGCCCACAAGTCCATGAAATAAAAATGGTAGACCGAAAACGTCACGAAAGACAGCAGCACATACAACAGTAAGCTCCGATCCTGCTTCACCTCATCTGTTCCGCGATCCTGATTCGTTCTTTTTCTGCGTCTCTCAGGCATACTGCATCACTCAGCTCAGCCGGATGATATTGTTGTTATCGCCCAATGCAAGCTCCGTTCCCCGGGTCAGCAGCACCGGAGAATTCGCAGGGAGGCGGCTTCCGTTTACGTAGGTGCCATTGCTGGAAAAATCGGTAACACGATATTTCTGAACCCGACTGTTGAACATGACCTCACAGTGGCGGCGGCTGATCTTCTGCGCACCCTGAGAAAAAACGATCTTCGCATAGGCAGGGTCTCTGCCCAGAATGACCGGCTGGTTCGGCTCCAGCGGATAGCTCGAGCCCGCATACATACCGGCGACCCCCTCCAGAGCTGCTCCCGCAGCTCTGGAAGCAGCCGGGATATGAGAAGTCGGCTTCTTTCCACCGGTGCTGCCAATCCCCATCAATTTTTTCGGATCTACAGCAATCGTCATTCCGTTGCCGTCAGTGGACGGTTTGATGTCATCCACCATGACCGGGCGGCCCTTCATTTCTTCATAAACAAAAGCAGTTGCCATCATCTTGTACGGTGCAACATACAGGACAGAAAGAAT
>PPYF01222929.1_pt1 | contig 15897 bp, 13 predicted proteins | sample 1559871 | NCBI WGS metagenome assembly PPYF01 (sample SAMN08240021, study PRJNA423297) | Human gut metagenome, whole genome shotgun sequencing project.
CCAGCGGACGGAAGTCACCATAGGTCATGAAGTACCGGGCCATGTATCCGCGGTTGCGCATGATGTGATACCGGTTCATGTCGGATGTGGAGTTGAGCTGGCGCACGCCGGCGATATCCCAATTGCCGATTTCGCGCGTACGGCGCAGGATCACGTCGGGCACCACAATCGGGTTGGTGACCTTGCTGGCGCGGTAGCCATACATCGTGTCATCCCAGTAGATGAAGAAGCGCGGGTCCGGCAGACCGATTTCCGTAACCACACGGCGGTTGAACAGGCCGCCTTCGAAGCACAGCGTGTCCATCACTCGGTATCCGGCCGGGCCGAATGCGGCGGGCGCAATCGGGTTCGGGATGCCCAGCGGCACAATGAAGTCGTACTGCCAGTAGAACGGGCCGCCATCGTAGTCGAATCGGGAGCCCTGAATCACCTCGTGCTTGTCGGTCCACTTGGACAGCTTGGCAATGGCGTCCGGCAGCACGGCCACATCGTCATCCATCACCCAGAACCATGCGGCACCCAGCTCGTAGGCTTTGGCCACGCCGGCGGAGAAACCGCCCGCACCACCCAGGTTCTCGGTCTGCGGCGCATAGACCACACGTTCTTCGTTACCGGACTGGTCGGCCACGGTGGTGCCCCATTGGCCGGTCACCTTGCCGGCAAACGCAGCGACCATGTCCGCCGTCTGATCGGACTGCTCATTGTCCACGATGACAATGCGCCACGGTGCCTGTTCAAGCGCCAGAATCGAATCGAACAGTGTCTCAAGCAACTGCTGACGTTTGTAGGTGGTGACGATCAGGGCAAGCTTGTCGATGGTGTTGTTGGGTTTCTTCACTTCAGCCATGGCTCCCATTGTTGCACTTGACCGGCACAAGACGAATTTCTGCACAGTGAAACGCGGGTTGCATACGTCCGGCGCATGGCGTATGAATAAGCCTGTCAGTTTCAGGGAAGGTGCAATTCCTTACTGGCGGTAACCTGCACCCCGGGTTTCATAACGGGGATGGCAGGAAGCCCGCGACCCGCGCAAGCGGCTGATCCGGTGAGATTCCGGAGCCAACGGTATAGTCCGGATGGAAGAAACGAGGGCTCATTATGAGTGTATCTTCGCGTATTCGCATGCAAGTTGTTCGTTCTGTGGCACCCGAGGCCGAGGGTTCGGCCAGCACGTCCACCGCCAGCACCAGCGCCAAACTTGGCTCACACACCACTGGTGTGGCCGATTCTGGCCGCTGGTCCACGCGCCGTATCGCCATGTATGCACTGTTCGTGGCGCTGGCGATGGTCACCAGCTTCATTGAATTCCCGATTACGCCGGTCACTTGGCTGAAGTACGACCCGTCCGGCATCGTCTGCCTGATTGCCGGCTTTGCGTATGGCCCGGCCGCCGCCGCAATCGTGTCTGTGCTCGGCTTTGTGCCGCACATGTTCGCCAATCCGTGGGGTTCGCTGATGGCTGTGCTGGTGGCGCTGTTCCTGTCTGTGCCGGCCGCGTTCATCTACCGTAAGATCCGTACGCGCAAGGGTGCCGCCATCGGCATTCTGGTGGGTGCGGTGCTGGCCATCGTGGTGGCGCTGGTGAGCAACCTGATTGTCACGCCGATTTACGCGCACATGACCTACCAAGCTGTGGCCGCGATGATTCTGCCGATTCTGCTGCCGTTCAACGTGGCTAAGATGGCGATTCACGCCGTGATCACCTTCCTGATCTACAAGCCGATCTCCAACCTGCTGTCCAAGCAGCAGTGACTGGCCTGAGACGGGCCGATGCCCGCCACGACTAACGACCACTCAAAGACCACTCAAAGAACCAGAACGCAGAATCCCGGCACGGGCCGGGATTCTGCGTTTTCGCCTATCAGTTACGGATTGCTGTTTCATGACCGTTGCACCCCATTCCTTCGACGCCGACGAGTTCCACGATTCTGCCGAACCTCACGCTTCCGCCGAGCCTGCCTCCCCCGCCGCCGTGCTCAAGGACATTCGTTTCAGCTATGACCGCGGCACCTCATGGGCTTTGGATGGCGTTTCACTCACGGTCCATGCCGGCGAGCGCCTATGCTTGGTCGGTCCGAACGGGTCGGGCAAATCCACGTTAGCCCGTCTGATTGCGGGATTGACCGCGCCGGACGGTGGTGAAGTGACGTTACTGGGGCAACGCGTGTACGCAGCCGGCCCGAATGCCGATGCCTATCGTGCTGCCCGCCACGGCATCGGTATGGTGTTCCAGAATCCCGAGGATCAGCTGGTCACCACCGTGTTGGAGGATGACGTGGCCTTTGGCCCGGAGAATCTCGGGCTGGAGCGCGAGCTCATCGGCGAGCGTATCGTTGATTCATTGCAGGCCGTGGGGTTGGCGAACTTACGCCAGTCCGACCCGACCCGTATGAGCGGCGGGCAGCAGCAACGCGCCTCCATCGCCGGCATGCTGGCCATGAACCCGGCAATGCTGGTATTGGATGAGCCGACCGCCATGCTGGACGAATCCGCACGCGCCGAAGTTATGCGCATTTTGGATGATTTGCAGGCGCGCGGCACCACTATTGTGCATGTCACGCATCATCCAGATGAAACCGTTCATGCCGATCGCATCGTGCACATGGAGGCCGGGCGAATCATTGGTATCACTGCAGCCGTCGATAATCGATCCCCGCTAGCGGAGGCTGTCTCGCAAAGCGAGACTGAGGGTAGTATCGGCACAGAAGCCGCCCCCAGTCGCCCTACGAACGACAGCCCCCGCCAGCGGGAGCGCGAAGACGGCTCCGAACTGCCGCTGCTCTCCGATGGCATCGGTGATATGACGAACCCCATTATTCGCGTCTCGCATCTGACCTATCGCTATCCTTCGGCCAAACGGGCGGTTATCGATGACCTGTCGTTCACCATCGCGCGCGGTGAAACCGTGGCACTGATGGGCGTGAATGGTTCGGGCAAGTCGACGCTGGTGCGCATGTTGTGCGCACTGACTGCGCCGACCGCCGGCAGCATCGAAGTGGCCGGTGTTCCGGTGGCCTCGACCGGCAAGCGCGGTCGCAACGTGCGCCCGAAGTCGGCGAATCGCAAGCAATTAGCGCAATTGCGCCGGCATGTGGGTTACGTGATGCAGCATCCAGAGCATCAGCTGTTCGCTGACACGGTAGCCGAGGACGTGGCGTACGGCCCACGCAACCAAGGGCTTGGCGAGACCGAGGTAGCCGACCGCGTGCGCGAATCACTGGAACTGCTGCATATCGGGCATCTTGCCGACCGCTCCCCCTTCGACCTGTCCGGCGGGCAACAACGATTGGCAGCCATTGCCGGCGTGCTGGCTTGCAATCCTGACGTGCTCATCATGGACGAGCCGACCGCGAGTCTGGACGCCCAAGCCAAGAAGCGTATCCATGAGCTGTTGCGCACGCTCAAATCGCGTGGCGTGACCGTGCTCATCATCACCCATGACCGGGAGGAGGCCGAGCAAATCGCCGACCGCGTGGTCCGTATGCCGATTGCCGCCCCCGCATCCGGCGGCCCCGTCACGGCCACCGTCACCGAGCCGGCCGTATCCTCCAACGGCCCTGCGCACTCAGTGATACACCGACTTGACCCGCGCGTGAAGATGGTGGGCTTCCTGGCCGCCATGTTCACGATGTTCGCGGTGAACACGCCAACCCAGCTCGCGCTGGGCATCGCCATCACCCTGGCCGTTATCGCGGCGGCACGCCTGAACCCGTTACGGGTGCTTGAATCCATTCATCCGATTCTGATCCTGCTGGTGCTGATGGGCGTGGTCAATCTGTTTGTGGTACGCACCGGCACGCCGGTGGTGGCGCTTGGCCCGCTAAGCATCACCGATCAGGGCGTGACCATAGCCGTGCTGTACGCCTGCCGTTTCGCATTGGTAATCATTCTGGGCGCGGTGTTCCTCACTACCACCACGCCTACCGCCATGACCGACGCCTTCGCCACCTTGATCAGTCCGCTCAACCGGCTCGGTATCCATGCCCAAGAAATCGCGCTGGTCATGAGTCTGGCATTGCGATTCATTCCAACGCTGACCGACGAAACCCGCGCCATCGTCGACGCCCAATCCGCGCGTGGCGGTTCCATCGAAACCGGTTCACTGGCCCAGCGCATCAAGGCGATGAGCGCGATTATCGTGCCGATTTTCGCCGGCACGTTGCGTCACGCGGACAACCTGAGCCTCGCACTTGACGCCCGCTGCTACGAGGAGGGCATCCGCCGCACCCACTGGCGTGCCCTGACCATCGCCGCGCGAGATCTCATATTCGCCGCTGCCGTCATCATCTACATCGCGGCCATCATCGCGCTGTAGGGCGGCAAACAGCGCAGACAGCACCGGTTGCTATGCTGGTGTGGTTATACGAAAGATGTAAGGAAATTCCCATGGCATTGACCAAGAAGCAAATCAAGCAGCTGCGCGCGATGGCGAACTCGCTGAAGCCCCTGTTCTATGTGGGCAAGAACGATTTGACCGAGTCGGCCGTCAATCAGGCCGATGAGACCATTGAGAAGCACGAGCTCATCAAGTGCGCCGTGCAGGACGGTTCTGGCCTGACCGCCAAGGAAGCCGCCGCCGAGCTTGCCGAGCAGCTGAACGCCGAAGTGGTGCAGTCCATCGGCAATCGTTTCGTGCTGTTCCGTCGCTCCCGGCGCGACGATGTGGAGCATATCCGCTTGGTGCGCGAGTAATGTTCGCCCCGCTCGATCCCGTAGCTTGATATGAGTAATGGCGGTTGGAATCAGTCCGATTCCAACCGCCATTACTCATATTCGCCCAGCGAGCACCGTCACTGATCCAAGATGGACCCGACGATTCCCGCAACAATGGTCAGGACCAAGGACCCCAGTACCGACCACCAGAAACCGTGTACGAAGACGCCCACGCCGAACAGACTGACCGCCAGCCAGCTGGCGAGTCGCATGAACAGCCAATTGATAATCAAGGTGACCAGCCCGAGAGACAGAATCGCAAACGGCAGTGCGATCAGATGCACAATCGGCTTGATTGACGCATTAATCAGCGCCATGAACAAAGCGAACGCGGCGATGCCGAGAATCGGAGGCTCCCCCACCGGGGTCATGCCGGGAGTCACCGCGACCATGACGGCGGCGGCGATAGTCATAATCAACCAGCTGGTCAGGAAACTTCTCATGGCCCAATCGTAGCGCGGCAGGTTTTACTATTGGGCAAAACATGAGATGATGTTGTGCAGAAACGGTAAGAAGGTATTGCCGTTCCCGATTGAGAGGGGACTGACCCGCATGACTGATAATCAACAACAACCGTACGGTTCGGACAGTGTTCCGCAGCCGGCACAGCCCGCACAGCCGGCACAACCGTCTTACGGCCAAGATGCCGCACAGCAGCCGCAGGGCTATGGCGCCCCACAGCCCGCCGCATACGCTCAACCCGCCGCCGGAAGCTACGGCCAGCAGCAACCGCAATACGGCCAGCCCGCCGGCGCATACGCTCAGCCTCAGTACGGCCAGCCGCAGTACGGCCAGCCCGCACAGCCCGCAGCGGGCTACGGCCAGCAGCCCGGCTATGGACAGGCTTACCAGCAGCCGAACGCCTACGCGCAGCCGCAATACACCGCCGCTCCGTATGCCGCCGCCCCGGTGGGGCAATCGTCCAAGTCCAAGCTGGCTGCCGGCCTGTTGGGCATCTTCCTCGGCGGACTTGGTGTGCACAACTTCTATCTCGGCAACACCGGCAAGGCCGTGGCCCAGCTGCTGCTGACGCTTGTCGGCTGGATTCTGCTCGGACTTGGCCCAATCGCAGCCGCCATCTGGGGCTTTGTTGAAGGCATCATCATTCTGTGCAGCAAGCCCGGCTCACCGTGGCATAAAGACGCCAACGGCTACGAACTATCAGACTGAAACTAACCTCGGGCCACGTTCATTGGGCCCCTGATCAACCACGCCTCTGCAGGTATCATCTCGATGCCGCAGTCGCAGCGGGATGCGACACGCCGGCCGTGTACATGAGTTCATGTACACGGCCGTTTTCTTTGTTGCTTTCACCCTCAAAACAAACATTCATCATGTTCACTTTTGCAAGATATGAACATCAGACATCACAGACTACCATAACTTCCCAATTGCATTACCAATAGATTAATAACCGGCAAAACGGCTTATATCCGCCATTTTTCATGCTAGGCTTTGAAACCAGCACATCAACAAAGTGCACAATCCTTTTCTACAGAGAAGGTAACATGTTGTTCAACGTCAACGAGGATGGCTACGGTTACGCCTACGTGCCCGGTGCCGCCGTGGTGTACGACCCGTACTGGGACGCCCACCAAGCATTCCTGGCGCTGCCTAAGGACGTGCAGACCGCATTCGCCATTCGTATGCTGTTCACGCACCGTCCGGTCGACCGCTATGGCGCCAGCATGTTCCTGCATTACCAGCGTGGCTTCAACGTGAAGTTCGAGGGTATCGGCGCGAACCAGTACTGATTGGTACTGACTATCAACCATCTTTTTCGGATTGCCCGATAAGGGGCGTATAACAACGGTGTTATACGCCCCTTATCTGTATTCAGTGTCAGGCGATGGCCGCCCGCCGCCCGACACAGGCGAATCAGTATCGCACGAGATTCAACAGTTCCTGCTGTTTGGCATAGCGGGAAACGTTGGTCAGGGCGATGCGGATGATGTGTTCGGAAGTCTTTTCCAAATGATTGCCGCCGGCCACATGCGGGGTGATCAGGCAATGCGGCTCATCCCACAACGGACTTTCCGCCGGCAACGGCTCAGGCTCGGTGACGTCCAATCCGGCACCGTGGAGCCGTCCATTGTGCAAGGCGTCAGCCAAGGCCTCGGGATCGATGGCGTCGCCACGCCCGGCATTAATCACGATGGCTGTGGATTTCAGACGACCCAGACGATCCGCATTCAGCAGATGATGGGTCTGCGGCGAGCGCGGCACCGCCATCGCCACCACGTCTGCCAATGGCAACAGCGTCTCCAGCCGCTCGAAGCCATACATCTTTTCAATGCCCTTGGCCGGCACGTCCGCATGACGGCGCACGCCGAAAGTACGCATACCTACGGATTGGGCAAGCTGAGCGAAATGCGACCCGATGTCACCGACGCCGATAATCAGCGCGATGCCACCTTCCGGGCTCAATACCGGTCCTTCATCCTGCCACTGATGATCACGCTGATTGGAGGCATACCGGTTGAGGTTCTTCATCAATGCCCACATGGTGGCGAACATGTGTTCCGACACGCTTTGGCCATACGCGCCGCTCGCATTGGTGACCATGGTGCCGCGAGGCAGCACACCCGGGCAGATGTACGCATCCACACCGGCGCTGAAGGTCTGCAACCATTCAAGACGGGTGTATTGGGAAGCCTGCGAGACCGGAAAGTTGCCGATGACTGCGGTAGCTCGGGAGCGAAGCTCCTCGGGAACAGCGGCCGACCAGACCATGTCGCCGCGGTGCGCTTCGTCGCCCACGAATTCCTGCGGCACATCGCGAGCCGCCTTGGCGAAAGCCCGCCGTTCTCCTTCGTTGAGTGGCAGGCAGTTGACAATCAGCTTATGCGTGTTCTCAATACCCATGGTTCACCAAACTAGGCGGCAGGGCAGATATTATCGCGGTTTCCTCATGCTGAACCAATGCCGAACTGCTACCGGACCAATGCCGAATCCGCCCCATCAAACCCCACCAAACCAAGGGACAACCCATTGCGCATCGACCGTAGCGTCCGCCCCGAACCGTACACTCACAGGTGGTTTTGTGATTCCATAGCGTGCAGCCAAGGCAGTACGATTGCCGGTTTATCCGCACGCACAGGTACCTACGCCGGTTGGTAAACCTTACATTCCATACCTTGCAACCGAACGTTTAGGAGCATGTATGCCTGAGCAGCATATTGATAACGAGAAGATTCCCACACGTCTTATCGGCGCGATTGTGGCTGTCGGCTCACTTGCCTTCATTGGCATTCTGACCGAAACCGTGATGACCGTGCTTTTCCCCGCACTGATGCGCGAATTCCATGTCGACACGGCCACTGTGCAATGGATTACCACGATTTATCTGTTGGCGGTGGCCGCTACCATGCCCATCAGCTCGTTTTTGAAGCGCCGATTCGCGCTGAAAACCATTTTTCTTGCGGCTGTGATTCTGGCCATCGTTGGCTCGCTGATCATGATCGTCGCCCAAGCCTTCCCGCTGCTGATTGTCGCCCGCATTATTCAGGGCATTGGCTCAGGCGTGGCCACGCCGTTGATGATCAACATCATCCTGGAGCAGTCTCCTCGTTCGAAAATCGGCCGATTGATGGGCGTAGGATCGCTGGTCATTACCGTGGCTCCGGCCATCGGCCCGACCGTCGGCGGCGCGGTGACCACAGTGCTGCCGTGGCGCGCGATTTTCGTCATCGCCATTCCGCTGGTGCTAATCGCAGCATGCATCGGCATGAAGTGCATTGAGCAGAAGACACCGACCGAGGCTGCCTATCTTGACCCGATTCAGCTTGGGTCCATTGTTGTCGCGTTGGTCGGTCTGGTGCTGGCGCTCAACCAAGGTGGCGTGGCCATCAGTGCGGCGGTGTCCGGCAAGTCAGCCACACGCTCCGGCATTATCGCCATTGTCAGTCTGATTGCGGGCCTCGCCTTGTTGATCGTGTTCGCCATGAGTTCCAAGCGTGCCTTCTCCCCGCTGCTGCGCCTTGGCATTCTCAAGGATCCCGCCGTACTGTTACACGCCTGCGCATATCTGCTGCTGCCATTGGTCGCCATCGGCTACGGCTATGTCATCACCAATGTGGCACAGCTCTCGCTCGGGATGACCAGTGGCCTGTCGGAGGTCTCTCCCGAGTTCAAGCCGGACGGCAACGCCATTTTCAACACGTGTCTTCAGTTTGGCGGCGCTGCCGGTACCGCACTGTTCTCCACGATTCTTTCCGTGGCTCAGGCCGGCGCAGGAGAAGAAGGCACCGCTGAGTTTGCTCACGCCACTGCCGTCGGCGGCACATGGACGTTTGCCACGATGACGGTTATCTGCCTGATTGGCTGGTGCTGTCTGGCCACCGCGTTCCGCATTCGCGCGGCACGTAAGCGTGCATAAATCCGATCATCAATAGAGTCCCAGCTTTCCAAACACGTGTGGGGCGTGCCCCGGGAGAACCCCGGGGCACGCCCCACACGCTAATGAAAGGAAGAAAAGGAGAAAGAAAGCTTTGGCGGGCAGTGCCGGCTGCTGTGACCTTGCCATCACAGCAGCCGGGCTGATCCCGCCTATTCAGTTATGGTGTGTGTCGTATTCGGTGCGGAGACCGAGCGGGCAAGCCCGCTATTTTTTATCTCCGCCGACCGCCATCACCGCGCGCTGAAGCACAACGAAGACGAGGATCATGAGACCGATAACGATGGTGGTCCATTCGGCCGGCACACCGAAGTCAGAGGTGAGCGGATCGAGGATGGAGCGGACCAGAGAGCCGAGCACGGAGCCGAGCACGTAGCCGAAGCCACCGGTGATGATCGTACCGCCGATGACCACGGAGGCAACGGCGTCGAGCTCCCAGCCAACACCCACAGTGTTCTTGGCAGAGCCGATGTTTGCGGTGTACACGATCGAGGCCAGGGCGGCGAGAGTCGCAGAGGTCAAGTAGATGATGTACTGCGTGCGCTTGACCGGCAGACCCATGAGTTCCGCGGAGGAACGGGAGCCGCCGATGGCGTAGATGGTGCGTCCGGTGCGGGTATGGTGCAGGAAGACGTAGCCGAAGACCACAACCACCAGTGCGATGATCACGCCGACGTTGAAGGACAGATCGTTGGAGATCTTCGGATTGTCGATGATCTTGATCACGTTGGAGATGAACGAGAAGTCATTGCCCTGCGGGAAGGTCAGCGAGTCGGTGGAGATGATGGAGGCAAGACCACGGGCCAGGAACATCGTCGACAGGGTCGCGATGAACGGCTGCATGTTGAATTCCTCGATCAAGGTGCCGGCCAGCAGGCCGAACACAGCGCCGATGAGCAGCATGATGATCATGACCAGGAAGGCGGGCACGCCGGCGTTCGCCAGCTTCAGGCCGACGACTGCGGTGATGGCCACGATAGCACCGACAGACAAATCGATACCACCGGTCAGAATCGGCAGGGTCATGGCCACAGCCAGAATAATCAGGTAGGCGTGGTCAATGAACAGGGAGGAGATGAAGCCCAGTCGAATGTAGGTGCCGAACAACGCCTGACCCATGATGATCATCAGGATGAAGATCACCACGGCCGCGAGGGTCGGGATCATCTGACGATCGAGCTTGAAGCCCTTCTTGGGAGCCTTCACTTTGTTTGCCGTAGCTGTTGTCATGCTGCCACCGCCTTAGCTTGAGCCTTGAGCGCGCGCTTGCGTTTCATATTCGCGCTCAGGTTGTGAATCTTCGGAGCCTGCATCACGCAGATCACAATCACAACGACGGCGAAGAAGGCCGGAGTTGCCTCGGCGTTGACGCCCAGGGTGATGATGGTCTTGCGGATCATGGCGATAATTACAGCACCGACAGCAGAGCCGGCGAGGGAGAACTTACCACCCAGCAGTGAAGTACCGCCGATGACGACTGCCAGAATGGCGTACATTTCGAGGTCCTGACCGGTCTTAACCACGTCGACACGCATCACGGATGCGGTGGCGAACAGACCAGCGATGGCCGCGAGGAAGCCGGAAATCGCGTAGACGAGGAAGAGGATCTTCTTCGGCTTGATACCGGTCATACGGGAGGCTTCCTGGTTGATGCCCACGGCCTCAATCATCATGCCCATAGCGGTCTTGCGGCACAGCAGGCCAACGAGAATCACAATGATAACGGCGATGACGAAGTTGGCGGGAATGCCCAGAATGAAGCCGTTGGCGAACCACTTCAGCGGTTCGTTGCCAGCAACTGCGGAGGCGTCGGTGTTCTCACCGGAGGTGATGACCTTGGCCATACCACGGCCGGCGAGCATCATAATCAGGGTGGTGATGAACGGCTGTAGGCCCAGGAAGGAAACCAGAGCGCCGTTGACGCAGCCAATGGCCAGACCAACAGCCAAGGCGATGAGGATGGAGAGCCACACGTTCATGCCATTGGACAGGGTCTGCATGGCGGCGGCACCTGCCACTGCCATAACGGAACCGACCGAAAGGTCGATACCGGCGGTGGAGATAACCAAGGTCATACCGGTTGCAATCATCAGGTATCGGGCAGATTCCTGGAGCATGGTGATCAGAGGGCCGGCCAGACCACCGGTGTTGCTGTTCCAGCTCAAAGCCAGGAAGTCATGCTGGAAGATGGTGCAGATGATGACCAGAAGAATGAATGCGACGATCGACCAGGTCAGGTTGCTGCTCAGCAGCTTCTTGACAAAGTTGTTGCCCTCGGCTTTTGCCTTTTCAGCCATCTCATGCCTCCTTTCCGGTGTTTACGTTGGTGTTAGCGATGGTTTCGACGATGGTCGCCTGAGAGACGGTGTCGTCGTTTTCGATTTCTGCGATCTTGTGGCGGTCCTTGAGAACCTCGATGTCGTCGGACAGACGCACGACCTCTTCAAGCTCGGAGGAGATGAAGACAACGCCCATGCCCTGAGAAGCCAGCGACGGTTTTCGGTGGAGTACGCGATTTTGTTCTTCAAAGCCGTGTACGGATCGGAGATGTTGACCTTCTTGCCGTTGAGCGTGTAGGTACCCGAATCCGGCTTGTCGGCACCATACAGGAGTCGACCAAGCTCGGTACGACCGGAGCCCAGCAGGCCAGCGAAGCCAACGACCTCACCCTTGTAGATGTCAACATCAACCGGGTTGATGGTGCCCTTCTTGCCGAGGCCCTTGACATCGACGATCGGCTTCTCGCCAGGGGTGATTTCACGGCGAGCCTTCTTGGCACCAATCTGGGACAGCTCGGCGGCGGACTTACCAATCATCATGCCGATGAGTTCGTCGCGCGGGGTGTCCTTGGTCATGACCTCCTTGATGAACTGGCCGTTACGCAGAATGGTCAGACGATCGGTAATCTCATAAATCTGATCGAGGAAGTGGGAGACGAAGAGGATGGCCACGCCCGAGTCACGCACCTTGCGCATGATCGCGAACAGGTCCCTGACCTCGTTGGCATCCAGCGAAGAGGTCGGCTCATCGAGAATCAGCACCTTGGCGTTGATAACCATAGCGCGGGCGATGGCGACCAGCTGCTGCATAGCGATGGAGATGGAGCTCAGCGGAGTGTGCGGGTCAATGGATTCGAGGCCCATCTGTGCCAAATACTTCTTGGCGGCCTCGTGGGTCTTCTTCCAGTCGATGCCGAAGGGGCCGCGCTTTTCGTGGCCCAGCATCACGTTCTCACCGACGGAAAGGTTGGTGCACAGGTTCACTTCCTGATACACGGTGGCGATACCGGCGTTTTGTGCGTCGAGGGTGCCGTTGAACTGCTGAGGCTTGCCGTCCACCATAATGGAGCCGGCGTTGATCTTGTACACACCGGTCAGAGCCTTAATCATGGTGGACTTGCCTGCACCGTTCTCACCCATCAGGGCGTGAACTTCGCCCGGGTAGAGAGTCAAATCAACACCATCCAAGGCCTTGACGCCCGGGAATTCAATCGTAATGCCTTTCATTACGACGATGGGGTTTTTATCTGTCATGTCTTTGCCTTAAACGAGAATGAAGTGTTATCGTTTTGTGATATTTGAGCCACACATGAGTGATGGTGTGGAAGGAACATCCTTCTCACACCATCACATCAATTATTTGGTTCAGTTATCAATGAGTCGCAGCAGACTTATCAGTAGGCGCGGGTGTTGTTGTCCAGAGCTTCCTTGGCGGAGGCGGCGTCGAAGGTCTTGGACTCGATCTCGATGTCCTTCTCAACGGTCTTGCCATCCAGGTAGTCCTTGACGGCCTGAGCGGTTTCCTTGCCGAAAATCGGGTTGTACTCGATCACGTAGGAGAGGTCACCATCAACAAGAGCCTGCAGAGCGTTCTTGGTACCGTCGATGGTGATGATCTTGACCTTGCCCTTGAGGCCGGCGGCGTCAACAGCCTGAGCGGCACCGAGGCCCATCTCGTCGTTCTGAGCGAAGATGAACTGCGGGTTGTCGGACTTGTACTTGTCGAGCAGACCAGCGGTCACGGTCTTGGCCTCATCAGTGGACCAGTTAGCGGACTGGGACTCAAGAACCTTGACGTTGGAGGCAACCTTGTTGCCCCAACCAGTGCCACGATCCTTCACCACGGACAGGCCGGCAGGGCCTTCGAGGATGAAGCCGTTGGCGCCATCCGGGAAGTTCTTGTTCACGAACTCGGCAGCCTGCTCGCCGCACCAGACGTTGGACGGTCCGATGTGAGCAACGATGGCCTTCTTGGCCTCGGCGTCCTTGACGTCCACGTTACGGTCAACGGTGAAGACCGGAATCTCAGCCTCAGCGGCCTTCTTCAGGGAGTCATCCCAACCGGAATCCTCGGTGGAGGACAGGATGATGGCGTCGACTTCGTCGTTAACGAACTTGTTGAACGCCTGAATCTGCTTCTGCTGATCGTTGTTCTGGGTCGGAGAGTAGGTCAGGTCAAAGCCGGCATCCTCGAATGCCTTCTGAATGTCCTTCTCGTTGGCGGTACGGAAGCCGCCCTCAGGACCGACAGCCACGAAGCCAACCGTCTTCTTGCCGGAGTCCGAGCTGCCACCTGCGTTGCTGGAACCGCATGCGGCAACGCTGACAAGCGCAGCAGCAGAAGCAACGAGGGCAATGGCCTTCTTCCAATTCTTCATAAATACTCCTCCTCGAGCAGTGTTTATTTTTTGGATGATCTTTCATCCTGTTTGGTGACTGTTCGTCATCGACAGCCTCTAGTATGACGCTCACAGGCCAAATGTTCAATCGCATGCGATAACAGTTTGATAACAGGTTTATAACAAATTAATAACAGTGGTTCAAAAATGGCGTCGCAACACTGTTTTGCCTTGATAACAGACCAATAATAGTGATTGGTTGCGCAGCGGCAATGCCGCTCGCCAGCCGAGCGACAAAGCCGTTGCCTCATACAACAAGAAAGGTTATTATGAACACCGTTTTTCTTATACCATCTACTGCGCACCGAGGGCAGTGACCTGGCTATCGGCGATGGTCCAGGAACCGTCGAGTGAGCCAGAAACGGAGCGAACAATACCCAAATCGTCCACAATGGCCAGGCGACGGGACAGGCTAATCTGCCCCGATGCCATCGACGTTATGGTTCCATTAGGCAGACGCTGCGCATTGGCCGGGCCTGGTGCCATTTGACGCCATGCCTCTTGTTGTTCGCTGTTTCCCTCAGGAGGTGTGGTGGCGTACACCAGATTCAGATCGTTGTAGAACGTGAGCATGGTGACGTGTCTGAGCACACTCACTTGGGTGGCCGCTTTGCTCAGACCGCTCAGTGTTTTATCACCGTTGCGCGCCACACCGGTCATCATCACGCCGTTCGTGTCCTCGCCCTCGACTGCCAACGCCAATCGGCACCCTTCCGGAGAAACCGCCAATGCCACAATGCTGTCGGCAGCGCCAAGCCAATCAAGCTTCAGATCGGTTTCCTTACCCCCATCTGACACATGCAATTCGCGCCCGTTCTCGGATACAGCCCATACTTCGCCATCCAGACCTTCGGTAATCGATCGCATCGACTCGCCGGAGAACATCACCCCACAGGACGCACCATCAGATTTCAGGCATTCGACGACACCGTCCGCACGCAACACCGCACCGCCGGATGAGGAAAAAACGAAGCCCCGAGCATCGTCATATCCGGGGGCCTCCCCTACACGCAACGGACTGGAGCTGGCCAGGGAAACGATATGCCCACCGGTCAACGTGTATACGCCCGCTGTCGGCTGCTCGGTAGTAAGTTTCACATTTGCGTCGGCATCAGAATAGTCCACTCCGTCGCCGGTAATCTTCAGCGCGTATTCGGCATTGCCGTCGCCCATAGTCAGACGGATGCGATGTACCAGCAGGCCTCGTTCTTCCTCATTCAACGCATTGATACCGCTGTTAAGGTGTATCTCCACCACATTGTTCTTCACCGGCACGCTGTCGACCGCGAGTTTGATGGTAGGCAAGCCGGTGCCTCGCAGCACTCCTTCCAACCAGGAGGGTGCATCCGAGAGTACTTCACCGACTGCCTGGGTGCGCCAGTTGCGCCAGCTCAGCCATCGAACATCCGGTATGAGCTGTTTGCCGGATGTGCTCACCTGATACACGGATACTTGGCGGAAGACTTGTTCAAAATCGGCGGTGGATATCACCACGCCGTTCTCCAACGAGGAGATGCGCCACTGGCCGCTTCTTTTAATCAAGATATAAGGAACTTTGCTGATCGTGCTGCTATCTGTCGGCGTATACACGCCATGCGAGTCCAGAGAGCCGACCACTTGGAGCTGTACTTCTACAATCAGCGAGCTCTCCGCCCCTTGCGGGGTACTCATCGTATTGGCACGGCGGCGGAAATCCGGCGTACCGCTGTAGACCAGTGCCGAGGAATCGCCATTCCATCCGGCCGACGCCGAACCGGTCAGAAACTCACGGGCCACACGGTAGCCATCGGACTGTACGCCGGCAGGCATGGCATCATAGAACCCTTTGACGATGGTTTCCGGCTGCGCATCGTCCGCAGGTCCCTGAGGATTGGTGTAAACACGCTGAGTCTGCTGTTCCACCGGTGCCAGAGTCTGCACCGAGCCGCTAATCGGCAAACCGAACGGACTTGAGCATGCCGTCATCGTGACGCAACAGACTATGGCCGCGCCTGCGGCGGCAATCGTTCTGGTCACTCGTCTCATAGCGGCCTCCCCATCATCGTGTCGCGGCGAACCTCATGATAATCATGTGTGACTTGGCTGGTGGCCACACCAAACCCACCGGTAA
>PPYF01000429.1_pt1 | contig 15888 bp, 23 predicted proteins | sample 1559871 | NCBI WGS metagenome assembly PPYF01 (sample SAMN08240021, study PRJNA423297) | Human gut metagenome, whole genome shotgun sequencing project.
AAGCAGAAGTTTATGATCCCTGCCAGTTTAGTTGCGACGGTAAACCAAAGTAATAGTTTAGATCATGCATTCTTAGTGCTTACTAAGGATCGGTACGCTAAAATTATTGTGATTGACAATAAAAACCATTATTGCGGTCAGATTTCTTTGGCAATGATTACTGACCAATTATTGGAGACAAAACGGATCAATGTGGAACGCTTAAATGAATTAAAGGTCAGGGATGTGATGCAAACCGATGCGCCGGTTATCCAAGATCCAACTGATATCGAAGAAAATTTACACCTCTTAATTGACCAGTCATTTTTACCGGTGGTGGACGATCATAATTACTTTTGCGGAATTGTGACGCGTCGTGAAGTATTAAAGGCAGTCAATTATACAATGCATACTTTTGGAAAATAATGAAAGTGGCTGTGACATAAGTCGAGTTACTCTCATAAAAAACAAATAGCGCAGTACAACAGAGGCCTCCAGCGCCCGGTAAAACCGAATGTTGGAGGCCTCTTTTTATCGTTCATTTTTAATTAACTGGTTAATAGTCTGCAAGACGCCATCATGATTATTATCAATTGTGGTGGTGTGGGCAGCTTGCATTTGAATAATTGGTTGTGCATTCTGCATTGCGTAGCTTTGACTCGTCATCGCTAACATCCCAAGGTCATTTTCATTGTCACCAAACGTAACAATTTCATTTGCCTTTAAATTAAGGTGGGACTGCAAAAGGGAAAGAGCGTTTTGTTTAGTTGCAGCAGCATTACCGATTAAGTCAGTATTAAAGCCTGAATTTTCCATGATTAAAGATGGCGGTAAGTAACCATCTAAGGTTGTTGTAACTTTTTTTAGATCGATATGATTAGCAAAATTAATTGATATCTTGGTAAAATCTTCAGTTGGCCGTTGAGTGAAAATCTGCCGGATATCAGGGATACGCTCTACATTTTCATAAAAAAGTTTCACAATGTTGAAATCATGAGCACTCATCCCCTGATCGACATAAGATTTTTCACTAGTAGAGATTACTAATTGATTAATATCTTGCGGACCATAGAAACGGTCAAGAACATGAATAACTCGGGCTAAAGATTCCTGATTAATAGGAAAAGATTTAAATAATTTGCTTCCTAAATGGATAACTGATCCGTTTTGCGAAATAAATCCCATCTTGGCGGTGTAGTCTTTAAATTCTCGTTGCAACCGTGGAAAACTGGATCCGCTAGCAGCGACAAAGTAGATATTATGGCGTTCAAGTTGACGAAAGACCTTTGCAAATAAAGAATGATTGTAAGTATGGTCATCTCGTAAAAAGGTTCCGTCCATATCAGTAGCGATTAATTTAATACTCATTAGGTGCTCCCTCCCAGGCAATTGGAATATTATTCGTTCGTAATTCTTTAAGATATGCCGCCAAAAAGTGACTAGCAACAGTTGATTGTTTTCCGCTGACTGCTGTTATCGTCACACGAAAAACGAGCGCACCGTCTGGGGTAACAACTGGTCCGACAATAACTGGTTTTAATTGTAGTGCCTTTATTTGTGGAACTAGTTTTTTATTAACCTGCGTAACAATTTCTTCTACCTTACTAAGAGGGGTCTTCGAAGTAATCCGAATATCAACGTTGCTAACCATATTATTTCGCGAAAGATTTTGCACAATGGTAATGTTACGGTTAGGAATAAAATTAAGTGTCCCATCGGAACTAGTAACTTGCGTAGTACGAATACCAAGAGCAGTTACTGTTCCTTTGATTTGACCGATTTGGACAGTATCGCCGACGTCTAATTGTTGCTCAAGTAGGATGAAAAATCCAGTCACAATATCACTAACAAGGCTTTGCGCACCAAGCCCCAATGCTAAACTAAAAATTCCGGCTCCAGCAATTAGAGTACCCACTGGAACGCCAATTTCTGATAATATAGCGTACAATAAGAAAAAATAACAAGTATAACGATAAATGTTTAAGACAAGGGCTTTTACCGTTGCCATTCGATTGCTATTTTTTAGTACATTGTATTTTTTTGATTCTTGAAAAAGATGGACAATGATAACTCGTCCTACCCATAAAAGTATTAAAAATAAGACAAACGTAACGATAATTAAAAGAAATTTACTTAAAAGTTGTTGTGAAATTTCGTGCCAGGATAAATCTGTAAAAGCTTTTTTTAATTGTTCCGTTTGTTTTGATGTAAGTGAAGTGGCACCAGTGATCATAATAACCTCCTAAAAAATACTAATAAATATTTTAACAGGGAAGACAAGCTTCTGTCGACTACACTAGATTATCGTTTTTATTTGTTTTATGATATTCTTAGTATTGAATAAGTATTTTGAAAACTAAAGGAGGGATTATCAGATGACTTTTGGCCAGTTGGCAGGGTTAATTGCGGCAATCGCATTCCTAATCTTAGTCATTTTTGCATGTATCCTGTTGAATCAATTGAGTAAGACAATGAAAGAAACAAATAAAAGTATTACAACTTTAACGCGGGATGTTCATTATCTTAGCCAAGAAATGGAGGACGTGCTAAGTAACACGAATACATTGTTAGACGATATTAACCATAAATCAGAACAACTAGATCCAGCGGTTAAAGCAGTTGCAGATGTAAGTCAGAGTGTTTCAGAAGTGAATGCTTCACTTCAAGAAATGGTCGAGAAAGCCCGGCTGCACCGCGAGAAGCGACAATTTGACCGGAGTATTTTTAAGTTTGCAGGAAAGACGCTTGTTTTAGATGCTTTCAACAAATTTAGACAGCATCGGAAGCAAAAGAAAGGAATGACAAATAATGAGTAAAAAGTTACTTGCTGGGATATTATTAGGTGGAGCTGCAACATATGCTGCATGGAAGAAAATGGCACCAGCTAAAAAAGAAGCATTGAAAGAAAGCGTTGATGAAAAGATTAATAAAGTTGCTGATTATGTGACTGATTACACCTTAGACGCATTAGACATTGTTGATGATCTTATGAGTGATTCTAACTTGAACGATAAGGTGAGTGGCGCTGCAGATGCTGTTAATAATGTTAAGGGTAAGGTAAAAGATAGCGCCAATAAAGTAGTTAATCATATGACTAATGATGACTTTGATAAGCAAACTGCTGATATTCGTGAGGAATTAGCGAAGAATAAAGAAGCAGATGAAGATAATAACGATATTATTATCGATGCTACTAGTGATCAAAAACCAGCATCTACTGAAAACGATGAAGCAGACCAAGATGACGCTAAGACAGCCGATAAATAAGTAAAATAAAAAAGCTGAGAGATCTCTCAGCTTTTTTATTTTAATGAGGGAAAGTTAGTAATTCTTTAGTTGTATGCGTGAATGGTTCACAACCATCTTCTGTAATATGAACACAGTCTTCAATCCGGACGCCGGCAAAACCTGGAATATAAATGCCGGGTTCAATGGAGAAGCACATTCCAGGTTCAAGAACTAGTTGGTTTCCCTCCATAATCGATGGGAATTCGTGTTCACTGCTACCCATTCCGTGTCCTAAGCGGTGAATAAAGTATTCGCCATAACCAGCTGCAGCAATAATATCACGAGCGATCTTATCTAATTCTTCAGCGGTCATTCCCTGCTTCGCAGCATCTTGAGCAACCAATTGAGCTTCTAAACATACTTTGTAGATGTCTTTTTGCTTGTCATTTAACTTTCCGACAGCTACTGTTCGGGAAGCATCACTAATATAGCCATCAACAATTGTTCCTAAGTCAAAGAGAACCAGCTCATTATTTTGGATCTTATTACTGGAGGTAGCTCCATGAGGTTCGGCAGCATGAGGACCTGCTTGAACTAGCGTATCAAAACTCATCTTGTTAATCCCGTGTTGCTTAAGCGCATATTCTAAATCGGCAGCCACTTCTTGTTCTGTTTTACCAATTTGAATTGATTCGAATCCTACTTTAAAAGCAAAATCAGCCCATTTTCCTGCTTCATTCAACTTAGCGATCTCATCATCACTTTTAATCATTCGCATTTTTGCTATCAAAGGAGAGAGATCAGTATTAAAATGGGCATTAGGGAGGACTTCTTCTAAGGCACGAAGACGGTCAACAGTTAGTGATTCTCCCTCAATTCCCCAATTAATTGGGGAACCAGCGTGATTTTTGATATGTTCAGCAATAAGCTCAAAAGGTTTTTCATGATCTAAGTACCCATATACTGGATATTTCCAACCAGTATCCTTTATTGCTTCTACTTCAAGAGCTGGTGCAAACAGAAATGGCTCACTGTCGGCAAAAAGGACTAGTGCTAATACCCGTTCTACTGGATCGCTGTAGAAACCAGTTAGGTAATTAATGGTCATCGGATCACTAATATAAGCAGCATCTAATCCTTTTTCAGCAAGAGCGCTTTGTAATTGATTAAGTTTTGTCACTGCATTCACTTCCTAAAAAAGATTGCAAATATTATAACATATTGTTATGAAAGTAAAAAAATAATGAAGAACGTTTGCTAATTAAAACTAAATCTGCTATATTAACTAGGTTATGAAAAAATATGAAAACAGATTATACCAATAAAGAAAGGGCTATCTTATGGAAAAACAATCAGTAACAATTTATACGGTTGCCCGAGAAGCTCGTGTCTCAATGGCCACTGTTTCACGGGTAGTAAATGGCAATCCAAATGTAAAACCAGAAACTAGACAAAAAGTTTTAGATGTGATTAAGCAGCTTAATTATCGTCCTAATGCAGTTGCACGGGGATTAGCTTCTAAAAAGACAACGACTGTCGGGGTAGTTATTCCTAATATAACTGATCCATACTTTGCGGAATTAGCATTAGGGATTGATGATGTTGCTTCAATGTATAAGTACAATATCATTTTAACTAATTCTGATTCTGATGATGAAAAGATTCTAAAAGTGGTGCGGAGCTTGCTTGCTAAACAGGTTGATGGACTTATTTTTATGGGTCATGATGTTTCTGATGATCTGCGAAATGAATTTGAAAGCACAAATACACCAGTTGTAGTAGCTGGTTCTGTTGTTAATGATGATACTTTACCAAGCGTTCGGATTAACTACCAAGCAGCCGCTAAGGAAGCGACAGAATTTCTACTAAAGCATGGTGATCAACAAGTTGCCTATATTACTGGTTCATTACGATACTCAATTAATGGTAAAGACCGACTCGATGGATATAAAGAAGCATTGGCAAATAATAATGTGGCATTTAATGATTCATTAGTAATTGAAACAGACGGATCTTATCAAGCAGGATATGCAAAGGCACAAGAAGTTATCGAAAAGGGCTTAAAGGCTGCTTATGTAACAGATGATAGTTTAGCTGCTGGGCTCTTAAATGGGCTTACAGATGCTGGCATTAGCGTTCCAGCTGATTTTGAACTAATTTCTTCCAATGACACTAATTATACAAAGGTTGTCCGGCCAACAATCACTTCAATCACTCAACCCCTTTATGATCTTGGCGCTATTTCAATGCGGTTGTTGACAAAATTAATGGATGGCGATGACAGCAATGATGATGAAAAGAATGTTATTTTAGATCATGGCTTTGTTGAACGCCAATCAACTCGTAAGTAGGTTGTGATTTGTTGTGACAACCCGAAGTGAATTGCGAGCACAACGACAAGAAAAAGTTGAGAAGCCAATAGAAGAAACACCGGAAAAGCGTCATTTTCTATACTGCTTATGGGGTGTAATCTGCGTGACTTTACTCGGGCTAACATTACTAATTAATTCGACACTCTTAAATGTTAACTTTGTAAAAGAAGAAGTTACAAGTTCGTCGCTTGAATCAGTTATGTTAAGTCAGGTTAACAGTAGTCTAACTCAGTATGGGATTTCAACTTCTGTCTTAAAGAAAAGTGATACTGATAAGCTAATTAACCAGGCGATTGATCAAGTATATGCAGGTGAAAAAATTAATCTTGACCTATCACCTATAGTTAATAATGTGGGCACGTCTGTTAATTCCCAATTAGCTCAATATGGTTTGTCGACGTCCATGTTACCAGCAGGCAGTTCTTCAGCAATTGCTGGTAACATTAATTCGATGGTTAACAGTCAGTTAAATACTCCCGAAGTTGCACAGTTAATTAATGGGATTAAAATTGCTAAAACGGTTGTCAATATTATTTTAGTGATTTCAATTATCAGTCTCGTTCTATTGATCCTTAAGGGGTTATGGCAGCACCACTTAATTGGTAGTTTTAGATGGATTTGTTTGTGGGGAACTGTTTTATATACAGGAATCGTTATGACTATTCATGCGATTACCCTTCAAATGGGTGCAGGACAACCAGACATAAGCCCCTTTATTTCCCAGGTTGCCAATGATTTTCAGCAGACTGGATTTCATGGTTCAATGATGCTGATTGTCATTAGTATTGTGTTATTTATTCTGCAATTTGTAAAACGAAAATGGCAACCTCGCCAATAACCTTGAATTAACGATGAATATTTGCTAAAATTTATCTGTTTGTATTACATTAATAAAGAAAAGAGGAGTCAGTAATGTCAGGACATTCAAAATGGCATAACATTCAGGGACGTAAGAACGCCCAAGATGCTAAGCGTGGTAAGATTTTCCAAAAGATTTCACGTGACTTGTACCAAGCAGCTAAAGCAGGTGATCCTGATCCAGCGAACAACGCTCAATTACGGCTTGTAATCGATAAGGCACACGCGGCCAACATGCCTAAGAAAAATATTGACCGTGCTATTGCTAAAGCTTCAGGTATTGGTGGAGCTAAGTTCGAAGAAGTTACTTATGAAGGTTATGGACCAGGTGGGGTAGCAGTAATGGTTTCTGCTCTTACTGATAACAAGAACCGGACTGCATCTGCTGTTCGTTCAGCATTTAGTCACTCTGGCGGTTCATTAGGTGCTAGCGGATCAGTTTCATACATGTTCGACCGTAAAGGATTAATCGAAATTCTTCGTGATGACCTTGATAAGAGCGAAGATGATATGTTAATGGACGCTTTAGATGCTGGAGCTGAAGATATGAAGGCAACTGAAGAAAAGTTCCAAATCTTCACTGACCCAAGTAGCATGACAGATGTTCGTGATGCTCTTCAAGAACAAGGCTACGAATTAGATACTGCTGAAGTTACCATGATCCCTCAAAACCGGACAGAGGTACCTGCAGATAAGGCAAAGCAATATCGTCATTTGATTGATGAATTAACAGAAAACGATGATGTTGCTGATATTTACGAAACTGGTATTTTACCAGACGAAGATGACGATGAAGAATAATTCAATCATTGTTATTAAGAGGTTAAAAAGCAAAACGCTTTTTAACCTCTTTTTTTAGTTTTAAATTTTTTAGTGCATTTTTAGAATTTATCCGTATTTAAATAATAGGGAGGTTAAAATATGCCGAGTTTTGAAGAAGAATTAACAAGAATAATTCGCAAGCAACCGAGTGACCTGTACATCTTACCTCATGATAGGTATTATCAATTATCCTTAGCGATAAAGGGGACCCTATTTCCTTTTAAACAGGTTACGCGTGATTATGGTCAACGTTTTATCTCATACTTAAAATATTGCGCCAATATGGCAGTTAGTGAGCATCGACGACCCCAGCTAGGCGCTTTTAAATTTACTTATGCTCACCAAAAGATCAATTTACGCTTATCAAGTGTTGGTGATTATCAAGGGAGGGAATCATTAGTTATTCGCTTTATATATCCCCTTAATGATATTAGGTTTAATTTTTTAGTTCCTCACCAGTGGGAAATATTACAGAAGTACCGTCAACAAAGAGGTTTGATTCTTTTTGCCGGGCCAATGGGGGCTGGTAAAACAACTACCATGTATCAGCTTGCTCGACAGTTATTACCGAAACAAATTGTATTAACAATTGAGGATCCCGTAGAAATTGACCATCCGGGATTTATTCAATTGCAAGTAAATGAATTAGCGGGGATGGACTATGAAAGTTTATTAAAATTGGGATTACGGCATCGCCCAGATGTGTTTATCATTGGAGAAATCCGTGATTCACAGACAGCTGCTATGTCAGTTCAAGCCGCATTAAGTGGTCACTTAGTTTTGGGAACTATCCATGCTCGAAATGCTTATGGCGTTGTTTCTCGTCTTCAACAATTAGGGATAGATTCTTATTATCTTCAGCAAGTATTAACGGCGGTATCTTATCAGCGTTTAATTCCGTTGGTGAATGGAGAACAAGCCATCTTATGTGACCTGTTAAATCGACATCAATTTAGTGATTTGCTCAATGGCACCAAGAAAGGAGGAATGTCTAATGAATGGTCAAAAGCTCTTCAGCAGGCTGTGGAAAATGGAGAAATTACGGAGAATACTGCACGTCAATACCAACAAGGTTAAATTCAATCATCAGCAACAAGCAGATTTTTTCCTTTTATTAGCAGATTTGTTAAGTGTTGGCTTTTCTGTCAAAGAAGCACTTGGTTTTATCAAGGCTGTCAATCCGAAGCTAGCCCCTTGGATTGCTTCTATAGATAAACGAATGCAAAAGGGAGCGAGTTTTGCCCAGAGCCTACAGCAAGAAGTAAAAGACGATTTGTTTTATCAATTACTATTAGCAGAAAAACATGGTAATTTAACAAAAACATTGAGTGAAGTAGGAAAGATACTTACAGCACGAGAACGGCAACGAAAAAAATTATTTAGTCTCCTACAATATCCGCTAATTCTTTTAGGGATGTTAGGGGTGGTAATTTGTGGATTAATTTTGTTTGTTTTTCCAGAATTGAAAGTCTGGCAAGGCGAGAGGCAAACTTTGCCGCTGATTCACATGATTAAGTTAGGAGCAACTTACCTTTTTACCGTTATCTTCATTAGCGCCGTATTTCAATGGCTAAGATGGCATCAAATGAATAAGGAACAACGGCTAATTAAGATCTGTACAATGCCGATAATCGGTAAATGTTATTGTTATTATTTTCAATATTATTTAACTAGTATATTAGGATCAATGTTGCAACAAGGATTGTCGTTGGCTGAAATTTGTGAAATTACCCAGAGTTTTGATAGAAAATCAATTCTTTATATTTTTGGTAACAAAATAATGACTACTATTCAACGTGATGGAGATATTTCAGAAGTGGTGGCTACCTACTCTTTTCTCCCTAATGAATTAATCGTTTTTATGAATAAGGGGGCAACCAGAGAAAATATGGGACGGGACCTAATTGTTTTCGCAAATTTAAAATTTAAGGCCCTTACAACTGCAATTGAACATTTATTGATTTTTGTTCAACCAGTTATCTTTAGCATTATTGCAATCATAATTGTTATTTTATATCTTAGTATCTTATTGCCAATTTATCATTCATTCCAAGGAGTTTATTAATGAAAATTTTAAAGAAAAAACAATCAGGCTTCACCTTGCTTGAAATGTCAATCGTCTTATTTATTATTAGCTTACTAGTATTGATCATGCTGCCCAATCTCTCTCAACAGCGAAAGCATGCTAATAGTATCCATGGAAAAGCGATGACATCTGTAATTCAGACTCAAATTGATGCATACGAAAATGAAAATGGAACTGATAATGTCAGTTTAGAGGAATTGAATAAAGCAAATTACCTGACTGATGCGCAAGTCCAGCAGGCCCATCATGAAAAAATTGTAATTGTTGATGGAAAGGCAATTCAGCGATGAATCTTCAAGAAGAAGGGTTTACGTTTCTTGAAGCAATCATTGTTTTAGGGATAGCGGCCCTCCTTTTACTAATTACAATTCCAAATTTTACAAAAACGCGTCAAAAAATAGCTGAAGAACAATTTTGGCAATCATTGCGTCAAGATTGGCAGTGGGCGCAATTAAAGTGTGAGAGTAAACATCAATTTATTGTAATTCGCCACGACAAAAATAACGAAATGATTACTTTTCGCATAAATGATCAAACAAGAGAAACAAAAGAAATTCTTATTCCCTCGACACTGAATGTTGAGTGGTTTGGTGAACTTTATCTTACGCCAAATGGCTATACGCGCCCCTGCACCCAGCGTTTTAAATCATTAATCGATGGTCACTATTACTACATGAAGATTCAATTAGGATGGGGAGGATACCGAGTTGAGAAACGCTAAAGCAAAAGCATTTATGATGGCAGATAGTTTAATTAGTTTATTTATTGTAGCGATGGGGATAAATTTATTTTTTATTTGTGAAAAGCAATTGTGGTTACAAAATAGAAATCTTCAGCTAAAAATGGCCGCAACAAGGTTAGGAAAAGAGGCTAGTGATTTATATGCGGTTAAAAAGCAACCAGTTATTTTAAGCCGTGGTGATTTAACCGCAAAAGCAACGATCCAAAGGGTAGTTGTTTATAATAACGATCGATGCCTTTATCGGGTTGGAAAATGAAGAAGGGGGCCTTTACTTTAGTAGAAGCAACTTGCACATTAATTATTTCTTCATTAGTGATTATCAATATAAGTTTAATTACTACTAGCGTGAGACAAGTGGGTAAAATGAATTTAGAATCAACGATCACTTGGCATTTATTTTTACGGGAATTAGAATCGGCCAATCATCGTTTTGAATTAATGGAGGCTCGTGATGATCGGTTATTGCTGTACAGTCAGACAACTGATCAAAAGTATGAGTTAAGAGAAAACCATGCTCTATACCTAACGTGTCAGAATAAAGGTGGTTATATGCCATTGTTAGATAACATTAAGAATCATGAATACTCGTTTACGAAACTTGATTCCCAACGAGTATTGATTAAAGTGACAAGGAAGGATGGAGAGAAAGCAAGTGCAATTGTTAAGTTTTATCCACCAAAATAAAAAAGAGGGTTCTATCTTATTTGTAAGTATTGCCGTCCTACTTATAATTAGTTCAGTTTTATTGTTTCAATATCGATATTATCAAAATTATCAGGAAATGGGACGAGACCTTTGTTCAATTTATATTGATAAAATAAAAGATAATCTAAGAGGTCAATGAGAGTGTTATCTTGAATTTGCTAGGAATAATAGTTAAACTAATAAGGTAATGATTGTATTATTTGGAGGCGACTAGCACTGACACAGAAAACACCACAGCAATTATTTGAGCTTTTTGATAAGGCCACTGAAATTTTACAAGCAGCGTTAAATTGTTCGTATTTAGATGCGCTATTAGAAAACGCAGAAAATATTATTGACAATAATACTGTTCGTGTTGATGACGGTGTTCCTGACGAAAAAACTGTAAATGAATTGCAGAAAATATACCAAGAATTAAATTTACAAAATGTGAAGCCAGAAATTATCCGGCAAATTATCCAGCTGAGTTTTTTGAAAGTAATTCGAAAAGACGCAATTCAGGCTAATCATCAAATGACTCCTGATACAATTGGCTTAATCATGGCTTTCTTAATTGAAAAGGTTACAAAAATCAAGGAGATTAAGACTGTTTTTGATCCAGCCGTTGGGACAGCTAATTTATTAACGACTGTTATGAATCAGCTTAAAGTAAATGGAGATAAAGACATCGTTGGTTACGGAATAGATAATGACGAAGATATGTTGGAAGTTGCGAGCGTAAGTACAGAATTACAACACCTTAATGTAAAGTTGTACCATCAAGATGCTGTAACTGCTTTGGATATTCCTCAATGTGATTTAGCTATTTCTGATTTGCCAATTGGTTACTATCCGCTTGATGAAAACGCCAAAAACTATCAAACACGGGCTAAAGAGGGTCATTCATATGTCCACCATTTGTTGATTGAACAATCTATGAATTATCTTAAGCCCGGTGCATTTGGGGTATTCTTAGTGCCTAGTAGCTTGTTCCAAACTAAAGAATCACAATCATTTGTTAAATGGATTCAGTCTGTTGCTTATTTACAAGGACTTATTAATTTACCAGCAGAACTTTTTGCTAATCCGAATGCGCAAAAATCAATTTTGTTATTGCAGCGCCAGGGCGGAGATAGCAAACAAGCAGCTAAAGTTTTGCTGGGTGAGTTTCCTTCATTTAAGGATAAAGCAAAATTTGCTTCATTCATGGATGATATTAGTAAATGGGTAACAACGAATTTACGTTAAAGGAGAAAAGTCAATGTCAAAAACAATTGCAGTTAACGCTGGTAGTTCAACACTTAAATTCAAATTATTTGATATGCCAAGTGAAGATGTAGTAGCTGAAGGTACGATTGAACGTATTGGTGAAAAGATGGGTCATGCTAAGATTAAGTATGGTAATGGTCAAAAGCATGAAGAAGATAAGCCATTTGCTGATCATGCTGCCGCAGTTAATTACTTGTTAGACAAGTTAATTGAATTAAAGATTGTGGCAAGCTATGATGAAATCACAGCAGTAGGTCACCGAATCGTTGCCGGTGGAGAATTCTTTAAGGATTCAACAATTATTGATGATGATGTTATTAGCAAAATTGATGAATTGTCAGAATATGCTCCACTCCATGAGCCTGCAGAATTAGTTGGTATTAAAGCCTTCCGTAAAGTATTGCCTAATGCATTTGCGGTTGCTGTTTTTGATACATCATTCCATGTTGATATGCCAGAAATGAATGCATTGTACAGTGTGCCTTATGATTGGTATGAGAAGTATGGTGCTCGTAAGTACGGTGCTCACGGTACCAGTCACCGTTATGTATCTGCACGTGCTGCGGAAATGTTAGGAAAGCCAATTGAAGAGCTTAAATTAATCACCATGCATATTGGAGCAGGTGCGTCAATCACTGCCGTAAAGAATGGTAAGTCATTCGATACATCAATGGGCTTCACACCTGTTGCGGGAATAACAATGGCAACTCGTTCAGGGGATGTTGATCCATCCTTAATTGCTTTTATGCAGGGTAAACTAAACTTATCCTCAGATGAGATGATTGATATTTTGAACCATAAGTCTGGTTTACTTGGTATTTCTGGTATCTCACCAGATATGCGTGATATTCTTGCAGCTGCTGAAAAGGGTGACGAGCGAGCACAACTTGCATTAGATATTTATGTTAACCGCATTGTCCGTTACATTGGAGCATATAAAGAAAAATAACTAAGTACTAAATAATTCGCCAAAAGATGACTAGTTGACAAGAAATGTTTGTCTCTAGTCTCTTTTTATTTTAGAATTTAAGATAACTATATTGCCTTTTTAAGAAAGAAGATTCTCTATGAAGTTTTGCACATCAGATACTCATTTTTTTCATGATAGTCTCCTTGGTACAAATAAATTTGCACCAAGGCCATTCAATAATGTCAATGAGATGAATCAAACGATTATTAATAATTGGAACGATAAGGTTGGTGAAAATGATATTGTTTATCATTTAGGAGACATTGCTCTGTACTTTACTAAACCTCAACGAAATGCCTATCAAGCAATTCTTGAGGTGTTATTACAATTACATGGACACTTAATACTGATAAAAGGCAATCATGATAATCGGGCCCTTTTTAAATATCTAGAAAGTAATAATTATGAGTTTAATGGACTTCCTAAATTTCAGTTTCATGATGTGGGAGTACTATTAAAATATAATCACCGTCAGTATTATTTAACTCATTATCCTCTTATGTTAGGAATAGCACCGCAAATTATTAACCTTCATGGCCATATTCACCACTATTCTGTTCCCATTAAAGAAAATATAAATGTAGGCGTGGATGCTCCCGAATTAGACTATCTTGAAAATAAGCCTAAATTTGGAGCCCCGCTGAATTTTCATGAAATAGAAGAAATCGTAGCGCAAAAAGCTATGAAGTATCCAGGACAAAAATAATCAAAAGAGGGTGGAAAAGATGAATAGAGCTAAGATTCAAGATTATATTGATCAGCGTGAAGAGCAACGATCTTTAATCTATCATATTGAAAAAAAAGACCAGACACATTTTACCGTTAATGGACATCCCTATGAATTAGTAAAGGACTACCGTGACGGGTTTAATTCAGAAAAATTCGCAGAACGGTTTAGCAGTGTTCTGAGTAAATATGACTATATCGTTGGGGATTGGGGATATGATCAATTACGTTTAAAAGGTTTTTATAATGATGATAATCCCTTATTTGAACCAGAATTGGGTGCTGATACGATTGAGGATTATTTATTTGAGTATTGTAATTTTGGCTGTGCGTATTTTATCCTTCACAATGATGATGTTTGTATTCCACGGCACAGTTACCGTCAGCGTCGAAAGAAAACTACGCCAGTCATTCATGAACGGCGACGGCAGGTTAAACAACCGAACGTGCGTCAACGGCATAATCAGCGTGCAGAACGTGTAAAAAACGGTCATCGGCAAAAATTTGTGATTCATCAACAAAAAAAGAGGAGCTAAGACAAACTATGAAAGATTATCAAGGATATTTTATTGATTTAGATGGGACTACTTACAAGGGTAAAAAGCAAATTTCAGCAGCCGGAAGATTTATCAAACGACTGCAAGATGCCAAGAAAGAGGTCTTATTTGTAACAAATAATAGTACCAGAACACCAGATTTTGTCGCTGAAAACCTCCGTGAAAATCATAATATTAATGTTACGGCGGAAAATATATACACAACAGCAATCGCAACTGCTGACTATTTACGGTCAATAGCGCCAGTAAAAAGTAAAATTTATGTTATTGGTGAGTCGGGATTAAAGTTAGCTTTAGAAAAGCGTGGTTTTATCTTGACTGATGATCAACCTGAATATGGTTGGTGATAACTATCATACTGATATTGAAGCAGCAATTAACGTTGGAATGGATAGTTTATTAGTTTATACTGGTTTATCGCGTCCAGAAGAAGTTGTAAAAGAAAAAATCCAGCCAACATATAAGGTGAATAATCTTGATGAATGGGAAATTTGAATTTATTCAGTGGGGAAGAGCAATCTTATTGACACTACTTAGTTTAGTTGTTGCAATTAGTATTGCTCTTTTTATCGTTGTTAATATCTCACCTTTTTTTATAACAATTCCTAAGCACCTCCTAGGATTATCTGCCTCTGAATTAATAGCTGATTATGGAAGTGTCATTAAATATATCCAGCTTCCGACCCAGCGAGTCCTCGAACTAAGGTATTTACCAATTGCCCCTTCTGCAGTTCACCATTTTGAAGACGTAAGACATTTGATTTTATTGAATGAAGCTGTGATGGTGGGTTCGCTCCCGTTGTTAGTGTTTGGATTGAAGAAACAAAAACGGCAAAATCAGCTCTGGCGCCTGATTTTACCGTTTCAGATGTTATTTATTTTGTTGCTCTTTAGTGGGTTTATGGGGATAACAAATTTCGATGTCCTTTTTATTAAATTTCATTATCTTTTCTTTAGCAATATGGATTGGCTATTTGATCCACGAACAACGCCAATCATATTACTGATGCCTGAAAAATTATAACGAATAAATTGCTTGTAGGGGAAACCAGAACCTGCTGCCGCAAATGGAGCAAATGTTCTAATGATCGGAATGAAACGGGCGAGAATAATAGCCGGCGCACCATGCTTTTCAAAGAAGACTTCGGCACGTTCTAGACTATCTTTATCAATTAATTTACCAAAAAGTGAATGGTTAGAAAGACTCTTTCCAATCTTATGACCAATTAAAAAATTAAGGGAGTCTCCACCCAAACAGGCGCATAAGAAAATAAAAATAAAAATCCAAATATTAAGATGATAACGTGGGTCAGCAGCTAGTGCACTTGCAGCAAAGAGAAGGGAATCTCCAGGTAGAAATGGCATTATGACTGCACCAGTTTCAATGAAGATAATAGCGAATAAAATTAAATAGGTCGCATCGCCAAATTGATTAACAATCTGAATTAAATGAACATCAATGTGTAATATAAAATCAATAAGAGTTGCCAAAGTAATTCTCCTTTGTGTAATAAGATAATACTGTTAAAGTGTAGCAAGATAGAAAAATGTTGTGAAGGGGCGTTTAAAACTTTTAATAATTTTTGAAAAATATA
>PPYF01130581.1_pt1 | contig 15886 bp, 20 predicted proteins | sample 1559871 | NCBI WGS metagenome assembly PPYF01 (sample SAMN08240021, study PRJNA423297) | Human gut metagenome, whole genome shotgun sequencing project.
TCCCTTCCGGGAGCGTCACCTTATGCTTGGAATCCCAGGCGGCGCTGTACTGGTAAAAGCCCTCTTTTTTCTCCGGGCTGCCGTTCTTCGTACACTGCCGAGTAGAAGCCAGCAGGGCGAGATCCGCTTCGGCTGGGACGGCGTTAGGGAAGGATACCTTCTGGCCGCCCACGCCCTGGCAGAGGGAAACCGCCCCAGCTTCCAAGTCGGACTTCGGATAGATATGCACATCCAGCCCAGCGGAGGTCTCCCCAAGGTTAAAGAGGATGACCGTTTCCTCGCCCCGCACCACGCCATTGAACCAGACAGGGGCTTTGATCACTCCATCCTCACGGAGCTTTTGTAGGAATGGTTCGGTATGGGGCGTGTATCCCGTCAGGGCTGCGCCCTCCTGCAGCTGCAGGTCAGTAAAATAAATCGTGCCGGAGCAGTCCGTGATGGTAGGCTTCACGGTGACGCTCACGACACGCATATCCTGTTTCCGGTTTATGACCTCCGCCAGCCGGATAAAAGCGACCTTACCCATCCAGCGTCCACTTCATCTCGCAGGGATGGCCTACCCATCCCGTGGCCACCGCCCCTGCCTGCAGGAGGATGTCCGTGATATAAAGTATCCCGGTGCAGTTGGTGATGCACACCCGCACCGTGATGGACTTGACCCTGGCGGAGTAATTCTCCGGCGTGATCCTGGCGGAGGTAGATGATAAATATGCCATTTTGCCCTCCTTCCATCAGTACAGGTCAATGAATCTTGATTCCGTACTGCCGTCCTCATATTCAATGACCACTTCAATGCCCACCTGGGCGTCATCGCTCAGCTTCTCCAGATTTTCCGAGCCGATCTGTGCCGACAGGGTGTAGCTGGAACGGTTGGCGGGATAAACGGTCTGGGAGAGGCTTTTGGTCATGCCCGCCACACCCTCCGCCTTGAAGGAAGCCGTGCCGGATGCGCCGTTTTCGCCGTCCGCTTCAAAACCGGAGCTGACCCAATAGGCCAGCCCGTCATCGGCCCGGGAGTTTCGCAGCAGATTAAACGGCACCATTTCCCGGATATCGTTATTGGACACCATGCTGGTGCCTTCCAGTGAATCCGCCGCATTGTCCCACTGACTGGCGGAGCTGCCCAGGTTTTTGAGCGTAGTAGAAAGCTCCAGCACCGTGTTCCACGGTTCCTGCAGATTGTATTCCCTGCGGACGATACGGGTGGTGACCGAAAGCCCCAACTCCTTATCCTCCACCCGGACGTAATCTCCCAGTTCCCAGGCTTCATGCTCGTAGCCCGAAGTCCTCCACATAGGGCCTTCCGCCGTTGATGTCCGCGAAGGTCATTCCTTCCGCACCCACGGCGTACAGCCTTGTCACAAGCTCCCTGGTATCCACTACCCGCTGGATGGATTTCATGTTCTTTTTGTAGGCAAAAAGGGCGCCGCTGTCCTTGCCGTTGACCGTCAGAAGATGCACCTGACGGTTGGGGCAGTCAAAAACCAGGTCGCCGCCGTGAAGGTCTGCTGTATTTCTGAGGATGGACAGGGCATTCTTTTCCGTACTGGTCCAGGTGCGCTTTGTCCGTACCGTCACCGTACCGACGCTCCACTCAGTGCCCTCTAAGGCGTAGGCCATCGCGGTTTCCGGGTATTCCGCTTCAAAGGTTCTTTCTTCCTTGCGGACAGAGAATGTCAGGTCATAGAACTCCGCCTCCGCATACACCTCGGTCACGGCGCTGCCGTCCGTATCCCTGGTATCGGTGACCGTCCTGACCTTGTACACATCGTCCACGATCTGGATCTTCTTCTCGCTGTCGATATACCCACGCTTGCCATCCCGGTAAGGGATCTTAAAGGAGAGGGTGTCCTCGCCGTTGATCTCGCCCGTGACAATGATGTCGTAGGCATTCTCCAGCACCGCCTCCCATGCACCATTCCTGTCCAGCACCACCGGCCTTGCGTAGCCGATCTTCTCATAGGGCGCTTTTGGGATGTCGTAGAGCCGGATATCGATGAGCTTTGGCGTCCGTGCAGTGTCGGAAGTCGTGAGCGTTACCCGGAAACGGATATATGCCCTGTTGGGAGAGGTCAGTCGCCCGTCTGAAGGGACTGCCGCCCAATCGCTCCAATCGGTCAGGTCATCACTGGTTGATGTCTCCACAAAGGAAACCGCCGTTGTGCCGGAAATATACTCGCTGGTTACGGACACACGTCCCGTGCCGGAGAGGTTGCACTCAGCCGCCGCTGTAGTCAGCACGCCCTCGGACGGATACACACCGCCGGATGCCCGGAGCGTGACTGCTCCCGGCTCGGTAATGCCGTCTACACTCCCGGAGGTATCCCCGGCGTTTGCCATCAGGGAGGAGCGGAAATAGTCCATCAAGTCCTCTGCGGTAAGCGAGGTATCGCAGTCTAAAAACCAGTCGTCCAGCCCTCCGGCATACCAGTAGGAATCGGCGTGCATTCCAAGGATCAGATCCGCTGTGCAGGAGCGGTTCAGTTCCCCGGCTGACCGGGACCGTATCTTGTGTTGAAGATCGGGCAGTAGGTGTTTCCCACAGAATAGGTGGTGGGGTTCATCCAGCCGCCGCAGAGGATACGCCCTCCAAGCTCTGCGAAAATGCTGCCGTCATTTGCGACCTTCAGATAGGTCTGCTCTGTGGCAGGGCTGTTGATATTAAAACGAAAGTAATTGCCTTTCTGCCCGCTCCGCATAGACGCGGTGGTGCCGCTCCAGTTGTTAATGAAGGCAGGTCTTCCCGCACCGGAGGAATCCAGAAGGTTGTTGTTTTCATCGGGAGCGGATTCGTTCATCCGCCACAGGCCGCCCTTTGCCCATTCTTCCGGGAACTCACCAGTAAAGTCCGTCTGTGTGTTTAAGATTGTTTTCAGCGCCATCGCCAGTCACCTCCATCGGCTCCTTGCCTGGATTTCCAGCCCCGTAAACGTGGCATTTGCCGCCGTTACGGAAACTGTGTTGCTCCCCACCGTAAGCGTAGGGAAGTTCAGTTCCTCCAGATACGGCAGGGCGTTGCGCAGGGTAATCCCGTCCGCGTCCTCCACATAGGCGGTCATCCGGTCGGTATCCACCACCAGCGTCTCGCCGGCCGCAAGGGAGGCATTGACGATCTTCAGTTCCTGCCCGTTGGTGGTGATGCTGATATAGTTTTCCGCCCCGGAGGTGATTTCTCCCTCAATGCGGTAGATGGGATTCGACTCCATGTTCCCGGTATGCCGGGTTATGGTATGACTGCCCTCAGCCGTGATAGAAAAGTTCTCATCCTCGATGGCGTAGCCGAAGGGGTCAGGGCAGAAAAAGGTCAGCTCAAAGCTGCCGGAGGAGCGCAGGAGCCGTTCGCACTCCACCGCAGCGTTCAGTCTTGCCATGAAATACCGGTCCGGCACATCATCCAGAATCAGCTGCTTCAAACCGCCCACCGGGTCAAGCCACGCCGCAATATCGTCCAGCGTGGAAACCAGGGCTGGAAAGCTGTGCCTTGGAAAGATGCTGCAGGAAACCACGATCTCCCGGTAGTCAAAGTCCGCTCCGAAGTCGGTAACGCCATACTTTCCGGGAACGGTCGTGGTAAAGTTGCGGAGCCGCCCGCTGACCTGCCAGGAGGTCAGCCTTGCTTTCAGCCCCATGCTCTTTGAAGTAATGTCATTGTATGAAAAGCCCAAAGCATATCCCTCCTTTATGCCGTACTGAACCGTCCCTGGGCGCGGGAACCGGTCTGGATCAGGTTGTAAAGCTCCTGGGAGATCCTGCGGATATCGTCCTCGCTGCGGACAATCATCTGCTGGATGGTGATGAGCGTTCCGAAGGAGGAACCGCTCACGCCGCCCATGCTGCCGGAAACAGAGCCGACCGTTCCGCTTGCATCAAAAGCAAAGTTTGAAGGAACTGCCGACTGCATATCCGCTGCCAGCCCATTCATCACGCCAAGGATGCCGTTGTTTAAGTCCTCTGCGGCACTGATAGCCGCGCCTGCGCCGTCCTCGATTCCGCCGGCAAGTCCCTGGGTCAGCATATCGCCCACCCACGCCATCTCTCTGGACGGGGAGGAAATGCCGAAGAAGCCCTTGATTTTACTAAGGAGGTTCGAGCAGAAGCCGCTGACCTTGTTCCACAGCCAGCTTGCCGCATTTCCGATGCCGTTCCAGATGCCCTTGATGAGGTTCAGGCCGATATTTGCCATCTGGGACACACCGCTTGCAAAGCCCTTCACGATGGCGGAGATGATCTGCGGCACCGCCTTTACGATCTCCACAATGATTTTCGGAAGGTTGGTGATCAGGGCCACAAAAAGCTGTACGCCGGCCAGGATGATCTTATCGATATTCCCGACAAGGGCATTGATGATGCTTGTAATAATCTGCGGGATTGCTCCCACAATAGTGGTAATGATGGTGGGCAGGTTCTGGATCAGGGAGATCAGCAGGTTTACCCCGGCTTCTATGATCTGCGGGATGCTGCCAAGGATCGCCGTCACCAGTCCGTCGATAATCTGTGGGATTGCCGCCACAATGGCTGTGATGATCTCCGGCAGTGCGGAAATCAGGGAGGTCAGAAGCTGTATCCCGGCGTCAATAATTTGGGGGATCGCCCCGACGATAAACTCCACAAGTGCCGTGATGATGGCGGGCAAAGCCGCAATCAGAACAGGGATAGCGTCTAAAAGCCCCTGTGCCAGTCCCAGAATCAGCTGCAGGGCAGCGTCCAGGATCATGGGCAGATTTTCAATCAGCGTCTGCACGATCTGCGTCACCACAAGGACGATCTGCGGAATCAGGGTAGGGACAGCCTCCGCAATTCCCTGAGCAAGGGTAACAATGATCTGCGCCGCGCCCTCCACCACAGCAGGAAGGCTCTGTATGATGCCGGAAAGAAGCGAGGTCAATATCTGCATCCCGGTATCCACAAACTGCGGCAGCATGGAAACCGCCGTATTCACAAGCCCCGTAATGGCTCCTGCAAAGGCTTCATCCGCACCGTCCACGCCGTTTATCATATCGGTAAAGGCAAAGATGACCTCGGAAATGGCGGGAAGGAACTCTGCCCGCAGGCTGTTCTTCACATTGGAGATGGTCTCCCCAAGCCCCGCAAGGGTCTCATCCAGCTGCGCCTGTCCTTCCCTGGATGCCACCAGCGCCTCATTGTTGCGGTAAAACGCGCCGCTTGCCTCGTCATACGCCCCGGAGAGGGTCTCCATGATGAGACGGTTCCGTTCGCTCTCATCCGAGCAGGCCGCCAGCTTCTCGTTGAATTCGTCCTCGCTGATACCTACCCAGTTTAAGGCGTCCGCCAGGGAGCCCGTGACCTGTCCCACCTTGGCAGTCTCGTTTGCCGACTCGATCATGCCCTCGATGGGAAGGGCGTCGCCGAATGTGCCGTAAACGCCTGCGGCAATGTTCGTCCACTTGGTGATGTCCTGCTCGTTTTGAGCAAGCTGTGCCAACAGCTGTGACGCTTCCGTGGCCGTGTCCGTATCGCCAAGGATTTTGTAAAACTCGTTGTAAGATTTCTGCGCCGTCTCGCCGCTGTAGCCGGCCGCCTCAAAGGCGGTGGTCAGCTTGCCCTGGGCTACCCGGTATTCCTCCGTGGCTTCGTCCAGGTTCCAGATGGCGCTGCCAAGCTCCTTGATACCGTTTAATGCCGCCTGGATGCCGGAGGCGATGAGGTTGCCCATCGCCACCGTGGCTACCGAAAGGCCGGAGCCTAATTTATCCGCCCCTTCGGAGGCATCCTCCAGCGAATCGCCAAGATCCTCCGCCACATCCCCGGCATCCTTCATCCGCTCCCGGTTTTCCCGGAGTTCCCCGGAAAGCCGGGAGATGCGTCCTTCCAGTTCCTTTGCCTCGCCGGAGCCTTTGCCGTACTGCAGCACGGCGTTGGAATAGGCGCGCTTCATCCCTGCAAGCGCATCCTCCTGCCGGGCGATCTCCTGGGAGAGACGTTCCGTAGCGTCCGCTGCGTCTGTTTCCTCCCGGGAAAGGGCTTCTATGGCTCGCTCATTATCGGAAAGCTCCCGCTCCATGCTGTTTAAGGCGGCTTCTGCGTTATTGAGCTGGATCTGCCAGTTCTGCGTGCGGCGGTCGTTCTCCCCAAAGGAATCTGCGGCGTTCCGGAGGGCGGTCCGCAGGGTTTCCACCTTGTTTTTCTGTGCCTCGATTTCCTTATTTAGCACAGTGTTCCTTGCGGAAAGTGCCTGAACGGACTTATCGTTTTTGTCAAACTGCGAGGACACCAGCTTCATTTCAGAGCCAAGCACCTTGAAGGACTGGTTGATCTCGGACAAGGCCTTTTTAAATTCCTTCTCGCCCTCAATGCCGATCTTCAGACCGAGATTATCCGCCACGGGCTGCACCTCCTTCCTACGTCCTCATGGACTTCATATCCCTCGTTTCCGTGTAAACACGAAAACTCGCTCATTCCGTCATTCGTCCTCTCCCCAAAAAGCCATACGGCTTTCCGGGGACCCCGTTAGATTCCATAGGGGATCACATCGTCAATGGTCAGCGCCTGCTTCGGCTTTGCGATCCCCATAAACTGCTTATGGCATTCCCAGAGGTCCATAAGCAAGCCGAACGGCATGAGCCACACCTCATCCTGCGAGAGACTCAGATGGGCCATGCCGTAATACAAAAGCCGGGTAAACAATTCTTCATCGCTTACCCGGCCACCGTGTTTTTTCCCTCCGGCTCACTTTCCACGTTCCGTTTGGTACCCCGGTACATTGCCTCCATAATGGCGTCCTTGTAATCCGTCAACTCCATCGGGGAGGTGAGAAGCTCCACCTCATCGGCAGTCAGCTCCGGCTTTTTGTCCTCCGGGTGTTTCAGGTTATGGACGAGGATAGGCTGGTTGCAAAGGAGCGTAATCAGCCAAACGATCTCGTCCAGCGCCATTTCAAAATTCTCCGCTTTCATCAGCTTCTCGCCCAGGTTCTCCAAGCCCCCGTAGCGTCCGGCGATCTGCTTTGTAGCGCGGGTGGTCAGAAGCATCTCATATTCCACACCGCCGATGGTAACCATTGCTGTTCTTTCATCCATGACTCAGATCCTCCTTAACCTTCGCCGTCCAGCGATGCCGCAGCAGCGGCCGCATAGGACGGTTCGTAGACTTCCTGGTACCAGTTGGTGATAGTCGATGCGGACACACCGGCGTCCCCCTCGGTGACCTCAGCTTTCCAGGGGTGCTTGCCCTGGCCGTCCACCTTGTTGCGGCGCAGGACTGTCCCCTCGATAGTAGGCGTGGAGAACTCGATGCTCTCGCCCTTGGTAGTCAGGTTGGTGGCAGGGATGCCGAACTTCACCTTGTAGAGCCAGAAGTATCGGTACTTGCCGTTTGCTTTCTTTGCACGAAAGCCAATGGCGACAGGTGCGCCTCCGTCTTCACTGGCGGAGATGATAACGCCGTTCTGGTCGATTACCGCTCCTGTCAGGTCAGACGCAGCGGCTGCGCCGATATCGTCCACGCCAAGGGTGAGGGTGCCGCTCTGGAACTCCTTCACCACCTCCGCAGCGCCATCGTCCGCATACAGCGTTGCCTCAGCAAGCTCCACGGAAAGCTCTGCGGTCATGGCTTTCGCAAGGGATGCCGGAGTGGCGTAGGTCTCGTTGCCATCCTCATCTTCCGTGATTTTTGAATAGAAAAGTTTATCAAGGCCAATGGTAGCCATATCTCATTCCTCCGTTTCATAGGTTTTCGCCACGTCAATGGCGTAGTGGTGGTAGCCGGTATCGTCCTCATGCCCGATATACCGTCTGTCCGTAATGGTAAAATCAGCGGAAAGCAAGGCTTTGGAAAGCTGCTTTTTCCGCTTCAGATAGTTGCCCCTGGAGAACAGGGAGAGCCGTGCCTCCTGGGTCTCGTATTCCGGCAGGTTATCCGCATGAAGCTCGTAGGTATCCGCAAGCGGCGTGACTACCACATATTCGTCCGGCGGTTCATCGGAGAACACGCCTGTTTCAACAGGCAGACCGACCGCCTCTATCACAGTTTTCAGTTCCGAAAGTAAACTCAAAGGTTCTCTACCTCCTCGTCCAGCTTTGCCTTCATGGCGCTGATACAGGCGTTTTTGGATGCCGACCGGGCGGGCTTCAGAAACGGCTTTGCAGGTTGACCGCTTTTGCCGTATTCCAAAATGGTGGCGATCTTGGCATTGCTGTCGCCGTCCGAACGAGGCTCGGAAAAGCCCACCTTTATGTCAAAATCCCCGGTCCTGTCCTGTAGGGCGGGAGAAGTGCCAAGGGAGCGTAAAAGCTCCCCGGTGCTTCTGGAGTCATACTTTGTCCCGCTGCCAATGACAGACTGCAGGTTGGAGCGCACCTTGTCTTCCACGACCTCTGCGCCTGCCTCCAGCACTTTCGGGATGATCTCATCCGTCTTATCCGCCAGCCGGGACACCTTCATCAGAAAGTCCTCCGGCATTTTCATTTGAACCTTAGCCACCCGCTTTCACCTCCGTCCCCAGCACCTCCAGATACATCCCTCTGCCTTTGACATCCTCCACAGAAGTGATCTCAAAGGTATGCCCATCGCAGAGGATTCGCATATCTGTGGTGATTTCCACATCTGGGATCACTCGTAACCGAAAAAGGTCGGTGGCAGTGGAGAAGGACGCCATGTTCGCCCATTTCTCACTGCCATGCCGACCTTCCCGGTATGCTCGCACCTCAGCTACCGTCACATCCGTTTCCGTCTTGAAGCCGTCCTCATCTTGTGTAAACTGTTTCTCTATGATGGAAATGAAGGTGTTCATCTTGCCAAAGCTCATACTCACACCTTCCAATCCCGGTCAAGCCGTAAGAGAAGGTTGACCGTGTTCCACACCTGCTGCGCCGCATTGGTGTTGTCTGCGAAGAAGCCGCCTGTGGAGCCGTCCCTGGATTCATAGAAATGCGATGCCAGCATGATCACCGCCTGTTCGGTAGTGGCCGGCATTGCGTTGTCAGTATAGTGGCCCGCCGGGATATGCTGGTAGCTTTCCGCATAGGAAACAGCGGCGGTGATGTAGCCCTTCAGAAGTTCATCATCCGCCGAATGCTCCAGAATGAGATTGGCTTTTACTTTTGAAAGCAGTTCTTCCATCACCGCCGCCTCCTCTCATTAGGCCGCAGACTTCTGCGCCAGCACTTTAATGGCTTCCGGCAGGATCAGCTTGCCGTCCACACGCTGGGAGGCAAGGAAGCCCACCTGGCCGGTAGCGGCATACAGCTCGTTCAGACGCTTGAAGGAACGGCCCTGGCGGTCAGCGATCCAGTAATAGCTGAAATCACCGAAGGCGATGGTCTTGGCGTCTGCGGCAATGGCAGGCATATAGGCAGAGGTGCGTACAGGCTTTCCAAGCAGCAGGTCAGGCGCACCTGCGGTCAGGGAAGGCTGCCAGAGATACTGCCCCTGGTTGTCCTTCAGTTTGCGGATGGCCTTGATGGTGGAATCATTCAGCACCCACACAGCGTTTCTGCGGTAAGGGGCTTTCAGGGAGTAGAACAGGTCGATCAGCTCATCGGCAGTGATAGCAGTCGCAGACGCAGCAGTAATGCCGATCTCCGCACCGCCCGTGGCGGCAAGGATACCCAGGGGCTTTCCGGAGCCGTCCCCGGTAAAGAACGCTTCCTCCTCCTTAGCGCCGATACGGCGGGCAAACTCACGGGAGATGTAGCTCTCCAGATCAAAGACGCTGTCGTTCAAAAGCTCCTCGGATACCTTGATCATGGTACCCAGCTTGTAAGCGCCGATAGACACCTGACCGAAGGAGTCGTCGCTCTCCAGATATGCGCCCTCCTCATCGATCCAGGACGCGGTACCCTTGGTAGCCACCACGGGGATCTTGCGGTCGCCGCTGGAGGTCTGGATGATCTTTGCCAGCTGGCGGAAGATGTTCTCCTCCTCCAGAGCTTCTACCAGGGTGCGCTCATACTCGTCGGGAACCAGATACCCGCCCTCGGAATCGGTGCCGATCTGCAGGGCGTTCATCACAGTAGGCATGGGGGTCTTGGAGCGCATCATGTTCCAGAAGTTCTGGCGGTACTCATCGGTAGCGCGGCCGGTCTTGGCAGTTTCCTTGCCGTTCATGGGTTTGCCGGTGAGGGGCTTGTTCACCGGGCGGTTCAGTTCCGCATCCAGCGCCTCCTGGCGCTCCAGACGGGCGATCTCCTTGCCAAGATCGGTGATCTCCTGCTCCATGCGGGAGTAGGTAGCATCGTCCTCAGCGGACAGCATACCTTTGTCGTTTCTGTGGGAATCCAGGAATGCCTTGGTGGCCTCCCACGCCTTGGCGCGCTTTTCGCGCAGTTCAAGAATAGTCATAGTCGTTATCCTCCTTAAAATTTCATCAAATTAAGCCGTTCCATGAGCGAATCAACGGAGCGACCCTGGGGTTTGGGGTCTTCGGTTTTCTTAGGATTGGTCTTACATTTCGCTGCGATCTTATCCATAAGGGAATTAACCACAGCAGCCTTGGAATACAGCATGGACACCGCAGGCGGCTCCATATCCTCCGGCGCATCACTGCGCTTGAGGATCTCATCAGCAAAGCCAAACTCCACCGCCTTGTTTGCGTCCATCCAGGTTTCCGCATCCATAAGGTGGGAGAGCCTTGTGCGGGAGAGACCGGTCTTGATCTCATAGGCGTTGATAATGGAATCCTTCACGCTTCCAAGCATCTCGATGGCCTTCTGCATTTCTGCGGTATCGCCCATGGCCACAGTCATGGGATTGTGGATCATCATCATGGACACCGGCGATACCAACACCTTTGTACCAGCCATAGCAATCACGCTTGCCGCAGATGCCGCAATGCCATCGATCTTGACCGTGACGTTGCCCTTGTAGTCCATCAGCATGTTGTAGATTTGTGCCGCCGCCACGCAGTCGCCGCCGGGGCTGTTGATCCAGACGGTGATATCGCCGGAGCCTGCCATCAGTTCCTCCTTGAAAAGCTGCGGCGTGATGTCGTCGTCAAACCAGCTTTCCTCGGCGATGGTGCCGTTCAGGAACAGCGTTCTCTCCAATGTTTCCGTCTGATTCTCCTGATTCGTCACCGTCCTGTTCTTCCACTTCCAGAACTTCTTCATCGGGGTTTTCCTCCTTTCCGTCATCGTTCGGTTGTGTATTTGCAAAAGCCCCCGCGTTTCCAAGCGGGAGCATATTGCCGTTGATAAGGTAGAGATCGCCGCCATCCTCGGTTGGGATGCGGTCCATATTCTCCAGTTCCCGGATGTCGTTGGCGCTCATCCAGCCGTTCTGCCTTGCCGTAGCATAGCCGCTCATGCGGCTTGCGTAGTCGCCGCGAAGCAGACCCTCCACATTGAACTTAGCAAAATACTGTTTCTTTTCCTCTGCGGAAAAGAGCGTCCGCTGGATGGACTGCTCCCAGCGTACCAGCCAGGGCTCCAGCGTGTATTTCACAAACTCAAGCGACTGCTGCTCAATGTTGGAGAAGCTGGACTTTTCCAGGTCGCCTACCATGTGAGGCGGCACTCGGAAAATACGGGCGATCTCGTTGATCTGGAATTTTCTCGTTTCCAGAAACTGCGCCTGTTCCGGGGAGATGCCGATAGGCGTGTATTTCATGCCCTCCTCCAAAACGGCGATCTTGTTGGCGTTGCCGCTGCCGCCGAAGGTGGACTGCCAGCTTTCCCGGACACGTCCGGGGTCTTTGATGGTTCCCGGATGCTCCAGGACACCGCCGGGAGCTGCACCATTGGCGAAGAACTTCGCCCCGTACTCCTCACAGGCGATTGCCATGCCGATGGCGTTCTTTGCCATAGCGATGGGGCTGTAGCCCACAAGTCCGTCAAAGCCAAGCCCCGGAATATGCAGCACATCCGAGGGTTTCAGCCGCACGACTGTACCCTTGACAGTTGGCGCATCGTCGGTGCTGACGGTGTATTCGTAGTAGAGCTTGCCGTCCCTGTCACGGTCCACCGTCATTCTGTCCGGCATCAGTGGGTAGAGGGCAATGACCTCGCCCTTGCCGTTGCGGATGATCTGGGCGTAGGAGTTTCCCCACAGGAGAAGGTGGGTCATGAGCGTTTCCCTAAACACGAAGGAACTCATCTCCGGGTTCGGCTCATCGTGCAAAAGCAGATACAGCGGATGGTAGATGGCCTTTTCCTTGCCGCCATCCTCCTTATAGCGGTAGAGGTGGAGCGGCAGTCCCGCCACAGCCTCCGCCAGGATACGGACGCAGGAATACACCGCCGTCATCTGCATGGCGGAGCGTTCATTCACTCGCTTGCCTGCCGAGCTGCTGCCAAAGAAAAAGCTGTAGGTGCTGCCCGTGGTGCGGTTCTGGGGCTTATCCCTGGAACGGAAAAGCCCTGAAAAGATACCCATATATGATCACCGTCCTTCCTCAAATAAACAAAAGGCCCCGGCTGTCATAGCCGCCGTGGGCGATTTTTTCCTCCAGCACCAGCTTCATCAGTTCCTTGGTGGGAGGACTCATATCCTTAAAGCCCTGACCGAAGGGGACTACCGTAAAGCCCATGCCCTCAAGGTTCTGCACCATCTGCACTGCGCCCCAGCGGTCGAAGGCGATCTCCCGAATATTGAACCGCTCACCCAGCTGCTCGATGAATTTTTCAATGTAGCCGTAATGGACCACATTTCCCTCGGTGGTCATCAGCACGCCCTGGCGCTCCCACAGGTCATAGGGAACATGGTCACGGCGTACACGCAGGTCAAGGGTCTCCTCCGGTATCCAGAAGTAAGGCAGAACGTAGTATTTGTCCTCCTCATCCATCGGTGGGAACACCAGCACAAAGGCTGTGATATCCGTGGTGGAGGATAAGTCCAGACCGCCGTAGCAGATGCGCCCCTCCAGATCGTCCTCGGAAACAGTGAATGCACAGGCGTCCCATTTTTCCATCGGCATCCAGCGCACCGACTGCTTGACCCACTGGTTGAGCCTGAGCTGCCGGAAGGCGTTCTCCTCGCCGGGATTCTGCTGGGCGGATTCACAGGCGGCTTTGACCTTATCGATACCCACCGTGATGCCGAGAGATGGATTGGCTTTCTTCCAGACCTCCGGGTCTGTCCAGTCCTCATCCTCGGCAGCACCGTAAATGATGGAGTAGAAGGTGGGATCGACCTTCCTGCCTTCCGCAATGTCGATGGCTTTCTGATGCACCTCATAGCAGATGGAGTTGGTGTCGTTTCCGGCAGTAGTGATTAGGAAATACAGCGGCTGCATCCTGGCGTCCCCGGAGCCCTGGAGCATAACGTCAAAGAGCTTTCGGTTGGGCTGGGTATGCAGCTCATCGAAAATGACGCCGTGGGTGTTGAAGCCATGCTTGTTCGCCACATCTGCTGACAGCACCTGATAGGAGCTATTGGTAGGGAGATAGGTGATCTTCTTCTGGGATTCCAGGATCTTTACGCGCTTTGAGAGTGCCGGGCAAAACCGCACCATATCCACAGCCACATCAAAGACGATCTTTGCCTGGTTCCTGTCGGCGGCGCATCCGTACACCTCGGCGCGTTCCTCACCGTCCCCGCACAGGAGCAGGAGCGCCACAGCGGCGGCAAGCTCCGATTTGCCCTGTTTCTTCGGTATCTCGATGTAAGCTGTATTGAACTGCCGGTAGCCGTTGGGCTTTAGGACACCGAACAGGTCACGGATGATCTGCTCTTGCCAGTCGATCAGTTCAAAGGGCTTGCCTGCCCAGGTGCCTTTGGTGTGGCAGAGGGACTCGATGAACATGACCGCATAGTCGGCGGCGTCCTTATCGTAGTGCGAGGTTTTCGCCATAAACCTGGTAGGCTTGTATTTCTTCAGTTTTCGCATCGGCACCACCTCCAAAATGGCATAAAAAAGAGCCGCATGACTGCGACTTCCAAAATGTATCTGTACGAGAGAAAGAGCCGTGCGGCTCGTTCTCAGGGTATTGTTTTCGCTGTTATTTACTGCTGCATCGCCCAGGCAATAGCGTGACCGCCATCCTCGAAAAGTTCCCCGCTCATGGCGATGAGGTTCAGTCGGCACTCGATGTGGCTGTATCCGGTTTCCTCCGGGGTCTCAATGAACTCGTACACTCCGACGATGAATCCCTTCCATGCGTGGTCGGTGACCAGTACCTTATCGCCCATCTTCAGCACTGCGCCTTCTCCGGCGGTAACCTTCATCGAAAGGTTCTCCATCGTGCTGGTGTTCGGTAGCCGGTAGTGGTTTTCGCAATTCTCGGTGTAGTCTTCGTATCTCTTAATTCCTGTGTTTTCCATCATCGTATCCTCCGATTTCTTAGTTGCTCCTGAGAACATCCACCAGCCATTCCGCTTCCTTGTGGTATTCGCCGGTGGCTTTCTCCAGAATGCTGCTGTCTTCATCGATGTAGCAAAGGGCTTTTCCGACCTTCACAAATCGTGTGTTCTCGTATCCGGGAAGGCTGGTGCGGTAGACCTTTGCGCTGCGGCTCTCACCGTCGTAGCTCTTGCCATCCCAGCCGTTGAAGGTGAAGCGGACGCTCTCGCGGGTCCTGGTAAAGCTCCCTTCAAAATCCTCTCTGGTGATTGCGGTGTTATGCTCCTTAAGGCTGAAGCTGTTCCTCATCTGGTAAATGTTAATCATGGTGGTTTCCTCCGTTTTTCTTTGTTTTCCCTTTCGGTGTGTACATATTCGCTCTAAAAGCACAGAATAGCAAGTTAATTCCGAGCATAATCTGCACAAAGATCAGTGGAGGAAACTGTGTACATTACTCCTGCATATGGCGGTGGATCGTCTCGATGATCTGTTCCTGCTCGGCGGTGTCCACGCCGATTGACCGGAGCGCCTGCCTTGTCCCACAGTCTGGGCAGATGAGGGTCTTGTTGTCCTCCCTGGAAAGCGCCGGAGCGCCATGATAAGTCCTGCCGCAAAGCGGGCAGACCGCCGTCCTTATGATGTTATCCTTCATAGCCGCATACCTCCCTGCATTTTTCGTAGGCGTCGATCAGAATGTTCTTGTCGAAGTAAAAGGTGTCGTACCCCTCCAGGCAGGTCCTCATGTAAAAGTTGGTGGGGATGCCGATGGGGCGCTCCTCATGCATGATGTAGGCAAAGGCCGTCACCGTTCTGCGTTTCCCTGTACGGATTCCCTTGTATTGGAGCTTGATGTCCTTCTTGTAGTAGAAATTGGGAAATCCCTCGTAGCGGTCGAGGGCGGCTTCATCCGCAGCCGTCACCTCCCAGATCACCACGGGAACCGTGCCGCTTTCGCATTCCTCAATCGTGAGGTAAGAGCCGGTCTTGCTTCCTTTGAACAGTAGCTCCCATCCCTTGAGAGCAGCTGTACCAAGGATCGTGGCGTGAGGGCAGCGCATCCGCATCTGCGGAACATTGAGGTTGCTGCCGTAGGCGATGTAGTATCTTTTTTCTTTCATGTGTATCCATCCTTTCCTGGAGGACTTAGGTTACTTGTCCTTCTACCACCCTAAGACCGCCGAAGCGGTCAGGGGCAGGGCATTTAACCTAAATCCTTCAAGCGGCTGCTCTGCCATGCCGGAAGGCTGTATCTCCAGTAAGGTTGCGGGTCAGGAAATCTCTGGCCGTTGCGAACTCCTCGCCGATGAAGCCCATGCGAAGGAGCCAGGTTCTCATGGCGTACTTGGGGTTTTCGCTCTGCTGGGGCTTGGGGCTTGCCGTCCGCACATCCTTTGCCATCTGGCTCAGGGCCAGGCAAAGCTGAATGTAGCTTTTGAGCTGTCCTGCGTGGATGCCGCCCCGACGCTCTGTGGTCGGCTCGTCAAACTGGAAGAGCCTGAACTCGACTGTCCCTTTGGTAAAGGTGGCGTGGAGGTTGAGCATATGGTAGCGGCTGTCGTTGTAATGCTGGTTCCTGCCGTAGCTTGCGCCGTGGCTGGTGTACCAGATGTCCGCAAGCTGTGCCATCGTCTTGGGCTTTCTGCTGTTGAC
>PPYF01621414.1_pt1 | contig 15886 bp, 10 predicted proteins | sample 1559871 | NCBI WGS metagenome assembly PPYF01 (sample SAMN08240021, study PRJNA423297) | Human gut metagenome, whole genome shotgun sequencing project.
TTAGGAGCAACAACGACGACCGCCGCCAGCGGCGGAAACAGGGAGTCGCTGTTGGGGCCGCGGCCAGCAGGATGCGAGGTCCGCACCAAGGGCCGAAGCAGATGCTGGGAGCCGCAACCCGGGCAGTGGCACGGCGTCAGCCGTGACGGAGAGGTTTAACCCCACCAGAAAGGAGGTCCACCATGTACGAAGCGCTCCTGAAAAACACCCCTGAATATCAGAAGACAGCGGCCAGCCTCGCCTCCCCCGGCCCGGCGGCGCTGTTCGGTCTGCCTCCGGCAGGCCGGGCATTGCTCTACGCCGCGCTCCAGAAGGACACGGGCCGCATCCTCTGCGTCGTCACGCCCGGCGAGGCCGAGGCCACCCATTTTGCCGACGACCTCAAGACGCTGGGGCTCTCGGCGGCGGTGTTCCCGCCCCGGGACTTCATGCTCCGCCCCGTCGAGGGCGCGGGCCGCGAGTACGAGTACCGGCGTCTGTCGGTGCTGGGCGCACTGGCGGGCGGACGGCTGAACGCCGTCTGCGTTCCCGCCGAAGCCCTGCTCCAATACACTGTGCCGCAGGACGAGTTCCAGAAGAACACCCTCACCCTCAAGCCCGGCATGGTCTACAACCGCGAAGCGCTGGTGGAGCGGCTCTTTGCCGCCGGATACGTGCGGCGCAGTCAGGTGGACGGCCCGGGACAGTTCAGCGTCCGGGGCGACATCGTGGACATCTACGCCCCCGATATGCGCCAGCCCGCCCGTGTGGAGTACTGGGACGACGAGATCGACTCTCTCGCCTCCTTCGACCTGCTCACCCAGCGGCGGGACGGTGCGCTGGAAAAGATCTATCTTTCCCCCGCCCGTGAGGTGCTGTTCGGCAGCACCGCCGACACGGCAGAGGCCCTTCGCGCCGCCCAGAAGAAAGCCCGCGGCAAGCGCCGCACCGCCCTCGAAAAGGCCATGGAGTCCGACCTCGCCCAGCTGGACAGCGGCGTCATGCCCGAGGCCATGGACAAATACTACGGTCTGCGGTACGAGACGCCCGCCACATTGCTGGACCACCTGAGCAGCCCCATCTTCATCCTCGACGAGGTGGGCGGCATCCGGGACGCCCAGAAGGCCACCGAGTTCCGCCGCAGCGAAGAGCTGACCGGCCTGCTCGAAGAGGGCGTCATCTGCCCCGGCCTCGATGTGCTCTACCAGACCATGGATGACCTCGCCATTGCGGCGCAGGACCAGAGCACCCTGCTCTGCGAGAACTTCCTGCGGGGCATGAACGAGTTCAAGCTGAAAGACCTCATCAACGCCGAGGCGTTCGCGGCCCCCAACTGGGGCGGCGACCTCGCTTCTCTGCGGGAAGACCTCGACCCGCTGGTCCAGCAGGGGTACGCCGTGGCCCTTTTCGCCGGCACGCCCAAGGGTGCAGCAGCCCTCACCCGCGATTTGGCTGACAAGGGCTATGCCGTCAGCATGAGCCGGGACGTCCGGCCCGCGAAAGGTCTGGTTCAGGTACTGCCCGGCCACCTCACGGCGGGCTGCACCTTCCCGTTCGCCCGCGTGGCGGTCATCTCGTCCCGGCGTCACGGTCTGGACGACGAGGCTGCCGAAAACAAAAAGCGCAAGAAGAACAAAAACGCCCTGTCCAGCCTCTCGGACATCAAGCCCGGCGACTATGTGGTGCATCAGAGCCACGGCATCGGTATGTATGCGGGCATCCAGCGTCTCGAGGTGCAGGGCGCGATAAAAGATTACCTGAAGATCCAGTATTCCGGCTCCGACGTGCTGTATGTGCCGGTCACTCAGCTCGATCTGCTGAGCCGCTACACCGCCCCCGGCGACGAGGAAAAGGTGAAGCTTGCAAAGCTGGGCGGCACCGAGTGGCAGCGCACCCGCGCCAAGGTCAAAAAGGCCACCGAAGAGATGGCCCAGGAGCTTATCGAGCTCTACGCCCGCCGCCGTCAGGCCACAGGCTACGCCTTCCCCGCCGACGGCGAGTGGCAGAGCGATTTCGAGTCCCGCTTCGAGTACGACGAGACCGACGACCAGCTCACCGCCACCGCCGAGATCAAGAAGGACATGGAAAAGGGCTGGCCTATGGACCGCCTGCTCTGCGGCGACGTAGGCGTCGGCAAAACGGAGGTCGCCTTCCGTGCAGCCTTCAAGTGCGTCATGGGCGGCAAGCAGTGCGCCATTCTGGCCCCCACCACCCTTCTGGCGTGGCAGCACTACAACAGCATCATCTCCCGCATGGAGGCATTCCCGGTGAAAGTCGGGCTGCTCTCCCGCTTCCGCACCGCCAAGCAGCAGAAAGAGACCCTGCGGGGCCTGCAGGCCGGCAGCGTGGACATCGTCATCGGCACCCACCGCCTCCTCTCCAAGGACGTCCGGTTCCACGACCTGGGCCTTGTCATCATCGACGAGGAGCAGCGTTTCGGCGTCAAGCACAAGGAAAAGCTGAAAGAGAACTTCATCGGCGTGGACATGCTGACCCTCTCGGCCACCCCCATCCCCCGCACCCTGAACATGGCCATGAGCGGCATCCGCGACCTCTCCACCATCGAGCAGCCGCCCATCGAGCGCCAGCCGGTGGAGACGTTCGTACTCGAGTACAATGACGTCATCCTCGCCGAAGCCATGAAGAAGGAGCTGGCCCGGGGCGGTCAGGTCTACTACCTGCACAACCGGGTGGACAACATCGAGTCCTGTGCCGCCCACGTCAGCCAGATGGTGCCGGGAGCGCGGGTGGGCATCGCTCACGGAAAGATGACCGAGGAAGAGCTGAACCCTGTCTGGCAGCACCTGCTGAACGGCGAGATCGACATCCTCGTCTGCACCACCCTCATCGAGACGGGCATTGATGTGCGCAACTGCAACACCCTCATCATCGAGGACGCCGACCGGATGGGTCTGGCCCAGCTGTACCAGATCCGGGGCCGCGTGGGCCGCTCGGGCCGGAAAGCCTACGCCTACTTCACCTTCCGGCGGGACAAGACCCTCACCGACATCGCCCAGAAGCGGCTTTCCGCCATCCGGGAGTTCACAGCCTTCGGCTCCGGCTTCCGCATCGCCATGCGCGACTTACAAATTCGCGGCGCGGGCAGTCTGCTGGGCCACAGCCAGCACGGTCACATGGAGGCCGTGGGCTATGACCTTTACGTCAAGATGCTGGGTCAGGCCATCGCCCGGGCCAAGGGCGAGCCCATCCAGCGGGACAAGAGCGAATGCCTCGTGGACCTGCGGGTGGACGCCTTCATCCCGGAGAAGTATATCGCCGACGGCCCGGGCCGCATCGAGGCCTACAAGCGCATTGCCGCCATCCAGACCCCCGAGGATGCCGCCGACGTGCTGGACGAACTCATCGACCGCTACGGCGACCCGCCGCCCTCCGTCAGTGACCTCGTGAACGTCTCGCTGGTGCGGGTCCAGGCCGCCGCCGTGGGCGTCTACGAAGTCACCCAGAAAAAGGACACCCTGCTGTTACAGGTGGAGACGCTGGACGTGGCCATGATACGCGGCCTGCTCATCGCTTTCAATGGCCGGGTAACGGCAGGAGCCGGCACCAAGCCCTACCTCTCGGTGGCTCTCCAACCCGACGAAAAGCCGCTGGAACTGCTGCAAAGCATCCTCAAGGCGATGGCCGACATCCTTGCTGCCCCGCCGGAAGAAAACACCGGCAAAAAATAAATTTCACTAGGAGTACACTTATGAAGAAGAAACTCATCGCGCTCGTCTGCGCCCTCGCTCTGGCCGTCGGCCTCGTGGGCTGCAGCCTCTCCACCCCGGATTCCGTAGGCACCATCGGTAACGTGGACATCTCTTCCGGCCTCTATCTGCTGGCCCAGTTCGATGCCTACCAGACCGCCGCCGACCTCGCTTCCGACGACCAGGACGCCACCAAGGTGTCCAGCTTCCTCAAGGCCACCATCACCGTCGATGATGCCACCGGCGAGACCGCCGTGGTCAGCGACTATGTGGCCCAGAAGACCCTGGAAAACCTCGAGTCCTACGCCGCCATCGAGACCCGTTTCGATGAGCTGGGCGGCGTTCTGACCCCCGACGAGGAGATGCAGGCCGACAGCTACGCCTCCCAGCTGATGGAGCAGAACGGCGACCTCTACAAGGCCAATGGCATCGGCCTCGACACCCTCAAGCGGTTCGAGCGCATCCTCATCAAGAGCAACGACCTGCTCGAGATGTGCTACGGCATCGACGGCGAGACCCCCGTCTCCGACGCAGAGCTGACCAGCCACCTCGAGGACGAGATGGTCTACATCCGCTATGTGGTCGTGCCGCTCTACAACACCAGCACCTTCGCTTTTGCTGATGACGACCAGAGCACCCAGATGCTCGAGCTGGCCCAGACCGCCGCCGAGAGCTGCAACGCTGCCATCCCCGATGGGGCCATCGCCCAGACCACTGCTTTCAGCGCCGCCGTCGCCGCTGCCCTGCCCGACATCTACGCGGTGCTGGATGGCGAGCCCTCTTCCGACGCGTCTTCCCTCTCCACTGCCCTGCTGGGTTCTGACAACATCAATTCCACCTTCTCCGAGGAAGGCACCGCCGACGTCGTCCGCGCCCTCAAGCCCGGCGAGGCCGCTGCAGTGCAGTATTCCAGCTATGCGCTGATGATGCTCGTCCGTCTCGACCCGCTGGACGCTGACACGCTGGACAGCCTCCGCGCACAGGCCCTCTCCGACATGAAGAGCGGTGAGCTGCAGGACAGCCTTCAGTCCTATGGCGCCCAGCTGCCCCACGCTCTGGATTCTGCCGCCATGAAGAAGATGCCGGCTTCCAAAATCAAGAACGAGCAGTAATTTTCCTTAAAAATAATCCAAAAGCTCCGGGAAACTATTGGTTCCCGGAGCTTTTCTGTTATTATACTGCTTTTCAGATCCCGCCTCCAGCGCCGCGCGGATATGCATCGTGCGACGTTGCTTTTTGTCGGTTTTTATGGTATCCTCTTAGCAGAAAGGCGCTGTCCTGCAAGTGCAGCGGTCATGCTCCCTCCCTCGCGTCACATTGTGCCGCGTCAGGAGGAAGTTCAATTTTTTGTCATCCTCCTGACGATTCGAATGTTTCTACATGAAAATCTAAGGGAGGATTCCACTATGGAAATTTTGAATACTGTTATTGCTCTGCTCGGCCTTCTGGCCACTGTCATCCTTGGCACTGCCAAAATCACTTGGACGATTGCCCAAGTCTTTTTTCGGGATATGCATCACGCAAAACACTATATCAAAAAATAAAATGGCAAGAAAAATGACCGCCCCTATAGTCTTCCAAACTCCGGCGGTCATGTTTCTCAAAATGTGACACTGAGAGCGGGAGCTGACCACTGTGCAGTCAGCGCCTTTCCTTAACTTTATTATAGACAGCCGTGCGCGGATTGTCAAGCACAAGAATACAAAGGAAAAAGCACAAAAAGAAATGACCGCCCCTATAGTCTTCCAAACTCCGGCGGTCATGTTTCTCAAAATGTGACACTGAGAGAGGGAGCTGACCACTGTGCAGCCAGCGCCTTTCCTTATCTTTATTATAGACAGCCGTGCGCGGATTGTCAAGCACAAGGATACAAAAGATAAAAACGGACCACCCGCTTCGGCCTTCTCAGGCTGTGGCGGGCGGCCCGACATTTTCTGACGCATTCTGATGCGATCCGACGTTTTTATTCGTTCTCTCGAAAACAATGCAGATACATCATTTTTCTTATATTTCGGCGTTATTTTCGCCTTTTAGAGCATCTCAGAATGGGCAGTTTTTGCGTTTTTGAGTTCCCATAATTTTCCAGCCCATACATCTTCGACTGGTCTGCACCCTGATTATAGATGAATTGCTCTCCAATGTCAATAGCCCAGCGCCTATAAAAAGCCCAAGGGCGAGGTCCCTTGCGGAACCTCGCCCTCAGACTATGTGAGATAAATCACTACATGCGCGAACATATAATGTTTATCATTACAGGCCGTGTGCCTGTAATACCTGTTTTATAGCAATTCAACTTTTTAATGCAACAGCAGCAGCGTTGAATTGCATATCGCAAATATGCTGTTACCTCGAACATTTTCATATACAAGGACTTCGTGGTCTGCCTCGATGGGTCCAGTATAGTGCATTTTTACAGAATTGTCAATATATGGTATTATTTTCGACATTTTAGCCAATCAGGAGCCGTGAAAAACAGCAAAATGCTCTGCCTGCACAGGGACAAATGGCCGTGAGCCCGTTTATGCTTTTACTGCCTTTTCAAACTCCGCTTCCAGCGCCTCGTTGACGGCGCGGACGGCGGCGGCATCGGGTTTGATGGCCGTACGGTCGTAGGTGAACAGGCCGTTCACCTCGTCCTCCACGTCGGTCAGCTGGGTGTACACCAGCGCCGACAGGCCCTTTTTCAGCTGCGGGAGAATCGTCTTGCGCTGCAGATCGCAGTAGCGCTCAGTCAGCTCTGCCCGGCTTCTGGCCGTGCCGTAGCCGTAGGTCTTCCGGGGCGGCTCATGGCCGGGCATGGGCCATGCAATGCCGCCGTACTCGCTGAGGGCCACAGTGCGCGCCTTCGGGCGGATGCGGAGCGGATAGAAGTAGTTGTGGATGGAATGCACATCTCCCCCGCCCCGGTCGAACCAGCCGCTGGCCTCGTCCACCGGACGGGACGGGTCGAGGGCGCGGAGGGTCTCGGTCGCTTTCCGTGCATCGAACTGCCCCCACCCCTCGTTGAACGGCACCCAGCACCCGATGCAGGGGTGCCGACCCAGCGCGGCTACCGTGTCGGCCAGCTCCCGGGCATACTCCTCCCGGCTGTGGGCGCTGCCCCGGCCCAGAAAGCCCCACAGCAGCTTCCCGTCCGGGGCATGGCGCATCAAGGGCTGTAAGGCGTTGGTCAGGTAGGTGACGTACCACATCGGGTAGGCCCCGCCGCCGTTGACCATATCCTGCCAGACGATGATGCCCAGCTTATCGCAGTGGTAGTACCAGCGCTCCGGCTCGATCTTGGCGTGCTTGCGCAGCAGGTTGAAGCCCAGCTCCCGCACGGTGTGCAGTTCGTGCTCCACGGCGGCGTCGGAGGGCGGGGTGTAGAGGCCGTCGGGCCAATAGCCCTGGTCCAGCAGGCCGTTGAGCAGGATGGGCTTGTCATTGAGGAAAAACCGCCGGATGCCCTTTGCATCCTTTTTGCACTCCCACTTGCGGAGGGCAAAATAGCTGTGGACGGTGTCGAAGCCCTCTTCTTCGCCCTGGGTCGTGCCGACCGTCAGATCATAAAGGAAGGGGCTGTCGGGGCTCCAGGGGAAGAAATGCTCTTCGGCGATGTTCAGGGTCACTTCGCCGTCCCGGTCGGCCTCATCGCTGCCCCAGTCCTCGGCGATGGTCACGCCGCCGGCCCGCACCACGGCCCAGAGGTTCACCGCGCCGCCGGGCTTCGAGGTATGGACTTTCACGGTCACGGTCCGGGCGTCGTAGTCCGGGGTGACGGTCAACGTATCAATGTAATTTTCCGGCACCCGCTCCAGCCAGACCGTCTGCCAGATGCCGCTCTGGGCCGGGTAGAACATCCCGCCGGGCCTGAGGGTCTGCTTGCCCCTCGCCTGCGTTCCGGTGCCGGTGGGGTCCTGCACGGCCACCCAGAGGGTGTTGCGGCCCTGCGGGCGGAGCAGGTCGGTGATGTCCAGCGTGAAGGGCCAGTAGCCGCCCCGGTGTCCCCCGGCCAGACGGCCATTGACCTCCACCGCGCAGGCGTAGTCCACCGCCCCGAAGTGGAGCAGGACGCGCCCGCCCTCGCCCGCCGGGGGCGTGAAGGTGCGGTGGTAGTGGAGCCACTGGCCGGGCTGCAGCGTCCGGCCCACACCGGAGGCTTTCGCCTCGGGCGAATAGGGTACGAGGATAGCGCCGTCCCACTTTGCCGGGAACTCCGAGCTCTGGGTGATGGCGTAGTCCCACGGACCGTTCAGGTTGACGTAGCTGTCCCGGCGCATGCTCGGGCGGGGATATTCGGGGAGCGGATGCATGGAACTACCTCACATTCACTTTTTATAGGCTGCGGCCAGCTTTTCCAGTGCGGGCAGGCTGCGCTTCACCTTCTCGGTGTCGATGCAGTAGGCAAAGCGGACATAGCCCTTGACGCCGAAGGTGTCGCTGGGGACCAGCAGCAGATCGAACTCCCGGGCCTTGAGGCAGAAGGCGTTTGCGTCCTCTTCCAGCGCCTTCGGGAAGATATAAAATGTGCCGCCGGGGCGCTCTACCTCAAAGCCCAGCTCGGTGAGCTTGTCGTACAGCAGGTTCATGTTCGTCTCGTAGACGGACAGATCGCTGGTGACGTCGAGGCACTCGGCAGTGGCTTTCTGGATGATGCTGGGCGGGCAGTTGTGGCCGGTAAAGCGGGAGATCTGGGCCATCATATCCACCAGCACGTCTTCGCCCTCGCAGCCGGGCCGGACGGCCACATAGCCCAGACGTTCGCCGGGCAGGCTCAGGCTCTTGGAGAAGGAGAAGCAGGTCAGGGTGTGGGGGTAGAACGCTGCCGGATACGGCACCTTTTTGCCGTCGAAGGCGATGTCACGGTAGGGCTCGTCGCTGACGAGGAAGATGTTGTGGCCGAAAGCCTTGCTCTTTTCGGTCAGGATGTCGGCCAGACGGCTCAGGGTCTCGGCGGAGTAGACGACGCCGGTGGGGTTGTTCGGGGTGTTGATGAGGACGCAGGTGACGTTCTCGGTCAGCATCTCTTCAAAGGCGTCGAGATTCGGCTGGAACGCCGGTGCCTGGGGCGGCACGACCTTGAGCACAGCGCCGGTCCCCTCCACATAGGGGCCGTACTCGGGGAAGTAGGGGGCGAAGGTCAGCACCTCGTCGCCGGGCTTGGTCACAGCGCGGATGGCGTGGGCGATAGCGCCCGCCGCACCGGTGGTGGGGAAAATATCCTTCTGCTCATAGGGCAGGCCGAAGGTCTTTGCCAGATGGGCCGCCACGGCGGTGCGGAAGCCCGGGTCGCCCTGACTGGGGCAGTAGCCGTGGAGGGCGACAGGCTCTTCCTCGGCCAGCAGGGTCTGCATGGCTTTGGTGAACTTGTCCGGGCAGGGGACGCTGGGGTTGCCCAGCGAGTAGTCGAACACGTTCTCATAGCCGATCTCGGCGGCGCGCTGTTTGCCGTACATGAAAGTCTCGCGGATGACGCTCTTGTGGCCCAGCATGGCGCGGTAAGTCTCGTTCAGCATAATACTTTCCCTCTTTTTTTATTGATCCTCTTCCGGCAGAGCGGAGGCATAGCTCTGCTCCACCTTCACCATACAGCAGTATCTCGGGTCCTGCTCCTTGACGAAATTGCACATCTCGGCCAGCCGCGCGTCCTTGTCGCCGGTGTAGCCCGCCGGGAACACGAGGTCGAACAGCACGTTGGTGTGGCTGTCCCCCGGCACGATGCGCAGGTCATGGATGGACAGACGAGGGTCCATCTGGCGGGCTTTTTCCATCAAACGGCTCCGCAGGATGCCTACGGCGGCGTCCGACGTCACGATGGGGTCGTAGTGGATGGTGACCTGTAAGTGGTCTTTTTTCAGAAAATCCCGCTCGATGTTGTCGATGATGTCGTGGGCTTCCAGCGGGTCGGCCTCGGCGGGGAACTCGATGTGGAGCGAGGCGAACTGATGCCCCGGGCCGTAGTCGTGGACCATCAGATCGTGGACGCCCAGCACCCCCGGGTAGCTCATGACGGTGTGCTCGATGTGCTCCACCAGCTCCGGCGAGGGGCTCTCGCCCAGCAGGGGGCTGAGGGTGTCCATCATAAGCCCCCAGCCCGACCAGAGGATGAACGCCGCCACGGCCACGCCCATGAGGCCGTCCAGCACGTCCCAGCCCGTCAGGTGGGAGAGGACGGTGGACAGGAGCACGGCGCTGGTGGTCAGCACGTCGTTCCGGCTGTCGGCGGCGGTGGCCATCAGAGTCTCGGAGTTGATGCGCTGTCCGATGGTCTTATTGAAGCGGCTCATCCAGAGCTTGACGAGGATGGACGCCGCCAGCACCCCCACACTGAGCCAGCTGAACACCACTGCCGTCGGGTGGAGCACTTTGAGCGCAGATTCTTTCAGCAGGGACAGGCCGATGGCGAGGATGGTGACGCAGACCACGAGGCCCGCCAGATATTCGTACCGGGCGTGGCCGTAGGGGTGCTTTTCGTCCGGGCCTTTGGCCGCCAGCCGGAAGCCCACGAGGCTCACCACGTTGGACGAGGCGTCCGAAAGGTTGTTCAGGGCATCGGCCATGATGGCGATGGAGCCGAACAGCGTCCCCGCCGCCAGCTTGCCCAGACAGAGCAGGAGATTGCAGGCCATGCCCACGAGGCTGGCCAGATTGCCGTAGGCCGTGCGGACGGCGGCGTTCTTGGTATCGTCCGGGTGCCGGACGAACAGGCGGATGAGCAGTTGTGTCATAAAATTCCCTCTCAGCAGGTATTTCGATGCTACCAGTATAGCACTGCACTTTATGGTTTTGAAGTATTTCGGTAAAATTTTTCGGGTATGCAAAGCCCCCGGCGGGGAAGTTCCCTGCCGGGGGCGGCGTTTTCAGCGCAAAGTGCCTTACTTATCGGAAGGCTTGCTCAAGTCGATGCTGCGGATGATCTTGCGCACGGGCAGCACGCTCTTGGCGTTCATGGACAGCTCGTCCACGCCCATCCGCAGGAAGGTCTCGGTGAGGGCGGTGTCTGCGCCCAGCTCGCCGCAGATGCCCACCCAGATGCCGTGGCGGTGGCCCGCGTCGATGGTCATCTTGATGGCCCGGAGCACAGCGGGGTGGTGCGGGTTGAAGAAGGGCTCCAGCTTTGCGTTCTGGCGGTCCAGAGCGCAGGTGTACTGGGTCAGATCGTTGGTACCGATGGAGAAGAAGTCGCACTCCTCGGCCAGCTCGTCGGCGATGAGGACAGCGGCGGGCGTCTCGATCATGGTGCCGACTTCCAGCTTCTCGTCGAACTTCTTGCCCTCAGCCCGCAGTTCCGCGCGGCACTCGTCCAGCACGGCCTTGGCGTCCTGCAGCTCCCGCAGGCTGGTGATCATGGGGAACATGATGCTCATGTTGCCGTAAGCGGAAGCGCGGAGCAGAGCGCGCAGCTGGGTCTTGAAGAAGTCCTTCCGGGTCAGGCAGATGCGGATGGCGCGGTAGCCCAGCGCGGGGTTTTCCTCGTGGTCGAGCTTCATGTAGTCCACGGTCTTGTCTGCGCCGATGTCGCAGGTGCGGACGACCACCTTGCGGGGTGCAAGGCTCTCGAGCACCTGCTTGTATGCCTCGAACTGGTAGTCCTCCGTCGGGAAGTCCTTGCAGTTGAGGTAGACGAACTCGGTGCGGAAGAGGCCGACGCCGCCGGCGTCGTTCTGCTGCACAGCGCCCACGTCGCCCATGCCGCCGATGTTGGCAAAGACGTTGATGGTCTTGCCGTCGAGGGTGGTGTTGGGCTTGCCCTTCAGCTCCTGCAGCAGGGCCTGCTTTTTCTGGTCTTCCTGCTGGCGCTTTTTCAGGCTCTTGAGCAGGTCAGGGGTGGGGTCAACGTAGACACAGGCGTTGTAGCCGTCCACGACCGCCATCTTGCCGTCCCAGTCGTCCTGGATGTCCTTACACTGGATGAGGGCGGGGATGTTCATGCTGCGGGCGAGGATGGCGGTGTGGCTGTTGGAGCTGCCCTCCCGGGTGATGAAGCCCAGCAGCAGGCTCTTGTCCATGCGGACCGTCTCGGACGGGGCCAGGTCCTCAGCCACGAGGATGCTGGGCTCAGTACCCTGCAAAGTGGCGTTGTCCACGCCCTGCAGGATGTCGAGGATGGCCTGTGCAATGTCGATGACGTCGGCGCTGCGGGCCTGCAAATAGGGGTCATCCATGGCGGCAAAAACGGCGGCCTGATTGTCGCCGGCGGTCTTGACGGCGTACTCAGCGCACTTGTGCTGGCCGTTGATGATCTCCTTGATGGCGTCCACGAAGTCGTCGTCATCCAGCATCATGGCGTGGATGTTGAACACCTCGGCGATGTCCTCGCCGGCCTCGGCCAGAGCCTTCTCGTACAGAGCGGTCTGCTGTTCGATGGCCTTGGCGCGGGCGTCCTCAAAACGGGCCGCTTCGGCGGCGGTGTCGGCCACTTCGGCGGCAGAGATGACGGTATCTTTTTTCTTATAGATCTTCAGCTTTCCGATGGCAATGCCATTCAGGATGCTTTTACCGGTACCTACCTGCATTGCAATTTCTCCTTATTCTTGCTGTTTTGTGTTCTGCAACAAAAAGCCCCCGCAGGACATTCCCCGCAAGGGCTTCTCATCACACTGGGCGATCAGACGTTCTCGCTCAGGAATTTCTGGATCGCTTCGGCGCAGGCGGCTTCGTCGTCGCCCTCCACCTTGATGGTAACGGTGTCGCCCTGCTTGACGCCCATGCCCATCAGGGCCATCAGCTTGCGCAGGTCGCAGGTCTTGCCGTCCTTCTCGAGGGTGGCGGTGCTGGCAAAGCCCTTGGCCACCTTGACGAGCAGACCGGCGGGACGGGCGTGGATGCCGCAGGCATCCTTAACGGTGTACTGGAATTCCTTCATGATCATTTTCTCCTTACTTCATCCGGTCCTCCTGGGCGGCTCACCCTGCCCCTCGGGACGCAGCACTCGAACCTTCTGGCTGCTGGATGTCTACCTCTATTATAAACCTTAGTCGTTCTTTTTTCACCCTTTCATATTGACGATTTTTTATCAAAAATTTTAGTAACATTGAACAGAATCTTTCTGCAGAAATACCACTACTGCACAATTTTTCTGTTTCATCGCACTTTTTTGTACAGAATGACGGTTATTCGACGGGGTAGCCCTCGGCGTCCAGCGGCAGGTCGGTGTACTGCACGGGCTGCTCCTGTGCAGCGTCCGGCTCGCCGGAAGTCTGCTGGGCCTGACCCTCTGCGCCCAGCTCGCCGTCGTGGCGCTCTCCCCAGTCGCCGCTGAAATCTTCGCCCGAGGTCTGCTGGGCCTGCCCGTCGGTCAGTTCATCCTCGTGCCGTTCGCCCCAGTCCCCGCTGAAGTCCTCGCCGGACACCTGTTCGGCCTCCTGCAGGGCCATCGCGGTCTGGGCGTCTTTCAGTCCGGTGACGGTGCCGGAGGGCTTTTCCAACAGATACGCACCCACGGCCTTTTTCTTGTAGACCAGCAGCACGCCGTAGCTGCTCACATCGCCCCGGCTGGCCGCCGGGATGAGCGCCGTCCACTTCTCCACCGTCTTGCCCTTGTAGCGGGTCAGGTCCATGCCGCTCTGCTGCACCACCCCGTTAAAAGCCGAAAAGCTGTCGTCCCACTTGCGGGGGATCTTGACCTTATCGGCGGTGATGGATGCGCCGTCCACATCCAGTCCGTAGCCCGTGAACCAGGTCTGGATGTCCTGCGCACTCTCGATTTTATTGCTTGCCGCCGCGACAGCCACCGAGCGGGTGCTGATGTACCGCCCCAGCATGGCACTGAACACCACCAGCGCACAGCACATCGCCCCCACGCCCAGCTTCTTGACGCTTGCCTTACTCAGTGTGACCACAAACATACCCTTGCCTCCCACCCATTCAGATTTGTCCGTACAGCATATGCGGGAGGCGGCGGTATCATGCAAAAAGCCCCCGGCACGATGCGGAACGTGCCGGGGGCAGGGGGGATAGCGTTTTAGTGGATAAGCTCGTTGTGCTCGAACCCGCCGATGGTCAGGCTTGCGCCCTCACCGTTGTGGGTGAGGGTAAAGAGGGTGTCGTCCACGCCCAGAGACAGCATACTGTCGATGTTCAGGACGGTCTCACGGAGCTGGGTGCGGAACACGATGGTGTCAGCGCCCTGTGCCTTCAGCTCCTTCAGGTTGCTCAGGCAGCCGGAAAGGACAGCCGTCTCAGCAGGCACCGCAACAGTGTACCGGCCATCGACAATGGAGGTCTCGTAGGCCTCTGCGCCGGTCACGGTCAGGGTGACAGCGGAGGAGCCGCCGGAAGCAGGAGCCGCCGGACGAGGTGCTGCCAGCTCCGTCTTGGAGGCACCGCAGGCGCAGGTGTAGTGCGTGCGGACGAGCCCCTCATCTACGTTCTCGCTCCCATTCCTCTCCCAGATGTGGACATGGTCAGGGGCCGGAGGCGTACTCGGCTCAATAACCACGCTGCCATTCGTGAGGTCGGAGGTGTCGGGAGCAGCTTCCGTACCCGCAGCCAGCTCAGGCTGCGGGTCGTCTTTATTGTTGCTTCCCCAGAGCTGACCAGGCGTACCGATGCCTGCACCGGCCGACGCTGCCGACCGATAACCGCTGTTGGTCACTTCGCTTCCGCCTGCGCCGCCCTTTGCAGTGACCTGTGCAGAGTCCGAGACAGAGACGCTCAGATTCTTGGCATCCTTGGCGCCGATGCCAGCGCCGTAAACATAGCTCGTCTCATCTCTGAGCTTATCGCACCTGGCGTCCAGGCTGGCGTTGTCGGAGACGGTGACGGTGACCTTGGCATTCTCCTGATTCGAGCCGACGCCGCCGCTTTCGCCGACTGCATCCACCTTCGCATTGTCCTTGAGCGTCAGGCTAAGGTTTCCCTTGCCGCTGCCGATACCAAAGCCTCCTATGTAAACATTGCTACCTTCCGCAGACACTTTGGCATTGCCGGAGATCGTGATGACCGCATTTGCATCTGTGCCGCCGATCGCATTATCGCCATTTGCTTTGGCCGTAACATCCGCATCGCCTGTGATCGTGATGTTCGTGTCCACAAATTTCGATGTGTCTGTGCCGCTCAACGTTATTCCGGTGCCAATGCCTGCACCCTTGTAGCCCCCATCGCCGCCGACGGCCTCGATCTTGCCGCCGCTGATCACGATGCTGCCGGTGCCGAGGCTCAACTTTTCTCCATTATAAACCTCGACACTGCCGCGATACTGGCCGGAGCCGATGCCTGCGCCGCCGCTGCCGCCTTCGGCATACAGGGTCTGGTTGGTGTCTTTGGCCGTAATGGTCAGGGTGCCGCCGCCATTGGTGATAGTGCCGCTGGCATCCTTGGTCACGTCCTTCTCGATGCCGGCGTGGCCGACGCTTCCCTTGATCGAGTTGTCGCCTTTGATTTCGATCTCCACGTCACCGTTGCCTGCGACATCCACACCGGCTGCGCCGCCGCCGCCGCTGCCCGCAGCCTTTTCCTGCCGCACGGTAACATTGTTGAAGGTCAGCTTGAGTTTCTTCGCGGTGTTGTTAATGATTTCGATGACGCCCGTGCGGATTCTGCTGGAGTTTACAGAGTTGGCAGAGCTGCCACCTGCTTCCGCAGTGGCAGTGGCTTCTGCCGAAGCCGAGGCTTCCTTCTTGTCCTCTGCCTTTTTCTGGAGCTGCTGCTCCTCAGTGTCAGGCTCGTCTGCCTTTTTCTGGGTCTTCTGTTCCTCAGTGTCAGACTCCTCTGCCTTTTTCTGGGTCTGCTGCTCCTCAGCGGCAGGCTCCTCTGCCTTTTCCTGGGTCTTCGGCTCCTCAGCGTCAGACTTCTCTGCCTCTTTCTGGGTCTGCTGTTCCTCAGTGTCAGGCTCCTCTGCCTCTTTCTCCGTCGTCGGGTAGTATATCTCGGAATTGCTCGCCAAAGACTCTGAAGTAGGCGCATACTTGCTGTCGGCCATGTTGATGCTGCCCGTTATCTCGATCTCTTCGCCGCTATCGACTGTGGTCATTGACCCGCTGCTGCCGGAGCAGCCGTCCTGCCAGACAGTAACGCTGCCGTCATGGTTTGCTTCAATAACAAGACCTCCGTTGGAGATATTGAATGTCGCCGCAAATGCCGGAGCTGACAGGGCCGCCATCATACTCAGGGCGACCGCAGAAGCTGCGATACGCCTGAGAATCCGTTTTCTTCGCATAAATTTAACCTCCCATTTTTTCGTGGTATTTCGTTCTTTTATTTTACCCCCCCCACCCATC
>PPYF01660642.1_pt1 | contig 15886 bp, 16 predicted proteins | sample 1559871 | NCBI WGS metagenome assembly PPYF01 (sample SAMN08240021, study PRJNA423297) | Human gut metagenome, whole genome shotgun sequencing project.
GAGATCTTCCGGCATTTCTGGCGGCAGGATATAAGCTGGAAAAAGCCTGCTGCGTTGATCAATTTTGTCAGACTGTTCATGTGGAGACGGTGGTTTTGCTTTCCAAGGGAGAAATCGACTCTAAGAAAGTGCGGGTGGAGTTCTCTTTGGAAAGGATGGATATGTCCGGGTTCCAGAAGGGCGCGACCTATGAGCAAATCAAGGCGTATGTGCTGGAGCATACTGGCTTGAAGGTATCGTCCCTGTATATCTCTCAGGTCAAGCGGAAGTGTGGACTGGATGTGGGGCAGAATTATAACTTGTCAAAGAAAGAAAACGCTAAAGTGCCAAAATGCCCGCCGGAAAAAGAAAAGGCAATCATAAATGCACTGAAATTTTTCCATCTCATATAAGGAGCGGAGGTCTCTAATTCTTCAAAAAAGCTGTACCGCAGATTTTTCAGCGGTACAGCTTTTTATAGTTCAAGACTTTTTTGATTGTTGTTGCCGTCTCTTCGCAAAAGGAATAATCTCTTCATGGAAGAAGTAATTGGCCACGATGGGCGGTTCATCAAAGGGACGGCGTATGGAGTCATCGTCCCGCACATACAGAAGCCCTTCTTCCTGACAGAACTGCCGCATCTACGCGTCCAGCTCTGCCCAGTAGCTGCAATTTTTGTTGTAGATTGCGTCATAAAGCGGGACAAGGTCAGGGCGCTTTTTCGCAATGGAAGCCTACTTCTAACACGAGACTGTTCTGGAGCGCATCCGCAACAGCAATATGGAGGTATGGGACGATGATGAAATTGACGAAGATTTAGAAAGAGACGAAGCATCTGGACGGCGTGCCCTATCTAATTGACAAGGCCCACCTGCCCATTCGCTTGTAGCCGTCATACGGCGAGGAGCGCAGGCATAAAGCCGACCAAAATGATTTCAACAGCACAGCCAAATAATGTAGCGATAACTGCTGTTTGCGACCGGAATACCGGATTTACACCCGGTGCTTTGATCGTCACATATCATCAGGGTGTAAAAACCTTACTCACTCCCATAACGAAGAAGTATGCTAAATATGGTTATTACAAGCTTCAAATTTGCCGCGGAAGCATTGATTTATTCACGTCTGCGTGATATAGTAATATTCTATAAAAATGCAGGAGGGTAAGCTATGGCAGTAACGTATAAGAAGTTATTCCATATGTTGCTTGATAGAGGTATCAGCAATGCAGAATTGATGGAAAAAGCTGGATTTAGCGCTAATATTATAACTAGATTGAAGCGTGACAACTACCTCTCTCTCGATACGATTGAAAAGATATGTTTGGCTTTAGATTGCAAAGTTGATGATATTCTTGAATTCAGCCAGAAGTAGAAATGATAACTACCATAATTTCATAACAGGGGGTATTCCTTATGGCGTTAAAAAGCGAAAATGATATATGGGATTCTGCGGAATTGGACGAAAATGAGTTGAGCATTGAGGATTTAGAAGCCAATCTTGAAGCGGAATTAGAAATGCAACTGTCTGATCTCTCTGTGCTGGAAGAAGAAAAAGAACAGATTGAAAACCCTGATAATTTATGCAAGGTTATCATGGATGAAGTTTGGAGCCAGTTTGCAAATCAAATCGGCTTGGATATGACAAATGAGACTTTAATCCAAGCATATAACCGTGAGCATCCCGAGGAATACAACAAGGCCATCGGTGACGCCATTATGCAGGATGAAAAATATAAAGAAGCCAATGCTGCCATGAAACAGCAACAAAAAGATGGAACGCTTGTAGATGCCTATACTGGGAAAACGATGGCGGCAAACGATAAACCTAATCTGGACCATGTTGTTCCAAGAAAAGAATTGTATGACAATGTGCGTAGAAAGCAGGCAAATATTGACACCAAAGATTTAGCTAACAAAGATGAAAACCTTGTACCCACAAACGAGTCCCTTAATAAAAGTAAAAAGGAAAAGAGCAATCAACAATATGTTGATGAGCGCGCTGAGCGAGAGGAACGATTGAAAAAGAAAAACGAGGCGGCACACAAAAAGATTGACAGCTCAAATAAATCAGAAGCGGAAAAGTGTATTGAACACGAGAAAATAGATAAGCGCTTGCAGGACAAGCTAGATGCAGACGATAAACTAATGCTGGATGCTGATGCAAAGGCAAGGAAGGCAATCAATAAAGATATAGCCGCAGGAGTTGCAAAACAGACAACCCAAAAAGCCGGAAAAGATGCCCTGAAAGTTATGGCGGTATCTGCATTGTTTGATTTACTCCAGTCGATCATGAATGGCTTAGTAAGATTTTTCAAAGAAAAGCAAAAGTCGTTTAAGCTGTTCTTGAACGAAATGAAAGAATCCATTAAGCATTTTGTTAGCCATGTTACCAGTTTCATTAGAACTGGCGCATCTTCCTTCATTGGTACAGTAATTAGCGAAATTTTTGGCCCTGTGGTTAGTATGTTTAAGAAACTTGCAAGCTTCATTAGACAGGGCGTTTCAAGTGTTGTCGAAGCCATACATTATCTTGCGGCCAAAGAAAACAAGAATAAGCCCCTTAGCGTCAAAATTGCTCAAGTCGGTAAAATTGTGACTACTGGCTTGACCGCCGCAGGAGCTATCGTTGGTGGCGAACTAATTGAGAAAGCCCTGCTTCAAATTCCTGTTATGGCCGTTGAAATCCCTTTGCTTGGCAGTATCGCAAACATTACAGGAATGTTTTTGTCAAGTTTGCTTTGCGGTGTTGTTGGGGCTATTGTTATTAACCGTATTGATCGTTTCGTAGCAACACAACAGAAGAATGATAATCTTGACAGCCAAATTGAGAAGAAGAATGAGATATTACAAACGCAGGACAAGCTCATTGATGTTAAAGTACGAAAGATGACTGATACGAAAGAACATGTCATCCAGTCGATGATGGAAAATCGTGAGCGCGCCAAAGATATGATTAGCGAGGCAATGGCAACTATCTTTCGTGAGGATGAGGAAGATAACACGGAGCGTTTAGATAATACAGCTGATGAGTTGGCAAAATTGCTTGAATGAGAGGGATTTAAATGAAAGGGAATAAGTTATTAATTATTGTTGGCGGCTTTGTAGTGGTTGGAGTAATAGCCTATGAAATCTACAAGCACCTTTATAATGTAAATGACGATTATAATATGGATAAATCATTCACAGAAGATGATTCATGTATTCCGCAAGATGATTCACCTGCTTCTGAAGTCAATGCAGGAACTGTTGCAGGCATTTTTGAAGCAAAAGAAGCTGCTGCTGGTTCTGTTAAAGAGAGGCATTTCGAAGCCGCAAAGGCTATGGAAGAATCACTCAATACTATCTTCAAGGGAAATGCTCCTGAAAATATTGTAACAGAGAATGACGAGGCACTCAGAAAAACAAGTGATGATCTTGATGATTTATTAAAATAAGGATCGGTGGCGCATGGATAATAAACATTCTACTTCTCTTGTTATCAAAGAACATGATTTTCAAGAGGCAAAGAATTCCTTAAAAAAATATACAGAGCAAGCTCAAAAGGAAGTCGAGTTGAGTAAAGTTCCCAACGATGGCGGTTTATTTAATCTTGGAAATCACAAAGTGACAGGTTCGGAATTAAACCAAATCACTTCACAAATTCAGGATTACCTCATTAAACTTAATAACCTCAATCAAGGGCTTGTAAGTGAGTTTGGACAAGTATACAAGGCATTTGAATATCTTGATAAAGATTACATCGCCGGCATAGTCGCTTCTATCAAATCTGCCGAGGAGGTCAGCAAGCAAGAGCAAAAAGACCGCAAGGACATCAGGAAACTTGTCGAGCAACACGAGCAATCTGTTGCTGTTCTAAAAAAGTTTAAGGCAGATATTGATAAACTCAAGCATCTTACAGATATTGATAAAGCATGGGAGCTGATAGAAGAGCAAACGAAACTCTCAAAAGAATTCAGCGATTATCTGTCAGGTCTCTCTCAGTTGGAACATTTAGATGACGTAGATACGATCTATACTAATCTGCAAAAATTGGAAAAAGAGTTTTCGGAAGTTTCTGAGAATCAGTTAGAATATACAGCCAAACTCAAAGTCATCCGTGAATTTTGCGATTCCCTTTCGAATGTTCAACATATCAAAGATATTGATCAACTATGGGATAGTAGCAAAGTTGTTGCAAAGGACATTCAACATATCAAAAAATTTTTGGATGAGCAGCGCAAGGCGATTTCCGAACTTAATAGTGCACTTCAGGCTATGCAGGATGTACAGCAAAGATTTATTGAGAAAGTTAATCTGTTAATTTCTGACTTACGTAAAGAATGTGTCGAACAAGTAAGGTCGTTTACAGAAGCACAGACGATTAGACTTAATAACATTGAACGTGGCTACACTGACGCTATTAATAAACTTTTGACTGAGCAGCAAGAAAAACTCGCCTCCATTGAGAAAGCCCAAAGCGAGGTATTAGGCACTCTTGCAAAGGAACAAGTGTTGGCTGTAAGTAGAATCGAAAACGGCCAGCGCGAAGGTTTTGAAAAGTTATCTGCAGATCAGTCGGCAGCACTTGAACAAATATCCAGCGAACAATCCCGTAAATTATCGGAAATCTCCAAGTCATTTGAAGCAGAAAAGACAATATTGAATGAGCAAGCTGAAGTCCTTACTCAAAAAATAAAATATGCTTATTGGGTAGCGGGTGGTGCACTGGCTCTTACTGTCATTCAACTGTTCCTGAATATTTTAGGAGTCATATAAATGAGGGACAACATTTTCAAAACAGAGATATTAGATTATGCATCTAAATTAGACGCGGTAACAAATTCATACGGGGAAATTGTTAAGGCTGCTTCTGCCATAGTTGATGAAAAAGACAATTCCTCAACAGTGTACCTTATCAATCGAACATCGAAACTTATCAAGTCAGCGGATGCACCCAAAGAATTGAAACGGCTTGCAAATGCACTCAAGGATAGCATATTGAAATTCTATGGCTATTATTACATCCTTGAATCACAGGATAAAGCATATTATGAGGACGATGATACACGTTCGTTGGAAGAGCTTCTTTCTGACTTAAATAAACTGATAGGATTGGAGAGTGTTAAATCCAAGGTTAATAATTTGATTGCATTTCAGACTGTTCAAATGTTACGAAAGAGGCAAGGGCTTCATATACAAAAAGGTACAATGCACCTTGCGTTTATGGGGAACCCGGGCACAGGAAAAACTACGGTTGCTCGAATCGTTGGGAGGATTTATAAGCAGATAGGGCTTTTATCAAAAGGGCATTTTGTCGAAGTATCTCGAACTGATTTAATTGCGGGTTACCAAGGTCAAACTGCTCTTAAAGTCAAAAAAGTAATTGAGGAAGCCAAGGGCGGTGTGCTGTTTATTGATGAAGCATATAGTATTACAGAGAATGACCACAGCGATTCTTATGGCCGTGAATGTCTGACTGAATTGACAAAAGCACTTGAAGACTATAGAGATGATTTAGTTGTGATTGTAGCTGGATATACCGAACCGATGATTCACTTCTTTGCGTCCAATCCGGGATTAAAATCTCGGTTTAATACTTTTATAGAGTTTCCGGACTACACAGCGAATGAACTGTTGGAAATGTTTGTGAAGCTGTGCACTGAAAATGATTATCTGCTGGGCGATAATGTTTCTGATTGCGTTTATGATTATTTGGTCAAACAGATTGCTGATACGAAAGAAAATTTTTCCAATGGCAGACTTGTCCGAAACCTATATGATGACGTGACCATGAACCATGCCCGGCGGGTTGTTAAGATTAGCAATCCGAGCCGCGAGGACTTGGCTTTGATTGTTTCTAGTGACCTTGAAAAACTGCATTATGAAGAATCTGCTGAAACAAATGTTGTAACTGAGTAAGCAGCTAACCATAAAAAGTTGATTGCTTTGGTAGTGTCAAGAAATTGGACCTGTTGACAAAGATAAAATATAGGCTGAGAAATCATATTCTCAGCCCACATTTTATCCATATATATTGCAGAAAAGATGGCCTTAGCCATTCTCTTGAGGTTTAATGCCATGGCAGACATGAGGCATTCCTCAGTTGCCGCGAGAATGCCTCGTTTTCTAATTTTCAAAAGGTTATGCTCTCTTTTCATAGCCGCAAAGCTGCCTTCGGCCCATATTTTCCGTTTTCTCATCATACACAGGTATTCCGGAGTATTGACCCTTAAATGCCCTCTGTAAAACGCGGGATAGCAGCTGCTGGCCAAAATTCTTCTGCGCACCCCGGTCGTATCAAAACAAGTCTTACGGGAAGTGCATTTCTGGCAGACATCGCCCTGTACCTGGTAACAACGAAGATATTTCCCTGTGGACTTATTGCAGTTCAGACGGTGATATACAAGAGATTGTCCCATTGGGCAAATAAATGTATCCTGTTGCGGATCATATAAAAATCCATATTTACTTGGGGCATTGGGAAAGCGGATGGCGGGAATATAACCGGTAATTCCCAATAGTTCCAACCCCCTGTGAACAGCACCAGTGTCGTACACTCTGTCCAAAGCAACTTTCTCTATAGACAGGCCCAACTGTTTTTTCTGCCGTTCCAGATGCCGCAAAACCAAGAGGCTTTCTTTTTCATTTGCCGGGAATACGTCTACTCCTGTAATGATCCCATGTTTACAATCTACGGTCGCTTCCATGAGGTATCCCACACTGAATATTCTGGCGCTACAGTACCCTGATTCCGGAAAACTGAGTACCGACGTTCCGGACGTGGATACCGGTATTGATTGGCTTGTCTACCTTGCTCGGTATTCTCAACAATGTCAAGCCCAGAGCCACTTTGTGGTGCGAAGCAGGCTTGACATTGTTGAGAATACTGAGATAATGGTAGGCCCCAATCAGTCATTTTATTGCGGTACTCTTCGACCGGACTGTCGTCCATTTAGGACCGGAATATTCACCACACCTCGTTTGCTCCCATGGTGGATATAGCCACACTCAGGATCTGTTGTGCTTGTTGTGAGCTTTTTTGTGACCGTGCGGGTTGGGGGCTCCCTGAACCCTGGCTGTGATGCAAGTTCTTGATCCAAATCGTCAAGATAACTCAGCATTCTCTGCTCGACTTCTACCTCTACGTCGATCCAGCTGTTGCGGGAAACTTCAGCGGGGATATAGCTGCCATCCGAGGCCATTTCTTTGCCATCTATTAGTTTCTGCTCTATGCAGCGACGAACAATTTCAAGGAAAGCCTGCTGGAAAAAGTCGCTTTCATTCCACTTTCGAACTCTTGTTTTGCTGAACGTAGAATGATCTGGTATCTTCTCTCCGAGCTCGAAACCGCAAAACCAGCGATACGCAATGTTTAACTGGACTTCTTGGACAAGCCGACGCTCTGACTTGATACCGTATAGGTATCCCACCAGCAGCATTTTAAACATACTGACAGGATCGACAGATGGACGGCCATTCGCAGAATAATACGGTGCTGCAAGGTCATAGATAAAATTAAATGAAACCAGCTGATTGATTCGTCGAAGCAAATGATTTTCGGGAATCAACTCCTCCATGTCCAGAACAAACATACTTATCTGACTGCTCTGTCGTCCCATCATCCTCTATCCCCCTTTATTTTAATTATACCATAGGGTTGGAGTTTTGGGGTGGACTTTGTCAACAGGTCCAGAAATTTTTCGCAAAATAGTTTGCATACTCCGAAATCAATGAAGTCATCCAGCATTGAAGATAGCATCGCTGTTGGCAAAAGGATTTCAAAGGGGAACGGCGTTTCCCTTTGTCTGGGGTGTTCAGAGGGGATAGTGTTCCCCTTTGACCGGAAGAATCCAAAGAAACCAGCGGTTTCGTGGCACACGACTTTCCCCAGAAAGTCTAGTGTGTTATACCTTTGTGGAGCAGATGGCAGCCGGAATTGTAGCACACCCCGGAAAGTGTGTGGCTACAGTTGCGGCGTTCCGGCGGAAAAGGTTGCCCCTTACGGGGCGGCATGAGCGACAGAAAAAAGCTGGCAGGCGGTGTGAATATGCACTGTCTGCCAGCCTTGTCATCTGCGGAACAAAGGTATATCAAAGCCCTCGTCAGCCGCTGCTTATTATCGTATCAAAACCACCACGGCAGCTTCCCGCGCAGGCTGTCCATCGCCTCTCCCTCTACCTTCTTTGTCCGGCTCTCGCTCAGATGGAAATGGAGCGCCGCGCCGATCAGCGGGTGCTCGATTCCATCGGTAAAACCATAGCGGTACAGCAGATAGGTCTGCTCTCTGGCAGCCAGCTTGTCCAGCGCCGCATACAGTTCCATCAGCTGTTCTTTTTGGATATAGATTTGCTCCGGCGTTTGGGTGTGAGGATCGGCTATGGCTTCAATCCGCAGCAATCGTTCATCCTCTGAGAGAACGTCATCCAGATATACGCTCTGGAAGCCGGAGCCGTCTTTCTTATCCACCATCCGTTGCTCAAACTGAGCGAGGGCAGTGCGGGTACAGTCCGTCATGGCGTTGCGGATTGCCGGTGCTGCATAAGTCAGAAATTTCATGCCGCGTTCGGCGTCAAACAAAGGGATCGTGTTCAGCAGGCCGATACTTCCCTCCTGCATCAAATCATCCAAATCAATTCCAATATCATTTTCATCCAGCCCCATGTTTCGGTATTGCTCCAGCGCAATTTTTCGGATGAATCCCAGATTCTTTTCCAGCAGAATGTCACGGGCAGCCGTATCCCCTTTCTGTGCCAGTCTGCACAGCTGCTCATTGCTCCGGGTCGGCATTTTGCTTCTCCTGCGCGTGGTCTAAGGTGGATTGGAGAAATTCCGTCAGCGCCTGACCGAACTTGTCTAATGCTTCCTTTTGCACACCGTCCATCCCCGCTGCGCTCTGGGTGACGGCGGCGGAAATCATTTCGGGCGTGATGGTCGGAGTATGAACATCCGCCCCTTTGGTGAGTTCGGTAAACATCTGCTGAGTGATGCCCTTGGTCAAGGACTGCGCTGCTGTGAAATCGTTGCCGATCTCTTTCTTCACTTCCCGCAGCGCCGCCATAAATGTGTTCTGTATCATCGTCAGGTCTGCCTGATATACGGGAACTTTCTGCCGGTTGACAGTTCTGGCCGCCTGCACCGCAGCGTCTGTTTTATTGTTTCGGCGCAGCATGGCGCTGAGAGTAGTAAGCATCTGGTTCTGTCCGGCGAAACCGGCGGCCAGCGTATCGTCAAAATATTGCTCAATCATATAGGTGACTTCTGCAAAGCGAGGGCTTTCCAAAAGGCGGTTGACGATCTCTGCATTGGCTTTTCCGGTGTACAGATTCCGCGCCGCCTGCACCGACAGGCCCAGTTCTTCAATATCAAAATTTGTCCGGTCGGGCGTGTTGACTTCCCCCAGCAGGAAATCTGTGGAGACTTCAAACACTTTCGCAATGCGGAGCAAATGTTCTGTGCTGATCTTATCAGTCTTACCGCTGACAAACCGGCTGATGGCGCTCTCGGTGCTGCCGATGCGGGTCGCCAGCTGTGCCTGGGTAATTTTATGTTCCTTCATAAGCTCCTGCATCCGCTGCCGGATATTGCCGGGCAGATAGGCTCCCTCCATGTGACGCACCTCTCTTCTGAAAACTCTCTTTATCCATTATACCTGATAAAACCAGCGCGGGCAAATGCTTTCCGCTGGCTTCGCCGCTCTGAGGTCTTGCATTTTTGCAAGATTTCAGGGCGGCGTTTTTTCATTTCTTGCACTTTTAGCGGATTTTTCGGTTTATAGGCTTTTTCCCCGTATATTCAGGCAGACGGGCAGATACCGTCAATAAATAATGGAGGACAAAGCCTATGAATTTATTTGAAACTGTAAAATCCGCTGTCACCGTGAAGCAGGCCGCCGAATACTACGGCTGTAAGGTCAACCGGGGCGATATGATCTGCTGCCCCTTCCACGATGACCGGCATCCCAGCATGAAGCTGAACAGGGATTATTTCTATTGCTTTGGCTGCGGGGCTACCGGGGATGTGATCGATTTTGTGGCGCGGCTGTTCGGCCTGAGCAGCTACGAGGCCGCAAAGAAGCTGGCCTATGACTTTGGCATCGACCCGGACAAGCCCCCGGCAGCGATGGCTTTGAAAAAGCCCTATCCGCTGGCGCAGGCTTTCCGCAACGATGAGATACACTGCCAGCGGGTGCTCTGCGATTATCTGCATCTGCTGGAACGCTGGAAGGTCGAATATGCCCCGCAATCGCCGGAGGATGAATTGGATGACCGCTTTGTGGAAGCCTGTCATATGATCGAGTATGTAAATGATTTGTTGGACGTTCTCATGTTTGCGGAACTGAAGCAGCGTGTGAAAGCGGTGGATATGCTGCTGAAGGACGGCACTATCACCGCGCTGGAGCAGCGGCTCAGACGTCTGGAAAAGGAGGTGCAGCACCGTGGCGAAGAACGAGCAATCGCGTGAGGCCAACCAGCCCATCTGGTTTGACGGCAAGAGTATCAATGAAGCCCTGTTTTGTGATGATTTTCTCGGCAGACACAAAATCATCTACACAAACGGGGCTTTTTTCACGCCTGATGGCCGCGTGACCGATGAGCTGCCACTGCGTGGAGAAATTTTTGAGGAACTGAAATGCTGTGCGGTCAGCAATATCCCCCGCAAAATCAGCAATATCGTGGAGCTGATGAAGCTGGCGGCGCTGGTAGAGGATTTCCCGCCGGAGGCTGACCGCATTCATCTGGCAAACGGCACGTTGTTTCTGGATGGCTCCTTTACGGAGGGAAAACCGGACATCGTGCGTTGCCGCCTGCCGGTGGCCTATAATCCCGATGCGCCCACGCCGACCCGCTGGCTGGCTTTTCTGGATGGGCTTCTTTACCCGGAGGACATTCCCACTTTGCAGGAATATATCGGCTACTGCCTGATCCCCAGCAACAAGGGACAGCGCATGATGGTCATTAAGGGCAATGGCGGCGAGGGTAAGAGCCAGATCGGCGCGGTGCTGTCCGCCCTGTTCGGCAGCAACATGAAGGACGGCAGCATCGGCAAAATTTCCGAGAACCGTTTTGCCCGCGCTGATCTGGAACACATTCTGCTGTGTGTCGATGATGATATGCGGATGGAGGCCCTGCGGCAGACCAACTATGTCAAATCCATCGTCACCGCACAGGGTAAAATGGATTTGGAGCGTAAAGGCAAGCAGAGCTATCAGGGATGGATGTGCGCCCGGCTGCTGGCATTCAGCAATGGCGACTTGCAGGCTCTTTTTGACCGCAGTGATGGCTTTTATCGGCGGCAGTTGGTGCTGACCGCCAAAGAGAAACCTGCCGACCGTGTGGATGATCCCGACCTGGCAGAGAAGATGAAGGCCGAGGTGGAGGGCATTCTGCTGTGGGCTTTTGCGGGATTGCAGCGGTTGGTAGCGAACAACTTCAAGTTCACCGAGAGCCAGCGCACCAAAGAGAACCGGGAGGCCGTCAAGCGGGACAACAATAACGTGTTTGATTTTCTGGAATCCGAGGGCTATATCCGGCTGAAAGCGGATGCGTCCATCAGTTCAAAGGATTGCTACGACATTTACCGGATGTGGTGCGAGGAAAATAGCCTGACTGTACTCAAACGCCGCAGCTTCAGCGATGCGCTGGTGGCAGCCTGCGGTAAGTACAATCTGGAACACTGCAACACGATTACCAATTCGGCAGGACGCCGGGTATGGGGCTTTATGGGGATCGAGGCAGTGGCAAGGCCGCATATAAACGAGTTTACGGACGCTTCACAGTGTACGTACGTACCGGAAGACTGGCGGGATTGATTTCCGATCTGGTCGCCGGTACGTATGTACGCAGCGATTGACCCTGTTACCTCATATATTGTAGAGGCGCTTCATTTGGATAAAGTGGTCGTGCCCATTTTGGGTACACCTATTTTGATGTGTAAAAGTGGTTATGGATATTTTGTCCACCACCAGAACCGTGAAATTCTTCGCGCTTTTGTGCTGTGAAATAGGTGTGGTCATTTTGACCACACCTGAAGCGGTCAGTAAAAGCGGTAATTTTGCAGGCATATTTTAGAGCAATCTCAAAACAGCGAAATGTTTCTCTTTTATCCGTATACAGTTCGCCGGATGGCGGCTCACGGAACGACGTACAGATTGCAGCATTTTGTGACAATACAGCCCGAACAGTGAAAAGTCCCGCATTTCTGTGAAGTCGAATATTCCGCCGTTGACCAACGATACGCAGGGAATCATTTCTATCGCAAAACAGCATTTGCACAAATTTCACCATTGACCAAAGCCGGTGCGCTCCCCAGCGTAGCCGGTTCTTTTTATGACGCAACCGAAAATCATGTTTTATCTATCAAGTGACAAAGGGCTTCACTTGCGAAAATGGAGGAATATATTTTATGAAGTCAAGTATCCGAAACGAAATCAAGGCGCAGATCATCCGCGCCGGTTACACCATGCAGGAAGTCGTTGACCAGCTGCACGATGAGTATGGGTGGAGCGACAGCGTATCCAATCTTTCCGGAAAATTGCAGCGGGAATCGCTGCGGTATCGGGAGGCCGTGGAGTTGGCTGACGTGCTGGGATATGACATTGTCTGGCAGAAACGGAGGGATTGAGTATGGAAAAAGCACAATACGCGATTATGCGATTTGCCAAATATAAGGGGCCTGAAATCGGCAATATCGAGGCCCATAACGAGCGCACAAAGGAAAAGTACGCCAGTAATCCCGATGTGGATACCAGCCGAAGCAAGTACAACTTCCATCTGGTCAAACCGCCCGGCAAGTACCGGGCCGAGTCAGAGAGGCAAATTGCCGCTGCCGGATGCCGTACCCGGAAAGACAGTATCCGTATGATCGAGACGCTGTTCACAGCCAGCCCGGAGTTCTTTAAGGGAAAGAAACGGGCGGAAATTCGGGTATTTTTCGAGGAAGCTCTGCACTTTCTGGAACAGCATCAGTCCAAAGAGACAATTATATCCGCCGTGGTGCATATGGACGAGAAAACGCCCCATATGCACCTTTGTTTTGTCCCTTTGACGGAGGATGGCAGGCTCAGCGCCAAAGACATCATGGGCAATAAAAAGAAGCTGACCTGGTGGCAGGATGAGTTTTGGAAACACATGGTCAAGAAGTTTCCAGATTTGGAGCGTGGCGAGAGCGCCAGCCTGACCGGGCGCGACCATATCCCGCCCCGCGTATTTAAGGAGATGACCAGACTGACCAAACAGAAAAGCAAACTGGAGGATCTGCTCACTGGAATCAATCCCTTTAACGCCAAAAGCCGGGCGGAGGAAATCTGCAAGATTCTGGATAGCTATATTCCCAGCGTGGAGAAGATGGACACGCTGCTGCGGAAATATGGCGTGGCTTTTACGAAAACAGCATCCGAAAACAAAAAGCTGAAAACGAAAAATGCCGAGCTGGAAGAATCTCTTGCATCGGCGCAGAAGGTCAGCACCCTAAAGCAGATCGAAGACCTCAAGCTGCGGCGCGACTATGACAGTGCCGTGGCGATTTTGGAACAGATACCGGCAGAAGTTTTGAACATCTATGCGCAGAGCAGCCATAGAGGAAAGGAGCGGCCTATTGAGCAAAGTTTATGATGATCCAAAATATAATGCGGCATTTGACCGCTGTGTTGATGTGATGGCGCGGCTGTTGCAGAAGTACGGGCCGCAGCTGTTGGAGCAGATGCAGGAGACTGCGAAGGATGGCTGTACACAGTCTGCGGTATCAGGAAAGCAACCCGTTCCTGTGTATCAGGAATTTGACAAAGCCGCTTGATATAAATTGAATTTACACGTTGCGTATTTGCTTGGCGTATGCTATAATAAATACGCAACGTGTATTTTGCTTTATGGGGTAAATGAAATGGACTGCAAAACCAAAATAAAAGAACTGCGGGAAAGCACCGGCATGAACCGCAAGGAATTTTGTAAATATTTTCGGATTCCCTATCGGACTGTGACAGAGTGGGAACTGGATAACCGCCATGCGCCGGAATATGTACTCCGTTTGTTGGAGTATTACATTCAGAATGAAGGTCTGGCGAAGAAGAAAGTAACGGATGAATGTTTAGAGCTGGAAGAAAGGAGCGGCCTGCATGAAGAAAACTAAAACAAAATGTTATCTCTACACACGGGTATCTACATCCATGCAGGTGGACGGATACAGTCTGGATGCTCAGCGAGACAAGCTGCGGAAATACGCTGAATACGAAGATATGGTAGTGGCCGGTGAATATTCTGACGAAGGCTTTTCCGGCAAGAATATTCAGGGCAGACATGAATTTCAGCGGATGCTGCAAGACATTCAGGACTGCAAAGACGGCGTGGAATATGTGCTGGTATTCAAGCTGTCCCGGTTCGGCAGGAATGCCGCTGATGTGCTGAATTCCTTGCAGCTGATGCAGGATTTCGGCGTCAATCTGATTTGTGTGGAAGACGGCATTGACAGTTCCAAAGATTCCGGCAAGCTGATGATTTCTGTCCTTTCTGCGGTGGCAGAGATTGAGCGTGAGAATATCCGGACACAGACGATGGCTGGACGAGAGCAGAAAGCCCGTGAGGGAAAATGGAATGGCGGCTTTGCTCCTTATGGATACCGCCTTGAAAAAGGCGAATTACTGATTGCCGAGGATGAAGAGGATGTGATCCGCACTATCTTTGACCGTTATATTCACACCAACGATGGTGTCAGCGGCGTGGCGAAATATCTGAACCGGCAGGGCTTTGTGAAGAAGTTGCGGCAGAACGGCACCATTCCCGGTTTTTCTGCCAGCTTTGTGAAAAGTATCATTGATAATCCGGTATATATGGGGAAAATTGCCTATGGCAGACGCCGGACAGAGAAGAAGATTGGTACCCGGAATGAGATGCACGTGGTTGAACAGTCGGAGTTTCCCGTGTACGAGGGAAAGCACGAGGCTATCATTTCTGAAGAAGATTGGAATCTCGCGCAGGAGAAACGGAAAGTCAATGCTTATCGGCGCGAGAAGGTCAACGATCCTACCCATGCGCATATTCTGTCCGGCATTCTGAAATGCCCCTGCTGTGGTAAAAGCCTATATGGGAATATTGCAAAAGCCCACAGCAAGGACAAAAAGACCCGCTATTACTATTACTGCAAGAATACGGTAACGCCAACAGGCCACGAGTGCACTTTCCGGCTGAACATTGAACAGACAGAGATGAACCGCATGGTAGCGTCAATTATCTCCGCTATGGTCAGCGACCCACGGTTTGCAGATGCAATCAAGGCGAAAATCGGTTCCGCTGTCGATACGAACGACTTAGAGAAGCAGCTGGAAGCATTACAAGCGCAGCTTCGGCAGACGTTAGGCACAAAGACCCGACTGGAACGGCAGATGGACGGTTTGGATGTGAATGACCCGTATTATGACCGGAAAATTTCTGATTTGCAGCGCCGCTATGACGAGCAATATGGTAGAATAGATGAGATCGAAGTCCAGATTGACGATGTGCAAAGCCAGATACGGAGCATCCGGCAGGAGAAAATTTCGGGTGATAATATCTACCGTCTGTTGCTGGCATTCGATCAGGTCTATGAAGCAGCCTCCGAAGTGGAGCGGAAGGAGTTCATGCGGGCGTTTATTGAGCGGATTGAGTTATTCCCGGAAAAGCAGCCGGATGGCAACTGGATTAGGAAGATTATCTTCAACTTCCCTGTCCCGGTGAATGGAACAGAAGTGAAAGAATTGCCCTTGGAAAATGAAACAATGGTCGAGACGGTAGTTCTTTTGTCCCAACTGAAACAAAAGCCGGATGATTAATTAATGTCACGATTGAACTTGATGATATGGATATAACATCTGCAGAGACTAGAGCGTGTCTGAAAAAGGCTTTCTGCAAGATGTGCGTCACAATTTGTGGGATATTTTGCCCGGATGAGGGCGCCGT
>PPYF01208876.1_pt1 | contig 15883 bp, 18 predicted proteins | sample 1559871 | NCBI WGS metagenome assembly PPYF01 (sample SAMN08240021, study PRJNA423297) | Human gut metagenome, whole genome shotgun sequencing project.
TTTGTGGACGGTGTATTAACGGAAATGTCAGAATGTCTGGTGTATGGGTTGTATGTATTATTTAATTCTACACTTTATGACGAATATTATCGTATTTTGAATGGATCGACGCAGGTTAATTCAACAGAGATTAACGCAATGCCTGTGCCGGATTTAGAGGATATTCAGGAAATGGGAAGAAAAGTGCTTAAAAGTAAGGACTATTCAGAGGCAAATTGTAATTTGATATTGGAGGGATACTGTGGATAAGAAAATAGAAGAAACAAGAGAATTTCTGCAAACAATAGGTATGCCCAAAGCACAGCAAGCGGATATATGTTGCTACGTGATACTGGCTATGGCTGGAGTAAAGCCAAATATGTCATGGAGTGAAGCAACAAATGAATGGATTCGTATACATGATATTATTCAGTTTGTTAATACATTTTATGGCATGAGCTATGCGGAAAACAGCAGAGAAACATTTAGAAAACAGGCTTTGCACAGATTTCGTACCGCCGCTTTGATAGAGGATAATGGAAAAGCAACCAACAGTCCGAACTATCGCTACAGATTGACGGAAGAAACAGTTAAAATACTGAGAACGATGGAAACACCAGCGTGGAAAGAATCTATAAAACGGTTCCTTTGTTACCATGAAAAGTTAATTGATTTGTACGCTTCTAAAAAGAAGATGACAATGATGCCGGTAAATATAAATGGTGAAAGTTTTAAATTTTCTACAGGTAAGCATAATGAACTGCAAAAAGCCATTATCGAGGAATTCGCACCGAGATTTGCACCAAATTCTGAGTGCCTATACGTTGGAGATACAATAGAAAAAGATCTGGTAAAGAATGTAGAAAAGCTAAAAGAGTTGGGATTTGAAATTACGCTCCATGATAAAATGCCGGATGTAGTGTTATATCGTGAAGACAAGAACTGGATTTATTTTGTTGAGTCGGTAACATCTGTAGGACCGATGGACCCCAAACGTATATTGGAAATTACAGATATGACGAAAGATGTTACGGCAGGGAAAATATTTGTAACGGCATTTCTGGATTTCAAGACATATAAGAAATTTGCGGAAGAACTTGCATGGGAAACAGAGGTATGGATTGCTGAAATGCCGGAGCATATGATACATCTGAATGGTGATAGGTTTATGGGACCGAGAGAGAAGGATTGATATGAAGATACGAATTCCAGATATAGAAGGAAATACAAATTATATAGAAAATAAAAAGTCAATAGTGTTAATTGGAGCAAACGGGGCAGGAAAAACCAGAATGAGTATCTGGATTGATGAAAACAATCCAGATATTAACATACATCGAATATCTGCACAAAAATCGTTGAATCTGCCTCAAATGGTAAGTCCAACAGAAATACAAATGGCTGAAGAAGAATTTCTGTATGGAACAACCAATGATAATAAGGATTGGCTGAAACAGTATGGAAAGAAAAGTAGTAGATGGGGAAATTCCCCGGAAACATATTTGCTTAATGATTATGAAAAATTAATGCAATTTCTTATGACTGAAAATTATGAAAAAAGCATAGAATATCGAGAAAAACATAAAGATGGGCATGAAGAGTTTGATAATGATACTCGATTGGAAAAAATAAAAGAAATATGGGAAGATGTTATTTTACATCGTAAAATAAAAATATGTGCAGGGAAAATAGAAACCTCAAATAGAAATGAAGACGATTATTATAATGGATGTGAAATGAGTGATGGTGAGAGGGCTATATTTTATTTTATAGGAGAAGTATTATGTGCTAAAGAAAATAGCCTTATTATTATTGATGAACCGGAAAATCATTTACATAAATCTATACTTGTTCGATTATGGAATGCAATTGAATGTTCAAGACCAGATTGTATGTTTCTATATATTACTCATAATTTAGATTTTGCAAGTTCAAGAATAAATTCTCAAATTGTTTGGGTAAAAGAATTTTTTGTAGAAGATGGTTGGAGGTATGATTTACTAGATGATATTAATTCTTCCGATAGCTTGAAATTGGAAATTATGGGAAATAGACAAAAAGTTTTGTTGGTAGAGGGAACAGCATCTAAAAGCATTGATAGAAAATTATATTCAAAAGTATATCCAGAGTTTAATATAATTCCTATGGAAAGCTGTAATGCTGTTGTTCAGACAACAAAAGCATACAATCAAACTAATAATTTACATTATGAAGAGGTTAAAGGAATTATTGACCGAGATCGACGTGATGAAGAAGAAATTGCGAAATTGAAAGAAAAAAATATTTTTGTACCGAAAGTTGCTGAAATCGAAAATTTGTTTCTTATAACTGATGTAATAAGAATTGTGGCAGAAAAACAGGATAAATCTGAAATCGAACAAATTATTAGTGAGGTGCAAGACAAAACATTTGAATTTTTGACTAGCAAGATTGAAGAACAAGCATTACTGTTTGCAAAGCAAAAAAGTCAAAACTATATTGTAAAAAAAATAAATGAACAGGTATCAACAATTGAAGAATATAAAACAAAATTGAGTGAGTTGATTTCTGTAGGCGATCTGCAAAGTATGTATAATCAAGAAATTGAGAAAATGAATAAAATTATTGAAGAAAGAAATTACTTAGCCGCATTAAGAGTAATAAATAATAAGGGTTTATTACCGTATACACAATTACCAAATAAATTTGGATGGAAGAAGGATTACTATATAGATTATGTTTTGCTGTTATTAGAAAAAAAAGATACAGTTAGTAATAAATTAAAAGAAATATTTAGACAATATATTGCCGAGTTATAACTATATGAAGTCATTACACTATTTAGAAAACATGGCTGTATGCCAATTACGATAGTGAAACACGAAGGTGTATGTAGAAATGGTAGGGCGATTTGTGGTTTCTTATCCGGACTTGCCGGGTTGCATTATTTGTGGTGAAACAGTGAAGAGTGCGGTAGTAAATGGGATAGATGCGAAAAAAGCATGGCTTGAAACAGCATTAGAAGAAGGTGTAGAGATTCATGAACTAGACAGTTTGGAAGATTATTCCGGACAGTTTAAATCGAGAAGTCCACGAAGCCTGCACAGAACACTAGCAGAACATTCTCAGAGAGAGGGAAGCAGCATGAATCATTATTGTGTGTATCTTCTTTCTAGAAATGATGCAGTGTTCTTAAAATAAATGTTGTCAAACTTTATCTACGCCATTTATAATGAAATGGCAACAAGTTGGCAACAGAAAATCAGCAAGCCAAAATAATGTATGTAACTGAACGTGAGTATACGATTGCCGAAAATCATTTGATGCTGACTAGTGAACATACGGCAAAAGTAATCGAACAGAAAGCAAGAAAAGTGTTGGGGATGTTAAAGCGTGGTGTGAAGTTTATGCCTACACAACCGGATGTGCTATCAATATTGGAGAAATTAAAGAAGAAAAAATAGTTTTGTCTGGCTCTATTTTGGCTCTGATAATTTGATACGAGAAAAATATCAGATGAAATTCAGAGAATATGAATACAAAACGACACAAATGTGTACTGAAAATTGCCTAGATTATATTATCCGCACCCGAGTTTGAATAAATAGGTAAATCCCTACAAAGACTGTATTTATGGGCTTTGTAGGGATTTATTTGATGGCGTTGGGTACGATTTGGGTACAATTTTTTAGACATTTTCGGTTTCGATATCATCAAAGAGTTGTAGTTGGTTCTTTATGTAATTTATGTTCATGTTATGAATAATAACGGACATACATATTTCATATGCGACTTCTGAGGTAATGTCGTAGAGTTGAGTAAGTCTATTTTCATATTGATAACTATAAAATGGGTTGTCCAAAATAGGATTATTATAAAGTAAAATTTCATATATTTCTTTGTAATGTAAATAATGTTCTTTTTCATGTAATTTTTGCATATCATTACTAATATTTTTAAGTTGAATTTCTATTGTGGAAATAGCTTGGTATTCGTCAGAAGATAGAAATGGTATTGCAAAGTTTAATGAACGTTGACATTCGGTGATCCGCTCATCAATGTATTCATTATTATGCCTCTTTTCAAATATCTCAATAGGATCATCAGAGTTTATCCAGTATCTTAAATTTAGTAGCATGTCATATAAAATCTGGCGTTTCATCATATTAGAAATAACTGCGTTTTGTTTTTCATGAGATCTGTCAATCAGTAAAGCAGTTAATGAAGAACCAATCATTCCTGTTCCCAATGCTATAAGAAAATCATTTAGCACTTTATTAGTGAGAATAAAAGATATACTTTGCAAATATTTAATAATAGGCAATTCCGCATATAAAAAAAGAATTAGCCCACAAAAAATAACGATTATATAAATTTTATATCTTTGCAACCATTTTAGCATTCGTACATCACCTATTCTTTTGGATTCAATCCAATTTTATCCATAACCTCATCATGCGCCTTCTGAATTTTAAGCCGTTCCTGCCATGGTTCCGACTCCGGATAAATATCCATCCAAAGATTAAAGTCAGCCTCCGCTTTCAGCAGAGCTTCCCCACGTTTCTTAACATCCTTTATTTCATTGCATTTCTCAACTTCTTCCATATATTCTTCATAGCGGTCTAACCATGATCGCATCAAAGACAATGTTCCAAAGCTGATTCCCACCATATCATTTCCATCTTTATCCTGGTATTCAAAGAGTTGTCCATCGTATTGCCGGAATATCTGAAAAAGTCTGTGTATGGCTTTTATACCGTCAAAATCAGAATTTGCCAGTACTTCGGGATTGACAGATAAAGCGTCTGCTATTTTTTCAAGGGATGATGGTTTGGGATTTCTTCTGCCGCTTTCGTAGGCACGAATGTAGGCTTCACTTGCTCCAACCATTTCTCCTAATTGTCTTTGAGTAAGATTACGTTCCTGCCGGATACGTCTTATATTTTCCCCGACTGTCATAACAACATGCCTCCTGCTCTAAAGCTATATTTTTGTGAAACTGTTTAACATCATATATAGGATAACACACAAGAACAAAAAAATAAAGCAAAAAGATATTGACACGAAACAAAAGTTACGATATTATAAAAACGCAACAAAATGATACTATACAGAAACAAATGCAAGAACAGGAGGAAAGAATATGAACGAAAAAATCTATTACAGTGCAGAGGACATTGCAAAAATGCTTGGTGTGAGTATGGGGAAAGCCTACAAAATCCTTAGAGAAATGAATAAGGATTTGGCAAGTAAAGGATTTCTCACAATCGCCGGAAAAATTCCGGTGGAGTATTTTAAGGAAAAATGGTACGGAGGAGCAAAGGAGGTAAGTGCATGAGCTGCAATGCAAAGAAAGATCCCAATGGTACGTGGCGGATACAATATCGCTGGACAGATTGGACGGGAACCAAAAAGAAATCACAAAAAAGAGGTTTTAAGACCAAGAAAGAAGCAGAAGAATGGTACGCACATTTCATGTTGCAGCAATCATCTGATCCGACCATGACATTGGCAGATTTTTGGGAGATTTATAAGGCGGATATGGGAAAGCGCTTACGAAAAACTACCATGAAACAGAAAGAGTATGTAATGAATGACAAGGTGCTGCCATACTTCGGAAAGACACCAATTAATGAAATCACAGCTCCCATGATACGCAAATGGCAGGGAGAAATGATGGAAAAAGGGTTTAAGCCTACATATCTGAAAACAATACATAATCAGCTTAGTGCGATTTTGAATTATGCAGTGAATTTCTACGGTTTGCGCTCTAATCCCTGTCGTAAAGCTGGAAGTATGGGAAAGAGTAAAGCGGATGAGAGACCGTATTGGACACTTGAGGAGTTTCAGAAATTTTCAGATGCGATTATGGATAAGCAGGATTCGTGGATTGCCTTTCAGATTTTATTTTGGACAGGTATGCGGATAGGAGAATTACTTGCGTTACAGGTGAAAGATATTGATTTTGAGCAGGGAACCATAACCGTTGACGAATCTTTGACGAGGCTTGATGGAGAGGACTTGATTACGGCACCAAAGACGGAAAGCTCGGTTCGAGTGATTACGATACATAAGGAATTGCAGGAGGAGCTAAAGGAATATATTGCCACATTGTATCATGTGAGACCGGGAACACGTCTTTTTGCAGGAAGGACAAAGAGCTTCTTTGAGCACGAAATGGAGCGTGGAATTAAGTTGTCGGGGGTAAAGAAAATTACAGTTCATTGTACCCGTCACAGTCATGCAAGTATGCTTGTGCAGATGGGATTCAGCCCGGTTGAGATTGCGAAACGGTTAGGGCATGGAAAGGTTACGACCACGATTGAAACCTATTGTCATCAGTCTATGGATGCACAGGAGAAAATTGCAGACAGACTTGGAAAAGTGGAAAGAGGTGAGGAGAGTGGCGTGTAAACGAGAGGACAGGTTTCGGCGCAATACAATTGCTTTTTGGCTAAGTGACGAAGAGAAAAGCCAAGTGGAAGCGAAGATAATTTTATCAGGGGTATCCAAAGGCGAGTATTACCGGAAAGCAGTATTGGGGCAGGAGATAACGGTCATTGCTGGAAACTATATGTCGGTTAGGGTGGCAAAAGTGCTGGAGCAGATATTGGTAAATTTACAGAATGGCAATACAGAAGAGGAAAGATTACTGCTGGAATTGGTAAAGCAATTGTTGGAAGTAAATAAAAATGCCCCTGCTGGTAACAAGGGCATTCATGAATAAAAAGGATAAAGCCTTTCTATCCAACACACACATTTATTATAGCAAAGGCTTTCTCCGGAGGAAAGGAGAAAATTACATATTGAATATTTTTTCAGAGGTAAAGGAGTATCTGACGGCGAGACAGGTAGCGGAAAACTATGGTCTGCAGGTCAGAAGAAATGGGTTAGCCTGTTGCCCTTTCCATGATGATAAGCACCCAAGCATGAAGATTGATAAGAACTATCATTGCTTTGCCTGCGGCGTGGGAGGGGATGCGATTGACTATGTATCCCGGATGTTTAGTTTATCGCAATATGAGGCGGCATTAAAGATTGTAGAAGATTTCCGGCTGCCGATGGAGGTTAAAGGAAATAAGAAATTAAGCGAGCAGGACAGGGAGCGTATTCGTAGAGAACGGACAGAACGTGAGAGACTGATACACATCAGGGAGCGTTTTGACAGATGGTGCAATCACAGTATTGAAAGTTTAAGGGACAGTTTATCACTGATAGAGCAGACGGGTATTTTCCTTAATAGTAAGCCACCGAATATTATTTTTTCAGAGGACTATGCGCAGATGCTCCATGCAGAACCGGTTTTGAATTACTGGCTGGATATTCTATGCATGGGAAGCACAGAGGAAAAGCAGAAATTATTTATCAAAGGCAGGAAAGAGGTGGAAGAAGTTGCAGAGAGAGTCAGAATCGGAAGAGAACGTATCATGGAACGAAATCGGGGAAGTGCTTGATACGGAAATGAGTACGGTAGAGGATATTCGGGCAGATTTGGCAAGAAACGATAAAGGCAATACCTGTCAGACAATCAATAACTGTATGTTGGTATTTCAGCGTGATCCTTTGCTAAAGGGTGCAATCAGAAAAAATGAGCTGTCCGGAAAGATTGATATTGTCGGTAATCTCGGATGGCAGCGCACATCTTCCAGCCTGACGGATACTGATGTGTATCAGATACATTGGTACTTAGAAAAGAATTATGGTCTGAAAAATGACCGCAACATCAACAAGGCGATGAATATTGTTGCAAGTGAAAATAAGTATCACCCTATTCGGGAATGTCTGGAAAAACTTAAATGGGATGGACAGCCACGCATAGATTATCTTTTGCCCAGGTATCTGGGTGCTGATTACGATGATTACACGAAAGAAATTATGCGGCTCTTGATGCTGGCAGCTATCCGCAGGGTGTATGAGCCGGGATGCAAGTTTGAAATCATGGTATGCCTTGTAGGAGGACAGGGAGCAGGTAAGTCAACATTTTTCCGATTTCTATCCATCAATGATGAGTGGTTTTCGGATGATCTGAAACGAATGGATGATGATAATGTCTATCGGAAGATGCAGGGGCATTGGATTATTGAAATGTCGGAAATGATGGCAACAGTGAATGCCAAGAGTATTGAAGATATTAAGTCTTTTATCAGCAGGCAGAAGGAAACATACAAAATTCCTTATGAAACGCACCCGGAGGACAGACCAAGACAATGCGTATTTGTGGGTACTTCCAATAATATGGACTTTCTCCCTCTTGACCGTACAGGGAACCGGAGATTTGCCCCGGTGCTGGTGCATCCGGAACGGGTGGAAAAGCACATTCTTGAGGATGAAAAAGAGTCAAGGGAATACATACGTCAGGCGTGGGCGGAAGCGATGGAACTATATCGGAACGGTTCTCATGAATTAAAGCTGTCGAGGGAAACGGAAGAATACTTAAAGGAGATGCAGAAGGATTTTATGCCGGAGGATGCAAAGGTCGGCGTGATACAGCTCTGGCTGGATGAACTGGCAGAAGATTATGTATGTAGCATAATGATTTACAAGGAAGCATTTTCCCATGAGTATGACTCACCAAAGGATTGGGAACTGAAAGAAATCAATAATGTCATGAACCATAGCATTGTCGGGTGGGAAAAAATTTCTTCCCACAGATTTGCCGGATATGGCACACAAAGAGGGTGGCGTAGGGTGGCAGGTAAAAATGAGTTTCAGAAACTGCCGGAGAATGCGGTAATACCCTTCAGTAAATAATTCTATTCAGCCATAAGCTCGAAAATGCGTTGCATTTCCTTGCTTGAGCTAAACGCCCTATACAAATATTTGAAAATAGTCTTTATCATGCAAGCATGAACAGCCTATTTCCAATATTTGTGCATGGCTGAATAGTAGCAAAAAAGTTTTTTAGGCTGCGTTTACAAATTCTGTTTACAGGCGTTCGTTTACGGAAATGTAAACAATCCGGTTTACGAAAGAATGCAGTAAAACGAAGGCTTTAAGGATTTGTAAACAGCGTAAACAGAAATTTTTAAAAGAGTATTTGTAAACAAAACATGTAAACGGATATGTAAACAGGACATTCAGGAGGATATTTTAATGGAGAAAAATTATATTCAGAACAATGGAAAAGCAAAAGGAAAAATTTATATCGGTTTGGATCATGGGTATGGGAATATTAAGACCGCACACAGAGTATTTACCACCGGAGTGGAAGCGTATGATGAGGAACCGATTGTCAGTACCAACTTTGTAAAATACCGGGATAAATATTATGTGATTGGCGAGAACCATTTGGTATATCAGGGAAACAAAACAGATTCAGAGGACTTCTATATACTGACTATGGCAGGACTGGCAGAGGAGTTGAAATTCCGGGGACTTCATGAAGCAGAAGTCGTGCTTGCGGTAGGACTTCCGCTTGCGTGGGTAAAGTCACAGGCTGCCGATTGGAGAGCATATCTGATGCAAGAGAAGGAGCTGGATTTCATGTTCCAAAAAGAACGCTACAAGGTGCATTTATGTGGTGTGGAAATCTTTCCGCAGGGGCTGGCAGCTGTTCATAATCAAGGGGCAATGCCGGGAATGAATATGCTGGTGGACATTGGCAACGGAACAATGAGTATTCTTGAAATTCACGATGGCAGACCGATTGAAAAGAGCATCAGCACAGAAGTATTCGGGGTACATCATTGTATGGAAAAAATTCAGAAAGAGCTGTCCAAGAGAGGCGGTGTGGAAGTGCCGGAAATGTTAATAGAACCTCTGCTTAGAAATGGCATAGGCGAAAGAACTGATGATGTAGCAATGGTTACGAAACGAATTGCGGAAAGTTATACAGAGGAAATCATGAAAAAGCTGACGGCACATGGCTATAAGGAAAATCTGGTTCATCTTTATATCATTGGCGGTGGCGGCTGTCTGCTGAGGCACTTTTCAGATTTGACAGAAAAGGGAAATGTAACTGTTATTTCCGATATTTGCGCAAATGCAAAGGGATATGAGGCTTTAGCAGAAATGAAGCAGCGGATGAGAGGAAAAACTGCATGAGAAAAACATACAAATCAAGCAATGTGCGATTCTGCATGGAGGATGAGAACCAGCGGCGGACATGGGAGTATCTACAGAGTTTGACCCGAAAGGACAGCTCTTATGGAAAGGCGCTTTCAGATGCCTTTGTATTAGTTTTGGATGGCAAGATATCTAAGGGGAAGGCAGGAGAAGAAGAAGAGCCTTGCTTGTCCACATCGGAGGATAAGAAAACTTCGAGTGAAGGAAATATTCCAATCGGAAAGACTCTTTCGGAGGAGGCTTTTCATGACGGATTGAAAGTGACAGCGGAACATATTGAGGAAAGTGTTGCAGATCGAATTTCAAAGATGCAGGAAGCGTTTTTAAGGCAGTTGACGAAGGAACTTGAGGAACATGCCCTAAGAACCGTTTCGGGCGAGGATACGCCTCACAGCCAGCAGTACGAGGAAGAAACGGAGCAAGTGTCGGAGACGGATATGTCGGATGCCATGATGTCAATGGCACTTGCTATGGGTGAATAGGCGGTACCGAAAATGGGAACCCATTTTTGTGTTTGGTATCCACTTTCAAAGTGGAAGCCTATGATGCGGTACCGAGAGTATTTTATTCGGTACCGTCACCCATAGCGAATGACGGGGCATTTTGCCGGAATGAGCAGTCTGCCATGGGGATTTTGCAATGGCAGACTATGACACTCGCAGAGTGGCATCAGCCTCGCAGAGCGCCTACCTTTGATACGCAGTGTCAAAGGTAATAAGGCGTTACATTTGACAAAAGTAACAAAAGAGCCAGCAGAGCTGGCGATACTTCTCGAACTGCTAATGTTCGAGAAGGTTCTTACACAGCAGCATTTAGAGCACGAACAGAAGAAAGAAGGTGAGATAATTGGGAGCAAAAACAATTTCTTTTCCAAAAGGGAAAGGGCATCTGACACATAATAACCGAGATTTTATCAGTAAAAATGTGGTACCCGAACGGACATCTTGGAACCGAATTTATATGCAGGAATCTTTGGAACAAGCGTATGAAAAATGTTTTGGGCAGGCACTTCAGGATTATAATGCAGCACAAAAGCGAAAGGACAGGAGAAAAGAAAATTATCTAAAAGAAATCGAAAATTCCGGCAATAAGGAAAAGACGTTCTATGAAAATATCGTTCAGATAGGGAAAAAGGAAGATACTCCTGTGGTGGATGAAAACGGAAATCTTACAGAGGAAGCGAAGTCAGCCATTGAAATACTGGAGCAGTATGCGAAAACCTTTCAAGAACGTAATCCGAATTTGTATCTGTTCAATTGTGTCATGCACCTGGATGAAGCGACACCGCATTTACATATTGATTACATTCCGGTGGCACATGGATATAAAACAGGCATGGAAACCCGCAATAGTCTTACCAAGGCATTACAACAGATGGGATTTGCAAAGGCGGTCAGTAAAAAGGAAAATGAAACAGTTGCATGGCAACAAAGAGAACGAGCCTATTTGACGGATCTTTGCCGGGAGAAAGGCATTCACATAGAGGTGCTGGGAATACAGAGAGATAATCTTAGCCTGCCGGAGTATAAAGCTGCAATGAGAGAAGTGGAAGCGCTGGAACAACAGGCAGAGGAAATGGAGATACATAACAAGGAACTTGCTACACAAGCCGAGGAGTTGGTGAAGCAGATTGATGAACTGGAGGCAAGGGATAAAAGCAATCAGGAATTACTTGAGAAGCATGATCTGAGAGCAACTACCTTAAAGACCATTTCAAAAGAAGTAGATGCGGAAACCAAGAAGATAAAAAGTGCAGCAATTCCGGTCAATAATCTGTTTGGCGGTGAGGAATATGTCAAGGTAAAGAAAAGTGATTGGAATAAGATTATGGATGCTTTCAGCCGGGCAGTATCAAGGAATTATTTGTTGGAAAAATATGAAAAGAAAATATCAGCTTTGGAGAAGAAAATAGCTGCCCTTACTGACCAGATTGAGAAGCTAAAACAGTTTGTGGCATCAAGGGGACTTGGAGAGGCGTTTGTAGAGTTTGTAAAATCGCTGGCACCAAAATCCTTCAAGCAAAAACTGGAAGAGAAAAAAGCGGATGCAGCGGAGCAGAATCGACAGAGAAAGACAACACAACAGGAAATGCCGGATAAAAAGAAAAAATTGCAGCAGGAAATGTAAATTTGAAGAAAGCGAGGAACGTACAATGAATTTGACTTATGAAAAATGTGGAGATTATTTGATACCGAACATAATTCCTAACCCAGAGCCGGAAGGAGAACTGAGAAAGTTCGGATTAATGCGGAAACATTATCTGAAAGAATATAAGAGTAGCATTTATCAGGGTATGGTTTTAAGTGGAAATCTAAAGGAGCATCTGTTCATGGTGCAGGAACTGGCAGAAGCACAGTTTGATGCGCTGGTGGAGCAGATGTCAGAATATGAAGGAGCGACAGAGCAGTTAAAAGAAGAAAATCAAATGCTTTGGGTGCAGAGGATGAATAATATCAGGGCGCGGGCAGAGGAGATTGTAAGAGAATGGATTTTTCATATTTAGATGCCATCTTTTTGGATGGATTGTTTATAAAATTCAATTTTGTTGTCTAGGTTTTGCAGATACTCTTCCCATTTCATCTTCTGATTTAATACATATTGTCTATGTGATTGAAGGATATTCAAGCGTTCTGGCATTGTGCTTTTGCCACGATACCGTAAGTCAGAGTAAGGATATATATGGTTCCATGTTATTATTATTTGTTGGAAAGGAATAGATTAAAACTGTTAGAAGATACGGTGTAAAAGGCGAATGTGAAAATATAACTGGTGGTTAAAAAAATGTAAAAATGAGTTAACTAAGTCTCCATTGTGATAAGAGATAATATAACGTATACTATGATTACCAGCTGGGGTTAAACTGGAAAGGAGAACGTCAATGGAATTGAAAATTGGAAGCAAAATAGCAGAGTTGCGAAAAGCGAAAGGAATGACACAAGAGCAATTGGCATTGGCTTTGGGAATTTCGGCACCAGCCGTTAGCAAATGGGAGACGGATAATTCGTATCCAGACATTACGTTATTATGTCCTTTGGCAAGAGCTTTGGACACAAATGTAGATACATTGTTGGAATATGATGAAGTAATGACAGAAGAAAAAGTAAAAGCGTACACAAATGAAATAATAGAAATTGAAAGAAATGGTGATGTTTTATTGGCAAATGAAAAGTTACAGAAATTATTATGTCAATATCCGAATAATGTGTCTATGAAATTTCATGATGTTACACTGATCACTTCTTTTCAAGTAATGCATCCAGAGTGTACGGAAACTCAAAGAAATGAATGGGAGAAACAGAAGAAAAAGTTATTGGAAGAAATTTATGAAAGCAAAAATCCGACATATATGAATCATGCGATTTCAGCTTTGGCAGTACTTGCAATACAAAATAATGAACTGGACAAAGCAGAAACATTAATTAAACAATTACCAGAAAATATTGGAGACATTACACATTATTGGGTACAGATATGTTTGAAAAGAGGGAATAATGATAAAGCGTTGGAGTTGCTTCAAAAAAGAATGTTCTCATTAGCAAATCAAATATTGATGTGTTTATCATTAATGATAGAAAAAGTACAGACAGATGACAATAAAGCACTGGAATTGTGTAGAATTTATAAAAAAATAGAGGAAACATTCGAAATGCAGGGGAAATCAAGCGAGTTAGTATATGCTTTAGTGTACAATAGAGCTGGATATGAAGATAAGGCAACAGATAGCATCATTCGTTATTTAGAAAGCTGTATAACAGATGAAATGGTAATTCCTAACCCGATTTTATTTTCGCCAACAATAAAATTCAAACAGGACAATTCATCTAAAAAAATGAGAAAAGAGATGATATTAAGAGGTCTTTCTGAAGATGAAACATTTTCAAAAATCTGTGAAAATGAAGATGTAAAGCGCTTAATTGAAAAGTTAAGTTCAGAGGTTTAATGTTTTTAATGAAAAGCAAATAGAGGTGATAGATTTGGGAAAATGATGATACTGACATTTGAAGATGGTGAGGATGAAATACTGAATCACATAATATCTTATGTCAGTACAGGAACAAAGGTATTTCAATCGTTTGTAAGTGCGAAGAATAATTTGATTTTTTCGGGTTTGGAAATAGATATCACAAATCGATTGGTGAAAAAGCAACAGGAAGAAATCATTTTAACATTTACAGAATTTGAAATTTTATTGTTGTTGGCTCAAAATGCTGGAATAATATACAGCAAAGAGCAGATTTATGATAGTGTTTGGAAAGAACCATATTTCGGGGATTACAACATTGTTATGAGCCATATTCGTAACATACGGGAAAAGATAGAAGATAACCCAAGCAAGCCAATCTACATACAGACGGTTTGGGGTGTGGGTTATCGGTTTAATTCCTCAAATTTTTTCAAGATAGTGATATAGTGGTTTTTGAATGTCCCCAACGTTTTCCAAGTGACTGGAAGCTGGTTAGGGGATTACCTGTGTTATTTCGGTAATATACAACAGGTGCAGAGAATGAGCCTTGCACGGTTGGATCATTGTATATAGCATGAATCCACATATCCAGTAACATATCCATCTCTGAGCATTTCCCGAGGCTGATAAGTTCATGGACTTTTGCAATAGGGAAAAAGAAAAATCCATCATCCTTTTTGCAGGGACAGTTGTATTCCAGAACGGTATTGTCCTTTGCCCAGTCAGTGATCTTAAATTTTACGATTTTCTTATTTCCAAGAAGAGAGTATGTAATACAATTTTGCTTCACCAGAAAATCTAAAATTGAGATTGCTTGATGCTGGAACCGGCAGCGAAACCATGTCTGAAGATCGGAAAGAGTACAGATCCATTCGCCAGGACCTACCATGTAAGTAATATGCTCCATTCGCCGATACGACGAGCGGTAATTAGCATAGGAGCAAAGAACGATATAGTAAAAAAGAAAAGAGCCTCCGTTTGTGCGGATGCTCTTGTCAGCAACAAGTGATCGTATAAAATCTCTGTAGATTCTGCAACGTGGGAAATCCACAATTTGTTTTAATTCTAATTGATAGTCCATAAAATAACCTCACATTCTAAAAAGGTATTGAAGTACCTCCGGATACGATTCTTTGATAATGAATCAGGTGTACCTCATTGCATTTCTATTGCATTTTTGATATCTTTTCATACTATTTCAAACTATCCAATATTGCCTGAAAATGGCTTAAAATCGTTGGTTTTGCTTTATATTGCTTACCGTCAAACTGGAGTTTGAGTAACGCTCTAAAGTCCGGAAAGCCAGTGTTTATGCGGGTTTCCGGGCTTTTTCTTTGCGCCGTGACATTATTATGACATTATTTTTCAGAGCCAGTATAGAGCCAGGGGGCTTGATAGCCTGGTTGCCAATTCTGCAAAACTCTGTTATAATGCCTTCATGGAAGAGTACCCATGACAGGGTGGTAGCCTCCCGAGCCAATGAAACCGGCTTGCCGGAATACATAGGAAGGGAGGTGGCGCTCATGACGGCTTATGAGATCGTTTCGATTTTCATTGGGATATTAGCTTTGCTGATGTCTTTCGGCAGCTTGATTGTTGCGTTGCTTGCCTTTCTCGACAGAGATAGGAATAACAAGCGAAAAAAATAATGCCCCTCCTGTCTGATCCACAGGAGAGGCGCCTCTCACAGAGAGGTAAATAGCCTATTCGGGAGCATCCGCTTTTGGAGTGGGTGCTCTTTCTATGTTCATTATATACTATGCCCCTGGATTTTGCAAGTATTAAAGAAATTTCGGGCAGCGTCAATTTACTTTCGGGTTACAGTTCACAGGTCAACTTGTAAAGAAAGAACCCATGGTGTAGACTGGAGTCAGTCGAAGCCATGAGTTCTTTCTT